>ERZ773162.770-NODE-770-length-33021-cov-33.407541_pt1 | contig 33021 bp, 28 predicted proteins | sample MGYA00511113_ERZ773162 | MGnify/ENA primary metagenome ERZ773162 (study PRJEB29015, sample SAMEA2737807) | human gut metagenome | biome: human gut; feature: human-associated habitat; material: faeces | place: China | collected 2012 ... | reverse complement strand
TACCCCTATCTTGCACTGCGACCTATCAGAAATGAACTGGTCAGCCAACAATGTTAGCAGGTAGCAAAAATCTCCTGTCTTTAGACATGGGGAGTGTCAAAACAAGAATATTTAGTGAATGTAGTATGTTAGAATGTAATAAAGATCTTGAACTTTATTATTTAGATTCTTTTAAAATAGTACATGAAAAGTAGACTCTTTATAAAAGTCTGCTTTTTAAATTACATTTTTTGGTGTATTCTTAACAATAAAAAGAGTAAAATAGGCTTTGGAGGTGAGACTATGTTGTTGTTTGGACATAGAGGTTATAGTGATCAATATTCTGAAAATACAATGTTAGCTTTTTCAAAAGCTATTGAAAGTGGATTTGATGGTATTGAAACAGATGTGCATAAAACAAAAGATGGTGTTCTTGTTTTATGTCATGATGAAAAAATCAATCGAACAAGTGATGGAAAAGGTTATATTAAAGATATGACTTATGAAGAGCTTTGTGCATATAATTTTGGAACAAAAGAAAATCCTCAAAGAATTCCTTTGTTGAAAGAATTATTGGAATTATGTAAAGGAAAAAATGTAAAGATCAACTTAGAAATTAAAACAAATAAAATTCAATATCCAGGAATAGAACTAGAAAGCTATCAAATGATCAAAGAAATGGGGATGCTAGATCAAGTTTTCTTTTCAAGTTTTTATGTTGATTCTCTTTATAAATTAAGAGCAATTGATTCATCTTTATATTTAGGTTATCTTTTTGAAGATGATTATGAAAAAAATAAACAATTATGTTTAACACAAAAATTTCATGTACATGCACGTGAAGATTTTCTAGATGAAGATGAAATTGCACTCTTTTTAAAAGCTGGATTAGACATCAATGCATGGGGTGTAAAGAACCGTTTTAGATATGCTTATTTTAAGGAAAAAGGTGTCAATATTGTTATTGCAAATAAAAATTTTAAGAAATTAAAAATGTAATCGCTTACGTTATTCTTTTCACATCAAACGAGCGATAATGCTTGTTTTTTTTATGTTTTTCATGTAAGATGGTTGTGTACAAATGAAAAATTTCACAATAGTTATGGAGGAAATAAAATGGCAGAAAAAAAACCCGTACAACAAGCTGTCCCAACTGAAGCAGAAACTGATGCTCATGTTGATGACCTTGTAAACAAAGCTTTAAAAGCTTTAGAAGAATTTGAAGATTTTACACAAGAACAAGTAGACTACATCGTCGCTAAATGCTCTGTAGCTGGACTAGACCATCATGGTATTTTAGCTGAAGCTGCAGTTAACGAAACAGGACGTGGAGTATTTGAAGATAAAGCTGTTAAAAACTTATTTGCATGTGAATATGTTACTAACAATTTACGTCATTTAAAAACAGTAGGGATCATCAATGAAGATCCATTAACTGGCATTACTGAAATTGCTGAACCAGTAGGTGTTGTTTGTGGTATCGTTCCAACAACTAACCCAACTTCAACAGTAATTTTCAAATCATTAATCGCTTTAAAAACAAGAAACCCAATCATTTTCTCGTTCCACCCAAGCGCTCATGAAAGTTCAAAACAAGCTGCTATCGTAATTAGAGATGCTGCTATTGCTGCTGGTGCACCAGAAAACTGTATCCAATGGTTATCAATTAAATCTATGTATGCTACTAATGCATTAATGAATCACCCAGGTGTTGCAACTATCTTAGCAACTGGTGGTAACGCAATGGTTAAAGCTGCATATTCATGTGGAAAACCTGCTTTAGGTGTAGGTGCTGGTAACGTACCTGCATATGTTGAAAAAACATGTGTATTACCAAGAGCTGTAAATGATATCGTATTATCAAAATCTTTCGACAATGGTATGATTTGTGCTTCTGAACAAGCAGCAATCGTTGACCAAGAAATCTACAGTGATTTCATGAAAGAAATTAAAAGATTCCATGTTTACTTTGTAAACAAAGAAGAAAAAGCTAAACTTGAAAAATTCATGTTTGGTGCAGAAGCTTATTCAGACAATGTTGCTCAAGCTAAATTAAATCCAAATGTTGTAGGTAAACCTGCTGAATGGATTGCTGAACAAGCTGGATTCAAAGTGCCTGCTGAAACACAAATTATCTGTGCTGAATGTAAAGAAGTAGGACCAAATGAACCATTAACTAGAGAAAAATTATCTCCAGTATTAGCTATCTTAAAAGCTAAAAGCACTGATGATGGTATCGCTAAAGCAGCTGCAATGGTTGAATTTAACGGTTTAGGTCACTCTGCTGCAATTCATACAGAAGATCATGAAATTTCTAAAAAATTCGGACATGCATGTAAAGCAATCCGTATCATTGAAAACGCTCCATCAACATTCGGTGGTATTGGATCAGTATATAATGCATTCATTCCATCATTAACATTAGGTTGTGGTTCTTACGGACATAACTCAGTATCTAACAACGTAAGTGCTGTTAACTTAATCAATATTAAGAGAATAGGGAGACGTAATAACAATATGCAATGGGTTAAACTTCCTCCAAAAGTATACTTTGAAAAGAATTCAATTAGATACTTAAGAGATATGAAACATATGGAAAAAGCCATGATCGTTACTGATAGAAGTATGGTAAATCTTGGTTATGTTGAAAAAATCGAAGACGTTATTAGAAGAAGACGTAATCATGTAGATATCGAATTATTCTTTGATGTTGAACCAGATCCAAGTATTGATACTGTAAGAGAAGGGGTAGAATTAATGAGAAAATTCGAACCTGATTGTATCATTGCTTTAGGTGGGGGATCATCAATGGATGCTGCTAAAGTTATGTGGTTAATGTATGAAAACCCAGAAGTTAACTTTGATGATATCAAACAAAAATTCATGGATATCAGAAAACGTGCTTTCAAATTCCCTGAATTAGGTAAAAAAGCAAAAATGATCTGTATCCCAACTACATCAGGAACTGGATCAGAAGTTACTCCTTTCGCAGTTATCACTGATAAGAAAGAAAACAAAAAATATCCATTAACTGACTATGCTTTAACACCAACTATCGCTATCGTTGACCCTGAATTCGTAATGTCATTACCAGGAGCAATCGCTGCTGATACAGGTATCGACGTATTAACTCATGCGGTTGAAGCTTACGTTTCAATCTTAGCATCTGACTTTACTGATGGATGGGCTAAACAAGCTGTTAAATTAGTATTTGAATACTTAGAAGAATCAGTTAAGAAAGGTACTCCAATTGCTAGAGAAAAAATGCATAATGCTGCAACTATCGCAGGTATGGCATTCGCAAATGCGTTCTTAGGAATGAACCACTCATTAGCTCATAAAATTGGTGGAGAATGGCATATTCCTCATGGTAGAACTAATGGTATCTTATTACCACACGTAATTAGATATAACGGAACTATTCCAACTAAATTAAATATCTGGCCAAAAATTGAAAACTATAAAGCTGATGTTAAATTCATGGAATTAGCTCAATTAATTGGATTAAATCCTAAAACTCCAGCTGAAGGTGTTGAAATGTTCGCTGATGCTTGTGAAGAATTATGTCACAAAGTAGGTGTTGCATCTAACGTAGAATCTCAAGGTATCTCAAGAGAAGCTTGGGAAGAATCAGTTCATAGAATTGCTATGAATGCTTACGAAGATCAATGTACACCAGCTAACCCTAGAATGCCTATGGTTAAAGATATGGAAGATATCTTACGTAAAATTTACGATTACAAAAATAAATTTGATAAATAATAGTTAAGGTAGGCATGTCCTACCTTTTCTTTTTTATATTTTTTGTAACGGAATTTATTCACATTTTATTATGAACAACAAAAAGAAGACTTTGAACTATATGCACAATTAGCAAATTATGAAACGCAGTTTTATGAGTAAGAATTTCTCTTAAGAGAAAGTTCATAATGAATTCATATAAAATTGTTATATTAATCATGTCAGATGAAGACAATATAATAAACAAGTATAAGTGACCCCTCTCCCAAAAAATCACTTATATGCAAGGAAAGGAATATTGTTCCTTTTTTTGTGTAAAAATAATAAATTTATTATTGCAATAAATATTTAATATTGTTAAAATAAGAAAGGGCAATACAGTGTCTTCCATAGGAAGGCACTTTTTATTTTTATAGATACTAGAGGAGGATAGAAAATGGCTAAATACATATTTGTAACAGGTGGAGTTGTGTCTGGTCTTGGTAAAGGGTTAACAGCTGCATCTTTAGGAAGAATATTAAAACAAAGAGGACAAAAAGTCTTCATGCAAAAATTAGATCCATATATTAACGTTGATCCAGGAACAATGTCACCTTATCAACATGGGGAAGTATTTGTTACTGCAGATGGGGCAGAAACAGACTTAGACTTAGGACATTATGAAAGATTTATTGATGAACAATTAAATAAAAACTCATCAATTACAACAGGTAGAATTTATAGTAACGTTATTTCAAAAGAAAGACGTGGAGATTATTTAGGAGCTACTGTACAAGTTGTTCCTCATATTACAAATGAAATTAAAGAAAGAATTTATGCAGCGGCACGTAGTTCTAAAGCAGATATCGTCATTACTGAAATTGGTGGAACAACAGGAGATATCGAAAGTTTACCTTTCATTGAAGCTATCCGCCAAGTAAGATTAGATTTAGGATATGAAAATACTGTTTATATTCATACAACTTTACTTCCATACATTGGAGCAAGTCATGAAGTAAAAACAAAACCAACACAACATAGTGTTAAAGAATTAAGAGGTTTAGGTATTCAACCAGACTTTATTGTTTGTCGTAGTGAACATCATATTGAAAAAGAATTAAAAGACAAAATTTCATTATTCTGTAATGTACCAACACAAAATGTTATTTCTAACTACGATGTAGAAAATTTATATGAATTACCACGTATGTTATTAGATCAAAAAATGGATGATTTAGTATTACAACATTTACAAATCAATGCACCTGCAGCACATATGGATGAATGGGATGCTTTAGTTAACCGTGTTAAAAACTTAAATCAAGAATTAAATATTGCTTTAGTTGGAAAATATGTTCAATTACCTGATGCTTATTTATCAGTTAATGAAGCTTTAAGACATGCAGGATATTATGTAAATAGTGTTGTTAATATTGATTTTATTAATTCAGAAGAATTAAATAAAGAAAATGTAGCAGAAAGATTAAAAGATGCTGATGGAATTATCGTTCCAGGTGGATTTGGTGATCGTGGTATTGCTGGTATGATTGATGCTATTGAATATGCACGTACTAATAAAGTTCCACTTTTAGGTATTTGTTTAGGTATGCAATTAATAACAATTGAGTATGCAAGAAATGTATGTGGGATTAAAGATGCTAATTCATTAGAATTTGATGAATTATGTAAAAATCCAGTTATTAACTTAATGTCAGATCAATCTTTAGAAGATATGGGTGGTACACAAAGATTAGGTGATTATGAATGTCAATTAAATCCAGGTACACATGCTTATCGTCTTTATGGAAAAGAAATGATTAAAGAAAGACATCGTCATAGATATGAATTTAATAATAATTATAAAGACGTTTTAGTTGAAAATGGCTTAAAAGTTGCAGGATTTAACCCAGAAAGAAATCTTGTAGAAATTGTTGAGTTAGAAGATCATCCTTACTATGTAGGATGTCAATTCCATCCAGAATTTACTTCAAGACCAAACCGTGCACAACCATTATTCCAAGGGTTAATTTCAGCAGCACATGATCGTAAATATAATAAATAATTAAAAGAAACAATATCTTAGGGTATTGTTTCTTTTGGTATAAAAAAGGAGATTGTCAAAGCAATCTCCAAATTTTTATTTCTTAGGTAATTTAAATGAGCTTTTTAATGAAACGATTCTATTAAATACAAAATGATCATCTGTAGAATCTTTGGTATCAATACAGAAATATCCATTTCTTACAAATTGGAATGAATCACCAGGTTTATATTTTTCAATAGCTGGTTCAACATAACAATCTTCAATAACAGTTAATGAATTAGGATTTAAGTTTAAAGATCCATCTTCATTATAAACACCTTTTTCTTCATCAACTAAGTTTTCATATAAACGAGCTGTTACTTTTTTACAATGATGAACAGGAACCCAATGAATTGTTCCTTTTACTTTTCTACCTGTAAATCCTGTACCATTTTTAGTAATAGGATCATAAGTACAATGAACAACTGTTACTTTTCCATTTTCATCTTTTTCAAAATCAACACATTTAACGAAATAAGCATTCATTAAACGAACTTCATTTCCTGGGAACAATCTAAAATATTTTTTAGGTGGTTCTTCCATAAAGTCATCACGATCAATCCATAATTCTCTTTCAAATGGAACTTTTTCATAACCTAAATCAGGATTTTCCATGTTGACCATCGCATCTAAATATTCTACTTGTCCTTCAGGATAGTTATCGATAACTAATTTAATAGGATCTAAAACAGCCATCACACGAGGTGCTTTAGGTTTTAAATCATTACGAATACAATATTCTAACATTGCATAATCATTTGATGAGTTACTTTTTGTAACACCAACTAATTCCATAAAAGATTTAATGGATTCTGGTGTAAATCCTCTACGTCTTAAAGCAGCAATTGTGACTAAGCGAGGATCATCCCAACCATCAACGATTCCTTCATCTACTAAGCGTTTAATATAACGTTTTCCTGTAATAACATTTGTTAAATAAAGTTTTGCGAATTCAATTTGTTTTGGTGGATGTTCATAACCAATTTCTTGAACGACCCAATCATATAAAGGACGATGATCTTCAAATTCAAGAGTACAAATTGAATGAGTAATTCCTTCAATGGCATCTTCAATTGGATGAGCAAAGTCATACATTGGATAAATACACCATTTATCTCCTGTATTATGGTGTGTCATTCTGGCAACACGATAAATAATAGGATCACGCATATTGATATTTGATGAAGCCATATCAATTTTAGCTCTTAATACTTTTGATCCATCTTCAAATTCACCATTTTTCATTCTTTCGAATAAATCTAAGTTTTCTTCGATTGAACGATTACGATATGGAGAATCCTTACCAGGTTCTGTTAAAGTACCACGGTATTCTCTAATTTGTTCAGGACTTAAATCACAAACATAAGCTTTTCCTTTTTTGATTAAAAGAACAGCAGCTTCATACATTTGATCAAAATAGTTTGAAGCAAATTTGATATCACCATCATATTTAGCACCTAACCATTCTACATCTGAAACAATACTTTCGACGAATTCTGTTTTTTCTTTCATTGGATTTGTATCATCGAAACGTAAATTAAATGTTCCGTTATATTTTTTAGCTAATCCATAATTTAATAAGATTGATTTAGCATGACCAATGTGTAAATAACCATTTGGTTCAGGAGGAAAACGTGTTGCAATTTTTGTATATTTTCCTTCCGCTAAATCTTGATCTATAATTTTTTCAATAAAATTTTTACTTACTACTTCTTCTTTATCCATAGGAAGTCCTCCCATAATTTTTATATGTCTTAGTTTACCATATTTTCCTTGATTATAAAACATCCTATACTTCATAAATTAGAAAATATGTGCTAGAATGTTTGCGGAAGGTGATAACATGTTTAGAATAGGACAATCGATTGATATTCATCAATTAGTAGAAGGAAGAGATTTATATATTGGTGGTGTAAAAATTGATCATGATAAAGGTTTATTAGGACATAGCGATGCAGATGTTTTATTACATGCCATTATTGAAAGTATTATTGGGGCATTAGGTCTTGGTGATATTGGAAAACATTTTCCAGATACGGATCCTCAATATAAAGGAATTTCTTCAATGGTTTTATTGGAACATTGTTATCAACTGATGGATAAAGAAGGTTATGAAATCAATAACCTTGATAGTATTATTATGTGTGAAGCACCTAAGATGGCTCCACATATTCAAAAAATGAGAGAAAATGTCGCAAGTAAATTACATTGTGACATCAGCCAAATTAACATTAAAGCAACACGTGGAGAAAAACTTGGTTTTGTCGGCAGACAAGAAGGAATGGTAGCTCAAGCGGTTGTATTATTAAGGAAAAAAGGAGTATAGAAATGGCAAAAGTAAGAACAAGATTTGCACCTAGTCCAACTGGATATATGCATATCGGTAACTTAAGAACAGCATTATATGAATATTTAATTGCTAAACATGATCATGGAGATTTTATTTTAAGAATTGAAGATACTGATCAAGAAAGAGAAGTTGAAGGTGCTATTGATATGATCTATAAAGTTATGGATCAAACAGGATTAGGTTATGATGAAGGACCTAATAAACCAGGAGAAGTTGGACCTTATGTTCAATCTGAAAGATTAGCTATTTATAAAGAATATGCTGATAAATTAGTTGAATTAGGGGGAGCTCATTATTGTTTCTGTGATGAAGAAACAATCAATAAAGCAAAAGAAGAATCTGATAATGAAGAATTAGGATATATTGATCCTTGTAAACATCTTTCTTTAGAAGAAGCAAAACAAAGAATCGCTAATGGTGAAAAATATGTTGTTAGACAAACAATTCCAAGTACTGGAATTACTTCTTTTGAAGATGAAGTTTATGGACATATTGAAGTAGAAAATGCTGGACTTGCTGAAGGGGTTTTATTAAAGAGTGATGGTTATCCAACTTATAACTTTGCGAATATTGTTGATGATCATTTAATGAATATTACACATGTTGTAAGAGGAAATGAATATTTATCTTCAACACCTAAATATAATTTAATTTATCAAGCATTTGGATGGGATGTACCATCATATATTCATTGTCCACCTGTTATGAAAGATGAAAAACATAAATTATCAAAACGTAATGGGGATGCATCTTATCAAGATTTAATTAATAAAGGTTTCTTAAATGAAGCAATCTTAAATTATATTGCTTTACTTGGATGGTCACCTGAAGGTGAACAAGAAATCTTCTCATTAGATGAATTAATTGAAGCATTTGATGTTAAACGTATTTCTAAATCTGGGGCTATTTTTGATATGAATAAATTAAAATGGATCAATAGCCAATATATTAAAAAATTAGATACAAAACAATTAACAGAATTATGTTTACCATTCTTAAAAGAAGCTTATGATTTAAGCAATAAAAGTGAAGCATGGATTGAAAAATTAGTAGAAGTGCATAGAGATCATATTTCTTGTGGTGAAGAAATCGTTGAACAAGTTAAATTATTCTTTGAAGATGAAATTCATTTAGAAGAAGAAGCTATTGAATTTATGAAAGATGAAGCTATTCCAAATACTTTAGCTGTATTTAAATCTAAAGTCGCAGAATTAGCTGAAGAAGATTTTAAACAAGATCAAATTTTTGCTTGTATTAAAGCGACACAAAAAGAAGCAAAAGCAAGAGGAAAAATGTTATACATGCCTTTACGTATTGCGACAACTGGTATTATGCATGGTCCTGATTTAGCAGCTTCTATGGAATTATTAGGTAAAGAAAAAGTATTAAAAAGATTAGGATAGGAAATTACTCTTATCCTTTTTTTATGTTTTTTTTACATAGAGTTTGATTTATGTTGCTTTTTTTGAAATGAAGGCATAATATATTGTCAAAAGTACGGTACTTTTCACAAAAAAGACATAATGAGATGGTATAATAGGTTAGAAAGAGGTGATAACAATGAAGAAGAAAATAATTGGTATTGTTTTAACGTTCTTTGTTGTTGTAAGTACTCTTCTTACGATTTTTGCTTTTAGAATAACACCCGTTACTTTAAAAAGAGATACTTTTGTTTATGAATATGGAACACCAATTTCTAATAATCCGGCAGATTATGTCAATGCTAATGTAAATGTTATTAATGAGGTACAATTAAATTTTTCTAATTTAAAAAATGAGATAGGTGTTTATAAAGTATCGGCTTCTTATGCGGGAGTAGAATTTCCATTTTACATCAAAATTCAAGATACAACAAAACCAGTTGTAACTTTAAAACAAGTTGTTTTTAATGTGAATTTAAATGAAGAAATTAGTGCTTTGAATTTGATCGATAAAGTAGATGATCAATCAAAAGTTATTGCTTATTTTTTAGAGGATGATGGAACAAAAAATACAACTCTTAAATTCACAAAAAAAGGTTCTTATATAGTTAATATTCTTGTAGAAGATGTAGTGGGAAATCAAGCGGCTAAATTAAGAGCTAAGATTGTTGTGGGAAGCTTAGGAAATCATCCAACGCTTGAAGGTATTGATGATGTTGAAATTGTTCAAGGAACACATTTTGATATTATGGAAGGTGTTAAAGCTAGTGATGGTAATGGAAATGATATTACACATCAAATTAAGATTTTGAAAAATACAGTCAATACTGAAGAAGTAGGAACCTATGAAGTTATTTACTCAATTACAAATAGTCAGGGTAATAATATTCAAAGAACAAGAAAAGTAGAAGTGATTAAAAATGAAAGTGAGAAGAAAAAATGAGTGTAACTTTAGCGATGATTGTGATATCCGTAGCCATTTATGTCATTATTAATTTTATAGATCATTCAGATGAAAAATCAGTGTTAGCTATTAAATATGGAGCTTTTTATCCTCCTAAAATAGAATATAAACAAGAGTATTGGCGCTTTTTAACAGCTAATTTTGTTCATGTTGATTTAGTTCATATTTTTATGAATTGTTATGCACTTTATTATTTGGGTGGAACTTTCTTTGAACCTTTTTTGGGAAGTTTAGAATATTTGTATTTAGTATTAATTTCTGGAATTTTTTCTTATCTTATTACTTATATGACATCTAAAAAAGAGGGACGTTATCAAAATACGATTACTTTAGGTGCAAGTGGTATTTTTTATGGGTTTTTGGGAGCTATTGTGACTTTAGGTGTTGTTTTTCAAGGACCATTTTTAATGGTTTTAAAACAATTTATTCCTGTCATTGCTATTAATGTTGTTTTTACGTTGGCAGATAAAAATATTTCTAAAACAGGGCATTTAGGTGGCTTTATTGGTGGTGTTATTGCTATGCTAGTGCTTATTGGAAGTGGCTTATGCGTTTATTAATTGATGGAGATGCTTGTCCTGATCGTCAAAAAGTTATTGAACTTGCTTTGCATTATGGAGTAGAAGTTTTATTGTTTATTGATTTTGCACATGTTATTGAAGATGAAAGAATTCAAATAATTATGTGTGAAGTAGGAAAAGATAGTGTTGATCAAATGATTCTTTCTTATTTACAAGAAGGTGATCTATTGATTAGTCAAGATTATGGACTTGCAAGTTTAGCTTTGCTTAAAAAAGTAACGATACTTCATGTATCGGGGAAAAGAATTACAGAAGATAATATTAATAATTTGTTGACTTCTCGTTATTTAGGACATCTTTCTAGAAAACAACATAAGCATGTAAAAGGACCTAAAAAAAGGAATTATAGGATAACACAATTCTTTTTAAGAGAATTAGAAAAGATATTTATTGAAAATAAAATAAACGAAGAAAAAGCAATACTAGAATAAACATCTAGCATTGCTTTGTTTTTATTTTCCAGAATTTCCATAGTTTTTAAGCACACGAGCACTTGGATCATCAACATCACAGTTTTCCCATTCTTTATTTGGCATCCAGAAATCTTTGATCCATTTTCCTTGTTGTGGGAAGAATGATTCAAAAATATCTCTATACATTAATGATTCTTTGGTGAAAGGTGTACAATATGAATATTTATCTTTAGCATTTAAAACATCTTCATCACTGTATTTATCTTCAGCTAATTCTTTTAAATAATCTACCATTGAATGACCAACAGCATCAGAAAAAGCTGCTTTTTCTCTAAATAAAATATCGTGTGGTAAATAATCAGTTCTTTCAAAAGCATGTCTTAACAAATATTTTCCTTTATTATAAACATTCATTTTTTTAGCAGGATCAATAGACATAGAATAATCAACAAAATCAAGATCAGCAAAAGGAACACGTCCTTCAAGAGCATGTGCAGAAATACAACGATCGGCTCTTAAGACATCATACATATAAAGTTCTTTGATTCTTTTACTTGCTTCTTCTTGGAAAGCTTTAGCGTTAGGTGCAAAATCAGTATATTTATAACCAAATAATTCATCTAAAACTTCACCAGTCATAATAACTTTAATATCGGTATTTTGGTGAATATATTTACATAAAATATACATGGCCATACTCGCACGAATTGTTGTAATATCGAAAGTTTCAAGATGATAGATGACTTCTTTTAGATGTTGATAGAGATCTTCTTTATTCATAATAACTTCTGTATGTTCTGTTCCTAAATAATCAGCAACTTGTTTAGCATATTTTAAATCAATAGGATCACTTTCCATACCGATAGCGAAAGTACGAATAGGTTTATCTGATAATTTTTGACCAATGGCGCATACTAAAGAAGAATCTAATCCACCACTTAATAAATATCCAATTGGAGCATCAGACATAAATCTTTTTTCTACGGCTTTTTCAAGTTTTGTTTTTAATTTTCCAGCAATTGTTTCTAAATCATCATCAACGATTGTTTTAGGATCACTTAAATCATTATAACAAACAAATTTACCATCTAAATAATAATGTCCTGGTGGAAAAGGCATAATATCATCACATAAATCAAATAAAGCTTTGGCTTCGGAAGCAAAACATATTTGATGTTCTTTTTTACTATAACCATAAAACATAGGTCTAATTCCCATTGGGTCTCTTGCTGCCATTAACTGTTTTGTTTTGTTATCGTATAAAACAAGAGCAAATTCAGCATCTAAATATTTACATAAAATTTCAAGTCCATATTGTTCATATAATGGAATCAAAACTTCACAATCACTACCAGATTTAAAAGTATAGCTACTTTCTAATTTTGTTTTTAATGCTGGATAGTTATATATTTCACCATTACATACAAGTGTATAATCTTTATAAACAAAAGGTTGATTTCCATTTGTTGATAAATCCATAATTGATAAACGGTTAAATCCCCATGTTATTCCATGATCAATTGAGACATGTTGATAATCAGGCCCACGATACGCTGCTTTATCTAAAGCTTTTTGGAAAACCTGTAATTCAAATTCTTCACTTCCAACGACTAAAAAACCACACATTTTAATATCCCCCTTATAATTAAAAAACGCACATAGTGTGCGAGTATCGTGTAACATATAAATCCAAAGATATACATGGTACGGAAAATACTTCAAAGAGTACTCGATACCCGCTAGTTGTAACATAACTAGAGACGTTCTAGCCTACTTGCATTGCTTTCGGTAGACAGCTCGAAGGTGTTCTTCATATTTTCGTTCACTGCTAGTCTTTCACCTTCTACTAGCTCGCTGTTGCTTCGTAAAAATACTACTATCCTTGTCTTTGCTTTTAACTTGTTTACAGTATATTATAGGATTTATAAAAAATCAATAAGAATTAATTAATATGATAAAAAATATTTAATTTTATACAATTATAAAATGTGAATAACTTTTGAGACAAATTTGAGACAAAAAACATAAAAAAATCATGTATAATGTTAATGTCTAGAAAAATATAAATAAAGGAGTTTAAAAATGCCAAAAGATATACACATGTTAGTAAGTATGATTAATATGAAATTAAGAGATGATGATATGCAATTATCACATGTTCTTTCTATTTGTGATTTGGATGAAACTGAGTTTATGAAAAGATTAGATGAAAACGAATATTTTTATGATGAAAGTACAAATCAAATTAAAACAAAATAATTGTTTTATCGAAGAATAGTGATATAATTATGAATACTTAAACGGAGGGAATTTAAATGTTAAAATTAGAAGATTTTAAAGCGGCTAAAAAAAGAGTTGATGAAGTTATCTTACCAACTCATTTAATACATAGTGATGCCTTTTCTGAAGAATGTGGAAATGATGTCTACATCAAACCTGAAAACTTACAAAAAACAGGAGCTTTCAAAATTAGAGGGGCTTACAATAAAATTATGAAATTAGATGATGAAGCAAAGAAAAGAGGGTTAATTGCTTCTTCAGCTGGAAATCATGCACAAGGTGTTGCTTATGCAGCAAAAAAATTAGGGGTCAAAGCAACAATTTGTATGCCAGCACATACACCATTAATTAAAGTTGATGCTACAAAAGCACATGGAGCGGATGTTGTATTATATGGTGAAGCTTATGATGAAGCTTATGAAAAAGCTGTAGAATTACAAAAAAGTGAAGGATACACTTTTGTTCATCCTTTTGATGATGAAGATGTTATGGAAGGGCAAGGAACAATTGCTTTAGAAATTATGGAAGAACTTCCAGATGTTGATTATATTTTAGTACCAATTGGTGGTGGTGGATTAATTTCAGGTATTGCTTGTGCAGCAAAGCAAATCAATCCATCTGTTAAAATCGTTGGTGTTGAACCAGAAGGTGCAGCGAGTGCCCTTGCCGCAGTTGAAGATGATCAACTTGTTAAATTAAGTGAAGTAAGTACAATCGCTGATGGTACAGCAGTTAAACAAATTGGAGAAACTCCATTTGAATATATTAAAAAATATGTTGATGAAATCGTAACTGTAAGTGATTATGAATTGATGGAAGCCTTCTTATTACTTGTTGAAAAACATAAATTAATTGCTGAAGGATCAGGTATTTTATCACTTGCAGCATTAAAGAAATTACATTGTAAACGTAAAAAAGTTGTTTCACTTATTTCAGGTGGTAATATGGACGTGATGACTATTTCTTCTATGATCAATAAAGGACTTATTTCAAGAGGAAGAATTTTAACATTCTCTGTACAATTACAAGATATTCCAGGTCAATTAGAAATTGTTTCTCACTTACTTAATGAATGTAATGCAAATGTTATCGGAGTAGAACATAATCAATTTAAAAACTTTGCTCGTTTCTCTGAAGTTGAATTAAGAGTGACTTGTGAAACAAATGGTGAAGCTCATATTCAAGCGATTGCTGATAAATTTAAAGAAAATGGTTATATTATTCAAAAAATTAACTAATCTTATAAACCGCTTAGGCGGTTTTTTATTTTCAATGGGGTGAAGATTATGATTTATAAATATTTTAAAGAGTGTAAAAAATTAACTGTATTGATTACTTTATTAGGCATGCTTATTGGTATGCTTTTTTTTATAACTAAAGATACACCACCAACACTGGTACTAAAAAAGAAAAAAATCAATATTGAATATGGACAAACTTATTATGCTAATTTTAAAGACTTAGTGGATACAACAGGAATGAGTAAAGAGGAGATTTGTTATTTAAAAAAGAATGTAAGTATAACGGATAATCTTCAAAATGAAGATCAAAAAAGTTATCCAGCAGTAGGAAAATATAAGATTTTTATAAAATATAATAATAAGCTTTCAACGATTCAAATTATTTGTAAAGATACATTAGCACCTGTACTGGCATTTCCTAAAAATGTAGATGTTATAAAAGAAAGTGATTTAGAAAGTATTGATTTTAAATCATTGATCATAGCTACCGATTTATCACCATTAAAAGAAATTCAAGTAGATACAAGTCAAATCGATATTCATAGAATAGGTGAATATCAAGTAAAAGTATTTGTAGAAGATATTTATAAAAATAGAAGAGAAAAAGAATTTAAGGTCAATGTTATAGAAAATAAACAAGAAACAACTAATTCTCAAAATAATCAAGAAAATAATGTGAATAAGATTGAAAGTGAAAATAATAAACCGAATGAGGACATTACAATCTCTCAATCAAATGAAAAAAATAATGTAAAGGATCATTTAGATAATGATCATCAACAAACAAAGCCCCAACAAACGGTTTATTGGTATGAATGTTATCTTTGTGGATTATATGTTGATTCAAATATTTCTTTAGAAGATGCTAAAAAGAAGTTTGATCAAACAAAGTGTACAGATGCTATTGAATTTTCAGGAATAGAGTGGAGACATAGTAGATTTCATTATGGAATTAATCATTTTTAGAAAATTGAAGGAGGAGTAAAAGTGAATTGTGTTTATAAGTGGATTTTAGGTCCGTAGGCAATCAGAGATTGTCTTTTTTTATTAGAAATTATTTATGATGGAGGAATATGAAATGAAACAGAAAAAAATATTTGATAAAGTTATGAAAATATTTGCAGTTATGGTGTTTATTTTATCTATGTGTTTTTCACAAAAATATGCAAATAATGTCGAAGCATGGGATAATAGTACACCTCATGAATTTACACGTATTAAACAAATTGATTATCCATGGTGGTGGTCTTCTAAAATAAGTAGTGCGAAAAAATGGTCCACTTATATGTGTAAGTATGATAATAAATATGCTTATTGTTTAGAAGCAAGTAAAAAATCCCCATCAGCTGGAAAATACCCAGCTCAAGTGATTGAAAATAATGAGGCTGTAAGAAAAATTCTTTATTATGGATTTGGAGGACCAGGCTATGATCAAGCAATTAAAGAAATGTATACAGTTGAATTAAATTCTTGTGTTCCTGATGATTTTGGAGAAAAGCATGGTAACTTTGATGATGGTGCTTATTTGTTTACCCATATTTGGCTTTCTTATGCTTATGGCGGAGATTTAATGGGGTTAAACTTAAAAGATTTCAATGCTAAATGGCCAAATGCAGATGGAAATAGTGGTTATGGAGATAATATTTTATGGGGCTATAACTGGCTTATGAATCAACCTGATATTGGTTATGCTTATTTTAGCCCAAGTCAAGATGGTGGAGTTACAGCCTCTTTTAAGGCTGAATTTGATAAGGCAAATAAACTTCAAAAAACAAATACTGTTAAATTAGAAGGAACAAGTCATTCTACCATTCAAGTTCCTTTACAAAATAATGTTACACTATATAACGTAACAAAAGGAACGATGCAAACAGGGGGAACGGTAACTGTAAATGGTGGAGAAAGTTTCTATTTAACAGCACCATGCAAAAATAGTCCAGAAAATTATAAGTCAGGAAATATTGCGGGAAAAGGTTGTGAAATGTTTACTGCATTAGCTATTAAAGATGGTGCAGAAGGAACACAAACAGAAGGTTCATGGAATTTAGATCCTGATGGAAATAAATTAAAATATGAAGTTGAATGGTTGGATTTTGGAGCGTTACGCCTTTCTAAGGTAGATAATACTTCTGAATTTCAAAAAAATTCTAAATTTAGATTAATTTCAACGTCTTATACAGGATATGATGAAACATTTGAAGTCACAAAAGATGAAAATGGAGATTATGAATTATTTATTGATTATTTACCTGTAGGAACTTATTCACTTACTGAGATTGAGTGTGAAGATCACTTTGCACCTGTTGTTGCTAAATGGCAAGTGACAATTGTAAAAGATAAGATAACAAAGAAAATTGTTGTAAATACATTAAGACCAACAGGAACATTAAAACTTCAAAAGAAACTTGAAGATGCATGTCAAGGAGCTGTTGATCTTGCAGATAAAGATATTAAAAAAACAAAATATAAAGTTGTAGCAATGAATGATATTGTTGATACAGTATCTTTGAAAAAATTATATTCTAAAGGGGAAATAATTACTTTAGGAAGTGGAAAATGTATTGTTGATACAAATGATGGTCAAATGATTACTTATTCAAATGGTGTACAAGTTTCAAAAGGAATAATGAATGAAGAAGGATTTATTTCTGTAGATGAAAATGGTCAATTAGAAATGACAGGAATTCCTCTTGGAAAATATCAAGTTGTTGAAGTTTCATGCCCTCAAGGTTATGTTTTAGATTCTACACCTTATGATTTTGAAATTACACAAAAGGATCATACAACAACAATTTATACAAACTCTCATGAACAAACAAATCAAATTACTAAGACAACATTTACTAAAACCGATGTTACTGGTGATCAAGAAGTTAGTGGTGCTAAAATGTCTATTACGGATTTAGAGGGAAAAGTTATTGATGAATGGATTTCATCTAATAAGACCCATGAAATAGATGGATTAGAAAGTGGAAAAACTTATTATTTAAATGAGGATACAAGTCCAGCAGGATATGTAAAAGCAACGAAAATTGAATTTAAAGTCAATGAAGATGGAAAAATTCAAAAAGTAAATATGAAAGATAAAGTTGTAACAATTTCTAAAGTAACTTTAGGTGGTGAAGAAATTCAAGGAGCTTTATTACAAGTAATAGATGAGGAAGGAAATACAGTTGATCAATGGTATAGTGATGGAAATGAACATCCTGTAAGTGGGTTAGAAGAAGGAAAAACGTATACTTTACATGAAGATTTAGCACCTTTAGGATTTAATTTAGTAAATGATATATCTTTTACAGTTTCTTATGAAAAAGAAAATCAAAAAATAGAAATGATTGATACTTTTGTTAAAGTTTATAAACAAAAAGAAGATGGCAATTTGTTAAAAGGGGCACAGCTTACAGTTGTTTCTACAAAAACAAAAAATAGAATTGATCAATGGATTACAGGACAACATATTTTTGATATTAATGATGTTATGAAGAAAAAATTGTTAAAAGGGGATATATGTCAAGGTAAAAATGAAGAAGGTATTGAATATAAAGTTGTTCCCCAATTAAAATCAAATGATTATTTTTTAATGTTGAAAGATGGAGAAGATGCGACATATTATTGTATAGATATTCAAGGAGATGAGACAGCCCACTTAATACAAGGACTTAATAGTGGGGAAAAATATATTTTAAGAGAAACATTGACACCTTGTGGATATGCAACAGCTAAAGAACAAATTTTTGAAATAAGAGAAAAGAATATTGTTTTAAAAGTTGTTGATGAAGATATTAAAGTGGATATTTCTAAAAAAGACATAACAAATAAAAAAGAATTGTCTGGAGCTCATTTACAAGTGAAAAATGAAGATGGAGAAGTTCTTGATTCTTGGATTTCAACTGATCAAGAACACCGCATTTGTCATTTGGAAGTTGGTAAAAAATATATTTTAGAAGAAACAATGGCACCTTATGGTTATGAAAAGAGTGAAAAAGTCGAATTTGTGATTAAAGATACTGGAGAAATACAAAAAGTCATCATGTATGATCAACCAATTATTCAAGCAATTAAAACAGGTGATAGTTCAAAGTTGAATTATTTTATAATGCTTGGTGCTTTAAGTGGAATTTGTATTTTTTTATGTAGAAAAAGGGATGTTAAATCCCCTAAATCTAAATGATTTCATCAATAAGACCATATTCTAAAGCTTCTAATGGATCTAAGTAGTAATCACGATCACAATCATGAATGATTTTTTCTAATGATTGTTTAGAATTTTCACTTAAAATAAGTGAAAGTTTTTTCTTTTGTTTGCATATTCTTTTAGCGTTTATTTCAATATCACTTGCTTGTCCTTCTAAAGAGGCAAGAGGTTGATGTATCATTATTTCACTATTTTTTAATGCACATCTTTTTCCTTTGGAACCTGCACTTAAAAGAATAGAAGCCATACTTGCTGCCATGCCACAACAAATTGTGCTGACATCACATGAAACAAAGTTCATTGTATCAAAAATTGCTAGTCCTGCAGAAACACTACCGCCAGGTGAATTGATATACATGTAAATATCATTTTTATTATCTTGTGCTTCTAAATAAAGTAATTGACCAATAATTGAACTTGCCATGGCATCGTCGATAGTCCCTGTAAGTAGAATAATTCTTTCTTCTAAAAGTTTGGAATAGATATCGTAGGCATATTGATGATTTTTATCTTTTTCTATAACGGTTGGTATTAGATGCATAAAATAACCTCCATATGTAATTATAGAAATTAATAATAAAAATTATTCTTTGCACTGATGAAATAAGTAAAAATTTTCTAAAAAAATAGTAAAAAAAAGTGTAAGCGCTAACGATATGATGAAATGGGAATTATTAGAAAAATAAAGGAAAAATTAATGCATCTTATACAAGAAATCAACGTTGTAATAGTTGCTTTTGTGAAGTTTTTGACTTATAATAATGGCATAAAAGCTATTTACAAGGAGGAATATTAATAAAATGGCAGTAAAAGTAGCAATTAACGGATTTGGACGTATCGGACGTCTAGCATTCAGACAAATGTTTAATGCAGAAGGATATGAAGTTGTAGCAATCAACGATTTAACTAATCCTAAAATGTTAGCACACTTATTAAAATATGATTCAGCACAAGGTAAATATGCATTAGCTGATACAGTAGAAGCTGGTGAAGATTCAATCACAGTTGATGGAAAAGAAATCAAAATCTACGCTAAAGCTAACGCAGCTGAATTACCATGGGGAGAAATCGGTGTAGACGTAGTATTAGAATGTACTGGATTCTATGTATCTAAAGCTAAATCTCAAGCTCATATCGATGCTGGAGCTAAAAAAGTTGTTATCTCAGCACCTGCTGGAAATGACTTACCAACAATCGTATTCGGTGTAAACGAAGGTACTTTAAAAGCTTCTGACACTATCATCTCAGCAGCTTCATGTACAACTAACTGTTTAGCACCAATGGCTAACGCTTTAAATAATTTAGCACCAATCAAATCTGGTATCATGTTAACAGTACATGCTTACACTGGAGATCAAATGGTATTAGATGGACCTCATAGAAAAGGTGACTTAAGAAGAGCTCGTGCAGCTGCAGTTAACATCGTTCCTAACTCAACAGGTGCTGCAAAAGCAATCGGATTAGTAATCCCAGAATTAAATGGTAAATTAATTGGTTCTGCACAACGTGTACCAGTTCCAACTGGATCTACAACTATCTTAACTTCAGTTGTTGAAGGTGAAGTTACAGTTGAAGAAGTAAATGCAGCTATGAAAGCAGCAACTACTCCATCATTCGGATATACTGAAGAACCATTAGTATCTTCTGATATCGTAGGAATCACTTACGGATCATTATTCGATGCAACTCAAACTATGGTTAAACCATTAGACAACGGAACTACTGAAGTTCAAACAGTTGCTTGGTATGACAACGAAAACTCATATACTTCTAACATGGTTAGAACTATTAAATATTTTGCTGAATTAGCTTAATCTAGCGAAAAATATGCTAAATAAAAAAAGGGTTTCAAGATAGAAGAAGCCCTTTTTTTTACGCCAAAACCCGCATGAAATCAACGTTTTTTTGATTTGCGGGTTTTCAGCTTTTATGAATAAAATAATGCTTAAAACTGCCCTAAAAATGGGCTATACCAAAAAAATTAAAAAAAAGTGCAAAATTTTCATCAAAATGTTATAAAAAAATAAAATAACTATGTAGAAAGGACTACGTAGTTATTTTGTTTTTTAATACTGTTATCTTATTTTTCTTAAAACAGATATACCAATTATGATAATGCTTGTTAAAAAACTGTGGTTATTATCATTAAAAATCAATGAGTTAATTAGCAAAATGATTGCTATAAATATAAATAAGTAATAGATTACATTAGTGATATCAAATTTTTTCATATTCTCACTATTTATTTAATTTTCGGTAATTGTTGTTTCAATTTCATAAATAATAGAATTTTTTTGTTCCTGTATGTAATCATACCATAGAACACTAAAGAAAATTGCTAAAATTGTGCAAATTACTGAAAAGAATATAAGAAATTTTTGTATAATTGATTTTAATTTCATTCTTTTAATAAGATTATTTTCATCACTGTTTTGTATGTAATTCACAACAATATCTTTAGGCTCTCCAAATTGTTGAACAATATCATCATATGAACATTGTGGGTGATCATCTAAATATTCATTTAAATGTTTTTTTAATTCATTTAAATAGAATTTTTCTTTTTTAGTATGCATAGGCATAATTGTCCAAATGTTCTTAATGTATTTTTTTATATTATTCATAAGCTTCTCCCAAAGATTCTTTAATAACGTTGTGAATTCCGTCAACAGCATTATTAAACTCATTAATCATTTCTAATAATTTTTCTTTTCCTTTTTCTTCTATGTGATAATAAACTCTTACCTTACGTTCGATTACTTTTTCATAACTTGAAATATAATTTTCATCTAGTAATTTATACAAGATAGGATACATAGTACCTTCTTTAATATCTATTAACTCGTGAGAATATAATTTAATTTGTTTTGTAATTTCATAACCATAACAATCTTGTTTGGCAATTATACATAGAAGTAACATATCTAATTTAAAAAAACTATTTTTTCTGGCCATATTAATACTTCCTTAACGTTAAGATAATTATATTATAATATATATTTAAAAAACATCAATACATAGAAAAACTATGTACAAATAATTTAATATATGATAATATTCAATTAGAGAACGTTTTCGAAATATAAAACAAGAGGAGATAAAGATAAAAAGAATTTTAACTATTTTAACGGTTATGCTTCTTACTTTTGGGCTGATTGCATCACCATCTTATGCATAAGATGACAATATTCAGGAGCAAGAGCCGATTGTTTATGAAGCAGAGCAGGTGCCATATTTGGATGAGGAGACAGGTGGATTTGTAGAAAATAAGGATAGTATTTCTCAGCAAAGGGGTACGTTGTTTGAAATTGTTGCAGCGGATAGAACAATTGATCTACACATAAAATTAGAAGCAAAAAATAAAAAAGCAAGAATTAGAAGTATTTATGGTAAACACACCATTAAAGATCAAAATTCGTATGCTTCTAATACCATAGCTATTGAGCAACATAGTAATTTTCCAAATTATTTACTAGGCTGTTTTGTAGACGGAACAAAATCATTTAAAAAAGGAAATAAAGTGAAATGTACGGCAAGTTATTATATTTCATTAGTAGAAGGGGAAGTCTTGAATGGTGGAAGAATTACCCAAACAATGATTTTAAAAATTGGATAAAATGATAGAAGTGTGTTTCGATAGTACAATTGAAGCAAATTTACGTTATTTATATGCAACAGGATTCATAGATTCTGATACTATTCTTTGTTGTCCAGACGATTATTCGTTAGGAAACTTTAAGAATTTTAGTATTAATGAAAGATATGAACAATTATGTAAATATGGTGTTGTTGATTACGGTAAAAGAAATAAAGAATATTTTTATAATAAATATTCTTTATTTCTAAATGGTTTATATAAAATCAAGCAAGGTGATAAAATTAGAGTATGGATGTCTCATGTACCGATGGAAATGGTAGGTTTCTTTGTTGTATGCTATTTTTTAAGAGATGTATTAAATAGAATTTATGTTTGTGATGCAAATATAGTTTTACAAGATATAAGTAAACATTCCGCTCTTTTAAATTGTCCAAGTGATTTCATGCAATTAATGAATAAAATGAGAAGTGTTTCTATTTTAAGATATTCAGAAATTGGTGAGAAAATATTTTTAACAAATAAACCGATAAAACTTATAAAAAATGGTGAAGTTATAATGATGAATGAAGAAGATTTTGATAATTTTATTTATAATGTAATTAATAGCCAAAAAGAAAATAATACAGAAAGAATAGTTGAAGAAGTATTAAAAAAAAGCCTAATTAACTTTCTTTATTTATATAAGAAAATTAAGAAAATGGTAGAGGAAAGCAAATAATATAAAATTATTTCAAAGAGAAAATGATAAATATATAAACAACAAAATGCAAGTTTTATTGAATTGTATTTATTTCATATTGACATTGTGTATATATCTAAACATATGATTAGAAGATTTCCATTTAAGTAATCGTTGTTTAACGGAGGTGAAAATATTGATACTTATTATTGCATTATGCTTGTTCGCAAATATATTATTGTTATTTATTAACGTTATGTTCTTTTTAAATAAAAGCAAACAGTTCATTTATACATTGGTTATTAACAATATCATTAGTATAATAACCTTGTTGATGTGTATAAATTATATAAAAGGATTACTGATAGAAAGTGATTGGGCGGCGTTGCTGGATATTGTTCCATTTATGGTGCAAATATTATCTATATATTTTCTTTGTGTATGTGTGATTCAAATAGTTTTAGTAGTATTGTTTTGTAAAAAAACTAATTGTTGATTGAAAGGAGAATTCAAATGAAAAAAATTTTATTTACTGCTTTAGTAGCTTTACTTTTAGGTGTTAATTGTGTAACTGCTAGTGCTTTAGAAAAATCAGAAAATATTTCAAAAGAAGATGAAGAAATTATGGAATATATAAACATCTATTATTTGATACAAAATGGTGAATTATATAGCAATGACTATGATATTTCAAATCATATGTATGCAACTCAAAAAGATGTTGAATTATATAGACAATATATGTCGGCACTTTCTAATAATAATGCTAGAGCATCATCTGGCTATAGTAAGTATTTTAATTCAAGCAAATGGATCACAAGAAATGGAGTTGTTTCATTAAGTGTAAATTTTAAAGGCTCTGCTTTATACCCTAATGATTTACCTGCAGCAAATTATGCAGTGGCTAAAACTGCGTTCCAAGAATTGTATAAAAAACATAAAAGTAGTTCTAAATGGAAACATACCGCATCAATGAAAGCACAATTTTTATGTCATCATATGACAATAGGAAAACTTAAAAATCCTTGGAATTTAGAACCACATAGAACAGAAACTGATCTTGGTAAGGTAATAGCAAAAGGATGCAATCCGTAAAGAAATTATTATTAATATTAAGTTTATTTTGTATATTGATTTCAATAGTCTTGATTAATAGTCATGATAAAGAAATAGAGACAGGTGAAATCGCTAGTATAAGTGATTTAACAGAATTAGATTATAAACAAGGGTACTACTACTATGGGAGACCAGATTGTATTGATTGTATAAAATTTCAAAAAGAATTAGAAAAATTTTTAAAGACAAATAATGTAGCTATTAAGTATATTAATACAGCGTATTGGAAGAAAAATGTTAAGTTTATTTATTTTTTAGAAAGTAATAGGGTTGATACGGTACCTGTGATTATATATTATGAGAATAACCATGAAATAAATCGACTTACAAAGATAAACGAATTAAAATCTTTTTTTAATAAAAAATAGCCATTTTTACAAATGTTTTTATCGGAAAAATTATGACTTCAATTTACCTATTTATATGATTAATAGAAGACAAACTATTAAATGTCAATGAATAGTTAAATTTTTTAGAATTTATTGATTTTATAGGCATTTGTCTTGGTTTAGAGGTGAATCCTCTATAAAAATCCTCTTTCTTTTCTAAAAAAGAGTACACTTAAAAGAACTTTTCAACGCAAAACCATTGAAAGCTCTTACATTAAACTTTTACTTACTGTTAAACAGGTATCATTTCATCTGTTTTGATGTAGACAAATCTATGTACTTCACCATTAATATCAGAATACTGATAAATCTGTTTTCTAGTATTTTTAGGAAAGTCTAATGATATTGAATTGAAGAACGTATATCGGGTTTCTTCTGGTAATCTCATGATATGATCATGTAAGATTACAAAACTGCTTTTATTTTTCATAATTGAATAGATATATCGTGCAATCTTGTTTGCGATTGCAATGTTAGCCAGCTTATGTCTTTTCTTGTTTCCATTCTTGATTTTTTCAAACTGATGTTTGAGAACAGGATTATGACGTCTGGCAAACTCAGCAATCATATAAATTGCATGTCTAAGATATCTAGAACCTTTTTTAGAAATCTTGCCCATGGTTTCTACAGAGGTCCCAGAGCGTTTGTTTCTAGGGCTTGTTCCTGAATAAGAAACAAAACAGTCTGCGTTTTTAAATCTTCTTATATTACCAGTTTCAGCAATAACAGTTGCAGTAGTTATAGGATCGCATCCTGTAATTGTAAGAAGCAGTTTATAAGCTGGATTTAAAGAAACAACATCTCTAATATATCTTTCAATTGATTTGAGCTGACCTTTTATATTTTTAATGTTTTCAACAAGGTCTAGAATGATACTTTTTCCATAGGAAGAAATATCGTCAGGAACTAAAGTATCTTGACATAGTTCAAAGAGCTTATCTACTTTATCCATTGAACAACGATGCTTGGTTGCTTCATAAACGACATCAAATACTTCAACTCTAGAAGCATTTATGATATCATGTGTCGTAGGATATGAAGATAAGACAGCGATAAAAGCAGCTGATTTAGGTTCGAAAACATATTGAAGTTCAGGAAACAAACAATCGCATTGGGCAATGAGACGGTTGATTTCTTGAGAATAGATTTTTTTGATCTGATAATGTCTGTGTACTAAAGCTTTCAAATCTTGATATCCGTTTTTATTTTCAAAAACGTTGTCATTGACATATTGAACATCTGAATCAGTGCCAATGATAGTAGAAATAGTTTGGGCATCCAAAGGATCTGATTTAGCGATATTATGAGCATTGCGCCATTGATTGACAAAATCGGTATTAAGAAATTTGATGCTTTCATTTTCATAAAGATTCGCTTTGATGTAGTTATAGACATTAGTAGAATAGATACCAGTAACTTCTAAAGCAAAACAGATACTGGTACAGTTAACATCAGAATAGCTTCTAACAGTTTCTAAAAAAGAAGCAACTTCTGATTTAACAAACTTAAAAGATAATTTTTTACACAAGAATTTAGGTTTAACAGATCTACGATCACTGACCTTGAGGATAGCAGCATCTGCTTTACCTTTAGAGGCGTCCATGCCAACATAAAGAATATAATTGTTTTCCATAAAATAATGACCTTCTTTCTATGTGATCGGTTTTGAATTGCACCTCTAAATCAAGACAAACGCAACCTCGCAAATACGGAGACAAGTGTAGAAACACTGCTGCAACAAACTAATTCGGGTATAAAGTGATATCAAGTCTAAAGGATTAAGTCTTTTTGAAGTGGACGTACATGAAGTAGCCACAAGGAGTGAGAATAAAACCTTCATTCAAAACAAAACTATTATCTTAAAATTAGAATGTACAATCAATAATGAATCGATAGAATTCATTAACTGATTACGTACATATTATACGAGGAGTTATTATATGGATAATAAGAATAATATGGATGAATGTATGTGGATGATTATGGGAAGTATTCATGAAAGTGATAGAATTACCGTAGCGAAATGTTTAGATATGATGGAAGAAAAGGGCATATCGAAAAAAGAAATGATTTCTATTATAGAAAATGCTAAGGTTGAATTATTTCATGTTTACAATGAAAAAATTTGCTCAGTAATTGATGGATTAGATAATTATCAATTTGAAATAAAATAATTATATTGAGAATAAACTAAGGAAGTATTTGAAATTTAAAAAAATTGAATACTTCTTTTTATTTGGAAAGAAAAGTATAGTATAATTATAGAAAGATATTAAAGTATTTTATGTTGTATTGTTACTAAGGGATAGAAAGCTATTTTTACAAAATAATTCATGAAAAAAGGAATGTATTGCAATTTGTTACAGTTTTACATAAAAGATTGAATATGGAATGTCTAGTTATAGTGTTTTATAAAAATGAATATACATTAGAATGAGATATGGAAGTATTTGGAAAACAATGGAGTAGGGAAAATATAATAAAAATTTTAGAAGGGGTGATTTAATTGCATATTACATTTATAAAAATCAAAAATTTTAGAGGGTTAGATCTATGTATAGATAATTTGCAAACAAAGTTTTTGATTATGGGTAGAAATGATACTGGAAAATCTAATCTTTGTTTTGCAATAAGAAAAGTATTAGATCCGGCTATTAGACGTATTCCATTTAATGAAAATGATTCAACTAATCATAATAAGGAAAATATTGAAATTGAAATAAAAATGATAATGAATAATATTACTATATCTCAAAGATCATTAATTGGAAAATGGTTAGAACCAGAAAATGACAATGAGGTTTTATATGTTAAATTAGTGGCTGAATATAGTCAGGAATTGATGGTGTATGATGAACATTTGATTTTTGGGAATATTGATAAAAAAACGGTTGCAACGAATATTACAAATGAATTAGATAAAATTCTTGATATTATTTATATAGAACCAAATTATAATTATGAAAGGAATATGAATAATTACTTTTCTTATCAAAAGAAAAACAATGAATCTCATGAGAGAACTGTAAGTGAAGAGGTTTTAAATCAGGCAAGTAAAATGAATGAATCGATTTCTGATGATGCAATCATTAAAGAAATGACAGCTAGCTTAAACAATAATTCAGAATTTGAAGAAATATTCGAGGGGATTTCTTTTAAAATTAATAGTAATATACAGGTTTCAAATATTTATAAGTCTCTTGAAATATCTTTTGTAGATAAAGCTGGGAATAGTATTGGTAATATGGGGGATGGGAGGATAAAAACTTTATCAATGCTTTTGAAACAATTATCATATGACGATGAAAAAATTAAAATTCTTATTATTGAAGAACCTGAAAATCATTTGTATCCATTATTACAACAAACGTACTCAAAACTGATAGAGAGTTTGAAAATGAATCAATTTATTTTTACAAGTCATAGTCCATATATTGTTGACTTTAAAAAAATGGAACAAATAATTCGCCTTATAAGAGAGGGAAACCTTACTACATATAGGGCTATGAATATAGAGGAGAATACTTTTGCTCAATTTGGATATTTAATGAATCGAGAAATTGGTGAAATGCTATTTTATGATACTGTTTTACTTGTGGAAGGGGTTAGTGAAAAATATTTTTATAATACATTGGCTATTAAAGATAAATCTTTTCAAAAATTTTTGACTAGAAAAAAAATGGGAATTTTTTGTGTAAATGGAGTTGATTTTTTTCCGGTAAAGAAATTTTTAAATGGTTTAGGAATACAAACATATATTAAAACGGATAATGATATTTTTAAAGTTCCTTATAAACCTTTAAAAAGGTATGCGGGAATTGAAAGAGTCTTAAACTGTTTAGACAAAAATGGATCAAATGAATTAACTACTATTCTAGGTGTAAAGGAAATTGATCAAGATACTTTTAGATTTGATGAGAAACTTGATTCAAATGCAGATATTGAATGTAAAATGATTGAAATACAAGAGCTGTTTGAACGTTATGGAATATATTTATCAATAGGACATGATGGATTCGAAGAAGATTTTTTAAAGTTCATTGGTCAAAGTAAAATAGATAATAATGATATGGAGTATTTAAAAAAAGCAAAATTGAAGAATTTACATAATTATATAATAGATGGGAATATCTCATTTGAAATTAATGATAGAAATAAGTCATCTATTTTATTGAGGTTTATGGATGAATAATAAATTGTTTGAAATATTGAATAAACAGCAGGGGAAAATAATTCAATCAAAAGATAGAAAAATTGTTGTTTCTGCAGGTCCTGGATCTGGAAAGACATACACAATTGTAAAAAAAATAGAACAGGAATTTCTATGTGAAGAAAAAAATAAAAACATTATAGTTACTTCATTTACTAAAGAAGCATCCAAACAATTGAAAGAAAAAATAACAGCATGTGTTGATGTTAATGATTCGTACATTGGAACATTAGATTCGTTTGTTTTAAAAGAAATAATAGAGCCTTATAAAAATAGATATTTAAGATGTAGAGGGTATGATTCGGTTGATAGATTAAAATATAGGATGCCCAGTAGAGATTCTGATGTGGAAATAATTACAAGACAAGGGATAAGAAAATATAATATAGAATTTATAAAGTACGAATTAAATAGATGGATTATTGATTTATCAAAAGGAGTATATGAAATTTCATCGTTAACTTATTTAATTGCTATAGATTTATTGAAAAAAATACCGTCAGCACAAAAATATATACAAGCAAAATATTTTGCTATTTATATAGATGAAGCACAAGATTTAAACGAATTTCAGCACAGATTTATTAAGTATATTGTAAACAAGTGTAGCTTAAATTCTATTTTGATTGGGGATAAAAATCAGTCAATCTATAAATTCAGAGGATCAAGACCAGAATTATTTTATAAATTGAAAGAAACAGATGGGTATACTGAATATAAAATAACAATCAGTGTTCGTTGTCATCCTTCAATATTGTTTTTTTCAAATTTGATCATAGGTGATAAGAAAAATGAAAAATATAAAGGAGAAAACCATGTGTATTTAGATGTGGCACCTATATTTGAAAACTTATCTAACGTTGATAACGATTTTATGGTTCTCTTTGAAAATAATTCTGATGCTATTGAATGCTACAAATATTGTAAAAAAAATAGTATTGATGCGATATACACAAAAAGTCTTAGTCTTACAAATAAAAAATTTGAGAATGATTACCTTGAACTAATAGAAGAAATACTACGTTTTAGATGTAATATATTTAACAAAAATCCAAAATTAATTTATTCTATTGATTCATTTCAAAATTTTTTGTCAGATAGTTACATAATGATTAATTCTAAAGTTATACACAAAATAACAAACTATAAAAAAACAGAGTTTGAATATGTGATTTCAATTCTTAAAATGTTAAAAGTGAATATTGATATAGAAGTATATGATGAGTTGATGATTCAATTAAATGATCCTATGATCCGAAACCATTATATTAATTATACAAATGTGAATAGAATAATGACAATTCATTCTTCTAAAGGGTTAGAAGCAGAAAATGTTTTTGTTAGAATAGCACGAATTCCTTATATTTATGATGATGAATATAAACGCAAGCTTTTCGTCGCTTTTTCCAGAGCGAAAAATAACTTGTATATTTCATATAAAAAAGACGATATTAATGGATCACAATTGGATTTAGATTTGAGAAAAAATTACTCAATTGTTAACGGATTAAAATAGTGAAATATTATTATATTTTATTTAATGAAATAAATAATAAATAGAAATAATGAATGTACATTATCATATGTTGGTGGATAATGTGAATAAAGTAATATTTCGCTGAATTATATTTATCGTATTTTGTACCAAAAAAATACCAAATAAATATATATTATTAATAAATTCTAATGAATAGTATAAAATATAAATGAATTAAACTATTGATAAATAAACAATATTAAATATATAAGTAGATAAAACAAAAATTAGCTTAATCTAGCGAAAAATATGCTAAATAAAAAAGGGTTTCAAGATAGAAGAAGCCCTTTTTTTTACGCCAAAATCCGCATGAAATCAACGTTTTTTTGATTTGCGGGTTTTTATTTTTTATGAATAAAATAATGCTCAAAAATGCCCTAAAAATGGGCTATACCAAAAAAATTCGAAAAAAATGCAAAATTTTCACCAAAAAAGCACCAAAAAATCATAGATTTTGATTCTTAAAATAATTATATAGTAAATTAATTGTGAAATATAAAATTAAATAGAACGCTAATGAAAAACTTAAACAAACAGGTAAATGATGAATAACATTTAATGATTGGTAAATGAAATTATTAAAATTTAAGATAGTGTAAAATAAAAACCAATTCGAGCTAATCTATGAATTGGTTTTTTTTGTTGTTATGATAATTTTCCAGTTGCACTGCATGTAAGTGTGACAGTTCTTGTGACGGTTACACCTGGTGCATGTCCTGTAACACTAGATATTGCTTTGTTACCACTCTTTGAGGCTTTTTTATTACTTAATGACTAACTAGAAGATGGCTTTACTTACATTTCTAATGTATACTTATATAAAAAGTATTTTGTTAAAAATATGAAAGAAGCAAAAATGATGTTTGATCAATGAATGTTTGAACGATTATAAGGTTTGCATAATCAAGAGTATTTTTATAGTTTTATTAAATTATTTTGTAATAAGTATTGACTGTGGAGCCACTCCATAGTGTTCAATGATGTCGAAAGGAGGAAAGGCAATATGAAAACAAATGAATTAGAAAAAGAAATTGGTCTTTCAAAGTACACAATTCGATATTATGAAAAGGAGGGGCTTATTCAACCTAAAAGAGAAGAAAATGGTTATCGTGATTATGACGATGAAACAGTTCAAAAGTTGAAAATTATTAAATTTTTAAGAAATCTTCAAATATCTGTTGATGATATTAAAGCTATCTTAGACGGTGAATTAGATTTTAGGCATTGTTTAAAAATCAATCAAGTGAACATGCAAAAACAAATAGAAAGTATGAATGAAATTAAAGATACAATAGATGATTATTATGATAAAGATCTACCTTTAATAGAAGAATTAAGTGAAATTAAAAATAATAATAATAATAATAAAATGGGATTAGGTTTTCAAAAAACGACTTCAACAGTTTCATTAGGAAGAAAACTTACACCAGAACTTGCAAGAAGACAATTAATTATTACTTTTATAGGAGCACTTGTAGTTGCTGTGTCATTTGCTAGAATGCCATATGATTTAGGCAATATGAGAATTTTAGTAGGTATATTATTTTTTATAGTGACATTTATGTTAATGATAGCATTTTCTTTTAAACAAACATCAGCGATGATGTTAGATAATATACTTAATCAATCTGTAGAATTTTTAAGTGATGGTATTTATTATTATCAATTTAATGGACCGATAAGTAATTTCAAATATTTCTTTGCGGTTGTTTTTAATAAAAAACATCAATTTATGCATAAATGTTTATATGAAGATATTAAAAAACTTGAAGTTATTGCTAAGAAAAATTATATGAGTACAGGAAGTCCATTGGCTTATGAAGCTTATGTTTCTGATTTTAAATTCACATTTAAAGATGGACAAACATTCTATTTCTATTGGCCAATGATTTTAAATGATGATGCAAGATATATTGCGACAATTGTAGAAAAGAAAGTAGAATATATTGAAGATCCTTATAATATTCTTTATGCAATGAAACAAGGAATAAATCTTAATGATTATTTAATAGGAAGATAATAATAAAAGTATGCTATAAAAGAGTCGAATTTTAAATTGACTCTTTTACATTTTTATTAAAAAAACAAATAAAGGGTATATAAAATTTGCTATTTTTGATACTCAAAATAGTTTATAAACACCAAATCATAAAAAAACATCAAAAAAGATCAATGGAAAAAACGTTGATATAAAGGCAGAAAAAGAGGGAAATAGAGAAAAAAACAAAAAAAGATAGAAAAAAAGCTTTACAAAAGGGAGAGGGG
>ERZ773162.766-NODE-766-length-33155-cov-4.899728_pt1 | contig 33155 bp, 15 predicted proteins | sample MGYA00511113_ERZ773162 | MGnify/ENA primary metagenome ERZ773162 (study PRJEB29015, sample SAMEA2737807) | human gut metagenome | biome: human gut; feature: human-associated habitat; material: faeces | place: China | collected 2012 ... | reverse complement strand
CATGTGCCAGTTATTTCCTTATAAAGGACATATGGGTGGAGTGATAAAAGTTGGTTATTATCCGGAAGTGATCCAGCACACCAACTGGGATTATGGAAGGAATGGAAAAGGATATTATAATGACATGTTTGCTCCCGGTTGGACGGTAGCATCCCTTTGGGAATTGCTGACACCGGGACGTACTGAGAATATACTGTTGAAATAGCTCTGATATCCACTTTTCAGGATATTCTTATATCCTGTTGTATGTTAATTAATGAAACTAACAATTAAGACAATGCAGAGACTACGTATTTTAGTTATATTAATACTTCTTTCTTTGATGCCTCTTTATTCCCTTGCCGTTCTGAATGAAGGACAATATGCATTCCGTTCACTTGATATCAATAATGGATTATCCCAGAATACGGTCCATGCCATCCTTCAGGATAAACAAGGATTTATGTGGTTTGGGACGAAGGATGGTCTTGACCGGTATGATGGTATCTCTTTTCGGACTTTCATGAAAGAATCCGGAACCTTGGGCAATAATTTCATCACTTCTTTGTATGAAGACAATCTTGGGCAAATATGGATTGGGACAGACGTAGGCCTATATGTCTATTGCCCACAAATGGAAAAGGTCAGGCATTTTACTCTGATAAGTAATTCAAACATAGATATAGACTGTACGGTCAATCTGATAACTGGGGACCAGAAAGGAGGTATCTGGGTTGTAACTCAGACGCGGGGAATCTTCTATTACAATCCCCAGGATAGCCAGTTGGTTAATTATCAGTCGGACGGGTCCGGTACTCTGAACCTTAAAACTTCCGGCCAACTCTATTTTGATTCGGACGATGTCTGCTGGTTGGACATACGTGATGGAAATCTGTATTATTCAAAAGACAAGCTTAAAACTTTAACTCCGATTTTTCCAGAAGATTCAAAAGTGTCTTTCAGAGATGAATACATCTATAAATTGCTCCCCGGACCCTATAATTGCATGTATGTGGGAACTGTATTCGGACTGAAAGAAGTGAACCTAACTAATAAGACTATCCGTACCCTTCTTTCCAAGGATGAATTGGGAGGTGATATTTATATCAGGGAACTTGCATTTTATTCAGATGACGAATTATGGATAGGAACCGAATCGGGACTTTATATCTATAATCTCCGGCTAGGTAAGTACGTTCATTTGCGCAGTTCGATTAATGATCCTTATTCTTTATCCGATAATGCCATTTATTCATTGTGCAAAGATCGTGAGGGCGGCATTTGGATTGGCTCTTACTTCGGCGGTATAAACTATTATCCCCGTTTTTATACGAACTTCGAGAAATATTATCCGAAAGGAACAGAGAATGGCCTGCACGGGAAACGAGTGCGTGAGTTCTGCCAAGATAACCAGGGAATTCTATGGATTGGCACGGAAGATGGTGGTTTGAATCGTTTTAATCCTAAAACCAAGACTTTTTCTTTCTTCACGCCAAGCAATGCTTTTACAAATGTTCATGGACTGTGTCTGGTTGATGATAACCTTTGGGTGGGAACTTTTTCGAAAGGAGTGAAAGTGGTGGATACCCGTACAGGAGCTATTGTGAAAACCTACCAGAAGACAGACTCGCCCCGCTCATTGATAGACAACAGCGTTTTCTCCATTTGCCGAACGACGACGGGGGATATTTATCTGGGTACTTTATTCGGTTTGTTGCGCTACAACAGACAATCTGATGATTTTGACCGGATACCGGAACTGAATGGTCGGTTTGTATATGACATAAAAGAAGATTCAGGAGGAAACCTCTGGTTGGCCACTTACGCAAACGGTGCTTACTGTTATAATGTAAGTGAGAAGAAATGGAAGAATTATCTACATAATGAAAATAATCCGAAAAGCCTTCCTTATGATAAAGTGGTAAGTATCTTCGAAGATTCTCACCGGCAAGTTTGGTTGACGACTCAAGGTGGAGGGTTCTGTTTGTTCCATCCGGAAACGGAAACCTTTACCAGCTATAATCTGGCAGATGGATTGCCAAACGATGTCGTTTATCAGATTGTGGAAGATAAAGACGGACTTTTCTGGCTGACAACGAATAATGGCCTCGTATGTTTCCAACCTACTACCGGAGCAATGAAAGTATATACTACCTCCAATGGTTTGCTGGGTGATCAGTTTAATTATCGCTCCAGCCTGGAAACGGAAGATGGTACGATTTATCTGGGAAGCATCGATGGTTTTATCGCTTTCAATCCGAAGACCTTTTCAGAGAATAGGTCGCTTCCATCTATTGTGATTACGGATTTCCTATTGTTTGGCAAAGAAGTGTATGTCGGTGAACCGGGATCTCCATTGAAAAAGAGTATCACTTTCTCTGATGAGCTTATTCTTCAGTCTAATCAGAACTCTTTCTCTTTCCGGGTAACAGCATTGGACTTTCAAGCTCCAAGAATGAGTAAAATCATGTATAAATTGGATGGTTTTGATGCGGATTGGCTGACAATTGGCGAAAGCCCTATTGTTACTTATTCCAATCTGCGATATGGCAATTATACATTCAAAGTAAAGGTTTCTAATAGTGACGGAGTATGGAATGAAAATGGAATATCGTTAAAAGTACATATTCTTCCTCCTTTCTATCTTTCTGTTTGGGCTTATTTTGTATATGCTTTGTTGATTATAGGTTGTTCTTTGTATGTAATTATATATTTCAAGAGGCGTAGTAACAACAAGCATCGTAGGCAGATGGAGAAGTTTGAGCAGGAGAAAGAACGTGAAGTTTATCATGCAAAGATCGACTTTTTTACGAATGTAGCTCATGAGATACGTACACCGTTGACATTGATTAAAGGTCCGTTGGAAAATATCATACTGAAAAAACAAGTGGATGCTGAAACCCGTGAAGACTTGAACGTCATGAAACAGAACACGGAACGATTACTTAATCTGACCAATCAGCTACTTGACTTTCGCAAGACGGAAAGCCAGGGATTCCGGTTGAACTTTGCAAAATGCAATATAACAGAAGTGTTGAAAGAAACTCATATACGTTTCACTTCTCTTGCAAAACAGAAAGGGTTGGAATTTACCTTACAGGTACCAGAAAAAGATTTTTATGCCCATGTTAATCAGGAAGCATTTACGAAGATTATCAGTAACTTATTGAACAATGGAATGAAATATGCCGAGAGTTATGTACATGTAATGCTGGAAATACCCGAAACTGATGATGATAATCTATTCCGTATTCGCACAGTAAACGATGGAGTAATCATTCCTGATGAAATGAAAGAGGAGATTTTTAAACCTTTTGTTCGTTTCAATGAGCAAGAGGATGGAAAGGTGACTACTGGCACTGGAATCGGTTTGGCACTCTCTCGCTCGTTGGCTGAACTACATCTGGGAACTTTGGCTATGGAGGCAGGAGAAGAAAGTAACATTTTCTGTCTGACTTTACCGGTCGTTCAGGATACGACAATCACTTTAACTCCAGAGGCGGAGGTGGAAATTGATAGGGTAAATGAAATCCCTGCCGAACAGGCGGGAAAGAAAGATAATCGTCCCACTGTGCTGGTAGTGGAAGATAATCCTGATATGCTTACTTTTGTTGTTCGTCAGTTGTCGAGAGATTATACAGTACTGACAGCTACTAATGGTGCAGAAGCATTGCAGGTGCTTGATGGTAACTATGTGAATCTGGTGATAAGTGATGTTGTGATGCCCGTGATGGATGGTTTCGAATTGTGTAAGACGATTAAGTCGGATTTGAATTACAGCCATATTCCGGTTATCCTGCTGACTGCCAAGACCAATATACAATCAAAGATAGAGGGGATGGAACTGGGAGCAGATGCTTATATTGAAAAACCTTTTTCTGTAGAATATCTACAAGCATGTGCTTCCAATCTTATTCAGAATAGAGAGAAACTGCGCCAAGCTTTTGCGGAGTCTCCTTTTATAGCTGCTAATACAATGGCTTTAACAAAAGCTGATGAGGAATTTATCAAGAGGTTGAACGAAGTAATTCAGATTAATTATGCCAATCCTGAATTTAGCATGGATGACATGGCAGATAACCTGAATATGAGCAGGTCTAACTTTTATCGGAAAATAAAGGGAGTGCTGGATTTGAGTCCGAATGAGTTCTTACGCCTGGAGCGTTTGAAAAAGGCAGCTCAATTGTTGAAAGAGGGAGAAAACCGGGTGAATGAAATCTGCTACATGGTGGGATTTAATTCTCCGTCTTACTTTGCTAAATGTTTCCAAAAGCAATTTGGGGTATTGCCTAAGGATTTTGTTAATTCGAAAGAAGAGTAGATTATATATAGAGTTGTATTTCACTCTATATCATCTGTTATATTGAGGATTTATAATTTATAAGTGTGAAAATTTTAATAATACTATAAGATATGATGACCAGACAAAAGACTTTGTGGTTTACACTATTACTAATTGGATTGTATACCAGTTTTCTGAATGCCAGTGAGATAACGAGATGGGTGATTACTTCACCTGACAGTATTTGCTGGAGAGTGGATGGTGTGCATAATGACCATATTGAAATGAGTGGGCTGAAAGTTTCAACAGTATTGCGCTATGGTGTTAATGAAGCTGGTGAATGGGTGATTGACCGGAATATGGTTTTACCTACTTTTCGTACTATCCCTAATGATACCCATGGTAGTTTGCAGCATCATTTTAATGGAGACTGGGCACATTTATGCCTTGTAAATGGTCAGCCGTTAGTAGGTGAAAAGGTAGAGACTGTATCGCTGAATGGAATTATGACTGTAAAGAGTGTATATACTACTAGAGGGATTTCGTTGACACGTACACTTTTTCCTTCCACGTCACAACCGGCCTTCTGTGAGAAATATGAGTTGGAGAATACGACAGATCACCCACAGACAGTTCAGCTCCCATCGACCACTCTTTTTTATTATACTGATGAGGCAAAAGGAGTGGAAGGCAGTTATACATTAACGGCTACCCTTTCTTCTCCGGTAAAAGATGGTACTTATTTACTGAAAGCCGGAGAAAAGGCTTGGTTTCAGGTAATCTATGCAGGATATAAGAAACATGATCAGGAGTTGGCGTTGGATGTTAATAATGAACTTCTGGCACGTCGGAGATTTTTGAGACGGATACAAGGTAACCTTGTGTTAGAAACTCCGAATGACGTAATCAATACCATGTTTTCTTTTGCCAAGATACGTGGTTCGGAAAGCATATTTGATACCAAAGGCGGATATATGCAAAGCCCTGGCGGGGAAGCTTATTATGCTGCTGTATGGGCGAATGATCAGGCCGAATATATCAATCCATTTTTTCCATATTTAGGTTATCAAGCCGGAAACCGTTCGGCTATGGATTCATTCGGCTTGTTTATGCGCTATATGAATGATGAGTATAAACCTTTACCTTCATCTATAATTGCAGAAGGGATTGATTGTTTTGGTGTTGCGGGTGATCGTGGTGATGTAGCAATGGTTGGCTATGGCGCAGCACGTTATGCTTTGGCATCCGGTAATCGCAATGAGGCTGAAAAATTGTGGCCGCTGATTGAATGGTGTCTGGAATATTGTCATCGCCAGCTGAATGCGGATGGGGTGGTAAAATCTGATTCTGATGAACTTGAAAATCGTTTTCCTGCCGGAAAAGCCAATCTATGTACATCTTCATTATATTATGATGCCTTGATTTCAGCTGCTTATTTGGGAAAGGCGCTGAAAAAAGAACATAGACAGATAAAGTCTTATCAGGATAGGGCTGCTGAACTTTATAAGAATATTGATGCATATTTTGCCCGTAATGTAGAGGGGTATGATACTTATCGCTATTATGATGGTAATACTGTACTACGTTCATGGATTTGCATTCCTTTGACTATGGGTATTTATGAGCAGGCGAAAGGTACTGTAGAGGCTCTATTCTCTGATAAACTGTGGATGGAGAATGGGTTGTTAACTCAATCGGGTACTTCTACTTATTGGGATCGTTCTACACTCTATGCTTTCCGGGGGGCTTACTCTTGTGGTGCCAGAGACATAGCTACTGAATATTTGGATAAATACTCTGCTACTCGTTTGTTGGGTGATCATGTTCCTTACGCAGTGGAAGCGTGGCCGGAGGGAAACCAAAGGCATTTATCCACAGAAAGTGCTTTGTATTGTCGCATTATGACCGAGGGGTTGTTCGGCATCCGTCCCATTGCATTGGATGCTTTTATGATGACACCGCAGCTACCGGAAAGTTGGAATACGATGTCATTGAAACGTATCTGTGCATTTGGTTCCATATTCGATATTGAGGTGAAGCGCGATAAAGATGACAAACTGTTGGTTCTGATAAAAAAGGATCATAAGATTGTAAAAAGAAGTAAGATTACGAATGGAAAAACGATTGAAGTACGCATTTAAATAAGATAAAATAATCTGTCTTTTGATTTAAGCCAATTTTGGTAACAAAATTGGCTTAAATATTATTTTTAGTACGCTTTTGGTTTATTTGTCACATCATTTGGTCAAGTTATTTCCTAATGATTGGCAGATACGCCCTATTTTTGTGTCGGATGTCATTAACAAATTAAATATCTTATTTTTTATATGAGAAATCTATTTATCGTATTTTATTGTCTGGTATCAGCTCTCACTATTAAGGCAAATGGACAGGATAGTTTGTGGAAGATACAGACAACTGATTATCACGGAACTTATTACGGGGCAACAGTAGCCAATGGAGGTATTGGTATCCTGCCGTGGAAAGAGCCGTTTTCTATTCGCCATGTCATGCTGAACCATGTTTTTGATTCTGCTACTCCTCAAGATGTGAGTCGTGTTTTACGAGGAATCAATCCATTCAATTTGCAGATGCAAATTAATGGACAGACTGTAAATGGTGATAATATCTCGAGATGGGAACAGTGTATAGATATGAAAGAAGCTACTCATAATACGCATTTCATTTGTGATGGAAAAGCAGATGTGTCTTATAGTATCTGTGCTCTAAGAAATTTGCCTTATGCGGGACTAGTTCGTGTGGAGGTTACGGCACTGGGGGATATGTATTTGACAGTGTCAAATCCTATTGAGGTACCTGATGAGTATAAAAATATAGGTTCGAAACTGCTCAATGTGAATGTTAATGGGAATGATATAAAAATAGTGCGTACTTGGGCTTTATCAAAATACCGCGAACAAAAAGTTTCAGCCTCTTCCGCATTTATTTATGATAAAAATTCCAGTGTGCAGCAACAATATAATGGGAGTGGTCAGATTTCTATTTCATTAAAGAAAGGAGAGAAATTCTTTTTTACTTTATTAGGTGCTGTTTGTACCGGACGTGATTTTATAGATCCATACAATGAGTCAGACCGTGAAGTGATTTATGGTGCGAAAGAGGGATTGATGCGTCTGATGGATGGGCACCGGAAACTCTGGAACGAGATGTGGAAAGGTGATATTGTGATTGAGGGGGATGATGAAGCACAGCGTACTGTGCGTTTTGCACTTTATAATCTGTATTCCAATGCACGCAAAGGAAGTCGGTTGAGTATACCTCCTTTTGGACTTTCTTCACAGGGATATAATGGGCATATTTTCTGGGATACCGAATTTTGGATGTATCCGCCTATGCTCTTTATGAATCAGGGCATTGCACGAACAATGATGGATTATCGTACAGATAGGCTGGAAGCTGCTTGCCAGAAAGCATTAAGTTATGGATATGATGGGGCTATGTTTCCTTGGGAAAGTGATGATGCAGGAGAAGAAGCGTGTCCGACTTGGGCGTTGACTGGTCCTTTTGAACATCATATCACAGCTGATATCGCCATTGCGGCCTGGAATTATTACTGTATGAGTGGCGATCAGCGATGGTTGCGTGAAGAAGGATTCCCTTTAATGGAGAAAGTGGCAGAATTTTGGGTAAGTCGTGTAGAAAAGAATGACGATGGTTCTTATTCGATTCGTAATGTGGTTTGTGCCGATGAATACGCAGAGGGTGATGATAATGCCTTCACGAACGGTACTGTTATACGCGCATTACAGGATGCTGCTAAAGCTGCTTCCATATGTGGGGTTAAAGCTCCAGTAATTTGGAAAGAAATAGCAGCAAAGTTGCGCATCCCCAAATTTGAAAATGGAGTGACTATGGAGTATGATGGTTATAATGGACAGGTTATCAAGCAGGCGGATGCTAATTTACTGGTATATCCATTAAACCTGATTACCCGTCCGGAAGAAATTCGTAAGGATTTGGAGTATTATGAGGGAAAGATTGACAAAGGAGGCCCCGCAATGTCATTCTCTGTATTGGCTTTGCAATATGCACGCCTTGGTGAAGGGGATAAGGCTTATGAATTATTTGTGCAAAGCTTCCGTCCCAACCAGCTACCTCCGTTCGGTGTACTTTCTGAAGGTGCAGGAGGTACTAATCCTTATTTCTCAACTGGTGCGGGAGGACTTTTGCAGGCTGTAATCAATGGCTTTTGTGGTTTGGATATTACAGATAGCGGTATTAAACAATTGCCTTCGAAATTGCCAGGACATTGGAAGAAGTTGGTAGTTAAAGGAGTCGGACCGAATGGTAAAACATATGTCCGGCTTCAGAAATGAGTTCAATTTTTCGGTTGCGTAAATAAGAGTCAGAAGATGTATACTTTGGGAGGGAAATTGAGACTGGAATTTCATTTATTGACCTGTTTTTAATATCCTAAGCTGGTAGAATTCCATACTTTTGTTGCGTATCACACAGGCTACAAAATATTAGCTGTTGCTCAAGTTTGAAAATGAATTATTAATGTATTAACAGAACCAGTATTTATTTTATTACTGATTCATTTAATTGAATTTACATGAATTTAAAATGCTTATTTTGTGGAATACTTATTGGGTTATATGTTGAGGCTGTTGAAGCCGTCAATTATACTCCAGAAAAGATTTCAGCATCTATTTCCTTAAAAGTACCGGGAAATGAATCGGAAAAATACTCGCTGGATATGCGGCAGTTGAAGAATGACCGTTCATCTTATCTGTTGGAACCTTCAAAAGGTATTCCGATGGTAATAACTCAGAAAATGGAGGATATGAACGGTAAGTTACGTATCAATGTCAGTCTGACTGCATTAGAGGATGTTTATTTTAATTTTAGCGAGCAGTTGTCAACCGGTTTTAATCATGATGATTGCCAGTTCTATATGCCGGGGTTCTGGTATCGTCGCAATCTGCGATCTCCTAAGGAAGCACCTTCATTTCATACATCAGACAGCTGGTTGGTGCGTGAGGATAGATTGAGTGCTCCTCTTACAGGTATTTATTCAGAAAAGGAAAAAAGCTTTGTGACGGTGAGTCGTATAGACAATTTTACTAATGAGGTTTTGTCTACTCATCGAGAGGGAGAAATCATTCTTTCAGGTAAAACTTCAATAGGTTTTACTGGATTCGAAAATCAGAATGGAGTGGCAACACTTTCTTTCGGTTTTCCTTACCGTGAAGCACCTAAAAGCTATATTCGAAAATTAACATTGGCTCCGGCGGTAGAGGCTTTTCAGTCTCTGAAAAAAGGAGAAACAATGTTACTGACATGGGAGATTATGGAGAATAAAGCTGATGATTATTCTGATTTTATTCGGAATGCGTGGGAGTATAGCTATGACACTTATGCTCCGGCTCCGGTTGATACTCCTTATTCTATTGAGGATATGAAAGAAGTAATGAGCCGTTTCTTTGTCAATAGTCTGGTGACTGGTAATTCGTTGACTTTTAATTCGGGTATTCATTTGCGGACTGCTGATTGTCAGAGTAACGGCCAGGCAGAAGTAGGTTTTATCGGTCGTGTGCTTCTTAATGCATTCAATGCTTGGGAATATAGTTGGCAATGTGGCAGAGAGGATCTGAAAGAAAACAGTATGAAAGTATTCGATAGTTATTTGAAGAATGGCTTTACCCAAGCTGGTTTCTTTAAAGAATCGGTAAACTTTGATAGAGGGTATGAAGATCCTGTACATAGTATTCGTCGTCAATCAGAAGGAATTTATGCTATGCTTCATTTTCTTGCTTATGAAAGGGAGAATGGCCGTCGTCATCCTGAATGGGAACAAAAGATGAAAAATATGCTCGATATACTTTTGCAGTTACAACATGAAGATGGTAGTTTCCCCCGTAAATTCCACGACGATTTTACAGTGGTCGATAATAGTGGAGGAAGTACACCCTCGGCCACTTTACCTTTAATAATGGGATATAAATATTTTAAGGATAAACGTTATTTAGCCAGTGCTAAAAGGACAGCAGATTATCTGGAGAAAGTCTTGATATCTAAAGCTGACTATTTTTCATCTACTCTCGATGCCAATTGTGAAGATAAAGAGGCTTCTCTTTATGCTGCTACAGCAACTTACTATCTTTCGTTAATAACGAAAGGAGACGAGCATCGTCATTATGCCGACCTGACAAGAAAGGCTGCTTATTTTGCATTGTCATGGTATTATGTATGGGACGTTCCTTTTGCTCAAGGTCAGATGTTGGGTGATATCGGTCTGAAAACTCGTGGTTGGGGCAATGTCTCTGTAGAAAACAACCATATTGACGTGTTTGTTTTTGAATTTGCTTCGGTACTGCAATGGTTGTCAAAGGAATATGAGGAGCCACGTTTTGCCCATTTCGCAGAGGTGATCTCTACCTCCATGCGCCAATTGCTACCTCACGAAGGGCATCTATGTGGAATTGCTAAATCCGGTTTTTATCCGGAAGTCGTTCAACATACCAACTGGGACTATGGCAAAAATGGAAAAGGGTATTATAACGATATCTTCGCACCAGGATGGACAGTTGCATCTTTGTGGGAGTTATTGACTCCGGGACGTGCGGAACATTTCTTAAAATGACAGAAATAGGTCAGAAGATATCTCAATTATATTTTAATTTCATTTTGAACGATTTTTTTTAATTATTGGTTTATATGTTTTATTATATTTTATGTTGGTTGTCTACTTTTGCTCTCACTCAATATGAGATAAAGTATTTATTATGAGTTTTTTAAATTTAATATTATGGATTTGAAGAAAGCATTGTTTGTTTGCTTGTTGTTGTATTATGGAATAAGTGCTAACTCCGCTTTACCGGAACATTCTTCTATGTCTGGTAAGACTAATATGTCGGAGCAAGCGAAAGGTATTCGTATCAGTGGTACGATAACCGATAAGGACAAGAATCCTCTTCCTGGTGTAAATGTACGTGTACTGGAACAGACAGGGACTGGAGTGATTACGGATATGGACGGACACTTTTATTTGGATGTACCCGGAAAGAATTCCGTAATAGAGATTTCGTATATTGGTTTCAAAACTCAACAAATAAAAGTTGGAAGTAAGATTAACTTTGACGTAATTTTAGAAGAAGATATTGAAGCCTTGGATGAAGTTGTGGTTACTGGATATGGTAGTCAGAAGAAAATGTCGGTTATCGGTTCTATCGAGACATTACAGCCTAAGAAGTTACAGGTTGGTGCCACGCGCTCTTTGTCTAATAATCTGGCAGGACAGATTGCCGGTGTGATAGCGGTTCAACGTTCGGGAGAACCGGGTTACGATTCCTCGAATTTTTGGATTCGCGGTATTGCTTCTTTCTCCGGTGGACAATCTCCGTTAGTGTTGGTAGATGGTATTGAGCGCGACTTGAATAACATAGACCCTGCTGAAATTGAATCTTTCTCAGTATTGAAAGATGCATCGGCGAGTGCTATGTATGGTGTGCGTGGTGCAAATGGTGTCATCGTTATCAATACGAAGCGTGGTAAAGTAGGAGCTCCTTCTGTCAATCTGCGTGTGGAACATTCTATTGCAGAGCCGACAAAACTTCCGGATTTTATTGGGGCAGCCGATCATATGACATTGATAAATGAAATAACAGAGAACAAGTCGCGTTTGCCTTTCAGCCAGGAGCAGATTGACAGAACGAGATATGGTTATGACAGAGATTTGTATCCGGATGTAAATTGGCTGGATGAAATAACAAAGGATTATGCTTATTCTACTCGTGCGAATCTGACCGTATCAGGTGGTTCTGATTTTCTGCGTTATTCGTTGGTTGGTTCTTATTTCGGTGAGAAGGGAATTATGGAGACGGATAAATCATTGCCTTATGATACGGGAACGAAACTAACTCGTTATAATATGCGTGCGAATGTTGACTTGGATGTGACTAAGACAACAGTGCTGCGTTTAAATGTCGGTGGGTTCCTTCAAACACACCGCAAACAGGCATTTAGTACGGACGATGCTTTTGATAGAGCGTTTATAACTTCTCCTTTCGTGTATCCTGCCCGCTATTCAGATGGGACTATTCCAATTATGGCTATTAATGATGTGAACCCTTGGGCAGCGGTGACACAGCGAGGTTACGACGTAGTTACAGCTTCACAGATTCAGTCACTCTTTGCTATTGAACAGAATCTGAAGATGATCACGCCGGGATTAAAAGCGAAAGTAACCTTTTCTTTCGACCGTTGGAATCAGAGTTCGATTACAAGGGGAAAGGATGCTACTTATCATAGTATTGCTACCGGACGTGACATTGAAGGTAATCTGATTCATTCGGTACTTAAATATGGAGATGAGTCTTTGGGACATGGAAATAAGGGGGAATATGGAAATTCGAGGGTGTATTTTGAAGGAACATTAACGTATGCTCGCACTTTCGGAAAGCATGACGTAGATGCATTGTTCCTGTATAATCAGCAAAGTTATGATAATGGTAGTGTACAACCTTATAGAAAACAAGGTATTGCGGGTAGATTGTCTTATACTTTCGATAGCCGTTATGTGACGGAGTTCAACTTTGGATATAATGGTTCAGAGAATTTTGCTAAAGGTAAACGTTTCGGCTTTTTCCCTTCTGTGGCAGTCGGATGGTTATTGTCTGAAGAACCTTTCATGGATCGTTTCAGAAATACATTGAGTAAATTGAAATTAAGAGGTTCTATAGGAAAAGTAGGTAATGATGATATCGGAGGACGCCGTTTTGCCTATATAACAACATTGAATACCAATGCAGATAAGTATAACTGGGGTGATACAGGACAGATTGGTCGTACCGGTATTTCAGAAGGAGAAGTTGGAGTTGAAAATCTTACCTGGGAAACAGCTCTGAAAATGAACCTTGGTTTTGAGCTGGGATTATGGAATGAATTGGAATTACAGGTAGATGTTTTCAAAGAAAAACGTACCAATATCTTTATGCAGCGTAAGATTATTCCTTCACAGACAGGATTCTTGACTAATCCTTGGGCTAATTTTGGTGAAGTGACTAACCGCGGTGTAGAATTCTCCTTAAACTATAATAAACAAATTAATAAAGATTGGTTTGTAGGTTTCCGTTCTAATTTCACGTATGCTATCAACAGGGTGGACGAATACGATGAGCCAGAAACTGTGAAAGGTACATACAGAGGATTGACAGGCCGTTCATTAAATACTTTGTATGGATTGCAGGCAGAAAGATTGTTTACAGAAGATGATTTCGATGCGAATGGTAATTTGAAATTCGGTATACCGACACAGGACGTTGGAGCTTCAAAAGTACGTCCCGGTGATATCAAATATATAGATATGAATGGTGATGGCATTATCACTGATGCGGATGAAGGATACATTGGTGGAACGGTAGACCCGCGTATTGTTTATGGTTTCGGAGGTAATGTGAGCTACAAAAACTGGGATTTGAATTTCTTCTTCCAGGGAACAGGTGATACTTATCGTGTGATTGGTGGAACTACGTATTTCATTCCGGGTAGCGGACAAACATTGCAAGGGAATATTTACTCTAATTATAACGACAGATGGACAGAAGAGAACCCTGCTCAAGATGTCTTCTGGCCGAGACTGACGGAGGAGCCTAATAGACAGAATTACCGGAATTCCACATGGTGGAAAAAGAATATGCGTTTTATGCGTTTGAAAACGCTGGAACTTGGATATACTTTACCGCAATTTGTAACTGATAAGATACATTCCAAAGCTATTCGTTTTTACGTGAGTGGCAATAACTTATTTTGTTTCTCTCCTTTCAAACTATGGGATCCGGAATTAAATACGAACACCGGCCTGCGTTATCCGGCTATGCGTTCTGTAATGTTTGGAGTTGACCTGAATTTCTAATTAAAAAAATGACGATAATGAAACTTAAAAAATATATAGTTGCCGGTTTAATAGGCATCGTATCGTTGGGTTCCTGTACGTATCTTGATAAAGAACCGGATACGGAAATTGACATAGACATGGTCTTTGAGAATAAGACAAAAGTAGAATCATGGCTGGCCAATGTATACAGCCGTATCCCTAATCCGGGTAATGACTGGCTAAATACGTATGGTTGGGAAGTGTTTGCAGATGACTTGACTGCTTCTGCACGCTGGCAGCAATGGGACTGGCCCAATATCACCAAGATTTTTGGTGGATGGACACCGAATACACAATGGGCAGGAAATTTCTGGGATGGTCTTCCGAGAAAAATACGTCAGGCTTATATTTTTATAGAACGTGTACACGCATTACCTGATTCCGACCTTCCTCAGAGAGAAGTGGATTATATGAAAGCGGAAGCACGTTTTCTTGCAGCTTATTATTGGTGGCAATTATTGGAAGCATATGGACCTATTCCATTCAGACCGAATTATATTGCCCCGACTGACTTTACTCTTTCAGATTTGATGGTGGGGCAAAGGCCATTTGATGAAGTTGTCAGTCATTTGGATAATGAAATGTTGGAAGCATCTAAACAATTACCTGCTGTATGGCAGAGTGTGGAGAAATATGGGCGAATAACTTCAGTCATGTGTCTGACTGTTCGTGCGAAGATGTTATTATTTGCTGCAAGCCCGTTAGTAAACGGAAATGAGTGGTATATCGGGCATAAGAATAAAGAGGGTGAGGAATTGTTTAACTCTACTTATAGCCAGGAGAAATGGGTAAAAGCGGCAGAGGCTTGCAAACAATTACTTGATGTGGCAGAGCAAGCTGGTTATCGTTTGTATGTAGAATATAATGATGAGGGAGAAATTGATCCGTTCACTTCACTTGAGAATCTTTGGTTTACAAAATTTCAGGATGGAAACAAGGAGATATTGTTCCCATATACAAAAGAAGATGCTTATCAAAGTTACCAGTTCTATACAAACAAGGCGGTTACTAAAGAATATGGTGGCGGAAATGGTTTGGGCGTATATCAAGGATTGGTGGATGCTTTTTTTATGAAGAACGGACTTCCGAAAGACGATGACAATTCAGAATATGTAGAAGAAGGTTTCTCGACAAAAGTAGAAGCTAGGTCTACCAACTGGACTGGCGGAACAGGGCAAAAGGGAGAAATAACTGCCGAAGGTACATATAATATGTATTGTAACCGAGAACCACGTTTTTATACGGCAGTGAGCTATAATGGTTCGTGGTATGCTTTGGCAGGGCGTAAATTTGAATTCTTTAAGAATCAGAGAGATAATGACTATACACACGATGCCCCCCAAAATGGTTATTTGGTTCGTAAAAAAGTATATCCGCAAGATAATCCGAAGAATGGTAGTTACAAATGGCGTCAAATGTTCTTGTATCGTTTGGCAGCTTCCTATTTGGATTATGCCGAGGCCGTTAATGAGGCCTACGATAATAGAGCATCTCGTGAGGATGCATTGAAATATGTGAATAAAGTCCGTGAACGTGCGGGTGTACGTCAATATACGCTGAATACTGTAGCACTGGATGATCCCAAATACATCCATGTTGATGATAATCAATTAGCAGTGCGTGAGATCGTTCGTATGGAACGTCGTGTTGAACTTTGTTGTGAAGGATCACGCTGGTCGGATATTCGCCGTTGGAAAATTGTAGAACAACTTCCGGAGATGTGTGGAGATGATTATGGTATGAACTTCGCAGGAATAAATAGTCAGGAATTTTACAAGAGAACCGTTTTTCAGACCCGTGTTTGGAAAAAGGCGATGTATTGGCTGCCGGTATATATAGATGAGATGAATAAGAACACGAACTTGGTCCAGGCGCCTTTCTGGAATTAATAAAATGAAAAGCATAATTATGAATAAGATAATGAAACTAATATGCTTGCTCTTTCTTATGTCGATAGCAGCGAGCTGTAATAAAGATCCGGAGTATTACGCGCTTGAAACTCCTGTAGATCAGATGCTTTTGAAGGCTTCTTCTTCTGAAATTACTTTGGAGAAAGAGAAGGAGAATGAAGTTGCTGTTTTATTTACATGGGATGCTGCGGCTCAACGTGGGGGAGCTGATGCTACTATCACCTATTTTTTCAGAATGTATATGGCAGATTTACATTCTAATGTGACAGATTTGTATGAGATTGAATCGGAGGAACGTTCCATTAGTTTTACGCATAAGGAGTTGAATGATATACTGGCTTCCTGGAGTATACTTCCTGGAGATAAGGTGACTATTGAAGCAGAGGTTATAGGACAGGTCAATTCATCTGTAGAATACTTGAAACCGGAGTTGTCGAAGACGCAATTGGATGTGATCGGATATGATAAGAATGCTACTGCGATATATATGGTGATGGTGGATGATGCTGGAGAGAAAACTGTTCGCCGAATGACCGAGAAGGTTGTGGGTTCAGGAGTATATCAGTCGACAGCAGAATTGAAGCCATGTGAGTACTTCTTTGCACTTAGTCCGGATTCTGATTATCCATGCTACATGAAAGCTGAGAATGGAGATAATTCTTTGCAATATGTGGCAGAAGCAGGGAATGGTGAGATGTTTGAAAACACAAAGAGCGGTACCTATACAATAGTTGTGGACTTAAATCGTTTGGATGTGAATATCGTTAGTATTTACCCTTTACCGCAAGATGGGATTTGGATTGTTGGCGATGCTAGTACCATCGGATGGGATTGGGGTAAAATGAAAAAGGAAGGTGCATTTGTGAATAATGATCCACGCCATCCAGAACGTTGGACGTATACAGGTAACTTTTATGGCGGTAAAGAGTTTAAGTTGGCGTTGGAGCCGAATGGAGCAGATTTTACAGGAAAATTCTTTTTTGCTCCTTCACAAGGAGCAAATCCGGGCGTAGAACATGAACTCGGAGAAGCAAGGTATCAGGATAATGGCGGTGACTTGAAATGGATTGTTGCTGATGATGGTAAATACATTTTGACAGTAGACCTTAATGAGATGAAGATATATTTGGAGCCGACTGAATAATCTCCATAAGAAGTAAATTAAAATATGAAAATCATGAAAAAACTGTTTATAATACTATATCTGCTTACTAATATATTTGTATTGGGAGCATGTGGAGATGTGGAAAGTGAGGGTGACCCACAACCACGTGTACCGAGAGTAGAAGTGGAATCTGATGATTATTATGTACAGATTACACAGGAAAATATGGATGGGGTTGCTTTTGTCTACCGTTGGCTGGATATAGAAACAGCATCGAAGTATGTTATGACTTTAGGACTGCAGGTAGATGGAGAAACAACTGAAACAATGGGTGTGGAAGATAAAAGCATACTTACTTATAACGGAGTACGCGAACAGCTTTTTACCAATCAACAGATAATGGAATATATGAAAGCTTTTGGAGTGGACGAAAAAGAAGCTCAGTTTAGCATTACATTGGAAGCGTTTCAGTCGGATGGTATGCCAATTACTTCAGAAATGGACAAAGAATCAAAGACTTCCATAATCCATATTGTATTGGGACCTGGTGTTGAATTGAATTCGAGTATGGAATAGATTAGTAAAATTAATAAAAAACTGAGAACTTATGTTATACTTACAACATACGATTACGCTTGGAATACTCTCCCTGCTTACATGGGGGTGTGGTAACAGCGATAAACAGAAAGGTGAAGCAGAACAAGCTCCATTGGCAGACAAAGTGTGGTATTCAAATCCTGTCATCGATTCCGATAATCCGGATCCGACAGTGATAAAAGCGGAAGACGGATATTTCTATTTGTATGCTACCGGAGGAAATACATGGATACACAAATCCAAAGACTTGGTGCACTGGACTTATGTGGGCGGCGCTTACGAGGATGATAAAAAACCGTCATGGGAACCGGAAGCAGGTATTTGGGCACCGGATATCAATTATATCAATGGAAAATATGTGATGTATTACTCCTTGTCCAAGTGGGGAGGTGGAGCAACTTGTGGTATTGGTGTTTCTGTTTCGGACAAGCCGGAAGGACCGTTTACTGATCAAGGCAAATTATTCCGTAGCAATGAGATCGATGTTCATAATAGTATCGACCCTTTCTATATTGAAGATAATGGTAAAAAATATCTTTTCTGGGGAAGTTGGTATGGTATTTGGGGTGTTGAATTGACTGAAGACGGTCTTGGACTGAAAGGAGGTATTGAAAATGCAAAAGCGACAAAAATACAGGTCGCTGCCAATACTGGAGGTACCAATGCTTATGAAGGATCATATATCTTGAAAAGAGGTAAATACTATTATTTGTTCTGCTCTACAGGCACTTGCTGTGACGGTGCAAATAGTACATACCAGACAGTTGTATGTCGTTCCACCGAGCTTTTTGGTCCTTATTTGAATAAATCAGGTGACAACATGAATGATAATAAACATGAGGTACTGATACACAGAAATGATGCGTTCCTAGGGACAGGGCACAATGCTGAAATAGTGCAGGATGATGAAGGTAAAGATTGGATTATCTATCATGCTTACCGGACTGCCGATCCATCTTTAGGTCGTGTAGTATTGCTTGATAGAGTTTATTGGGATGACGATGATTGGCCGTATCTCGTAGGGGACGGACCGGTTGTGAAGGCGGAAGCTCCGACTTTCAAGAAGAGTAAGTAGTTGACATAGGGTGGTTGTAGCTATGATAACTGCAACGACCCTATTTTATTCTCGAATTATAAATTTATTGCTTTTAAATGTTATCATGAAAAGAGGATTATTGCTTTTACTCTGTGTCATGCAGAGTTTTATATTTGTATTGCATGCGCAAAACACACAGCGAAATATTGCTTATACAGATGATAATGTAAGGTTTACAGTCATTTCTGATGGAGCAATCCGTCTGGAATATGCACCGGATGGGAAATTCGTGAACGATAGATCTCACATCGTTGTGAATCGTAACTATCCCCAGGTAGATTACAAGCTAAAAACAAGAGGGGGATGGGTTGAAATAACGACTTCCAAAATGAAGATGCGTTATAAGAAAAACAGTGGACAGTTTACAGATAAGAACTTGGTTATCACTGCCTCTAAAGAAATATTACCTTTTACTTGGAAACCCGGTATGCAACAGAAGGGCAACTTGAAAGGAACCTATCGTACATTGGATGGTATGGATGGTGATACACAGACACAAACATGGGTGGCTGATACAAAGAAAGGTGATAAACTGAAACTGGAAGATGGCTTGTTGGCTACGGACGGTTGGACTTTGATTGATGATTCTCAGGGACTTTTGTTTGATGATAATAAAGATTGGGATTGGGTGAAAGAGCGTCCGGCTAATGGCGGACAGGATTGGTATTTCATGGCATATGGACATGACTATAAAGCTGCCTTGAAAGATTATACCCTCTTTGCGGGAAGAGTACCATTACCTCCCCGGTATGCATTTGGTTATTGGTGGTCACGCTATTGGTTATATTCTGACAGGGAGTTCCGTAATCTGATTGATAATTTCCATACTTATCAGATTCCTTTGGATGTATTGGTGGTAGATATGGACTGGCATTATACAGAACAAGGAAAAGGTGGTTGGACCGGTTGGACATGGAACCGTGATTTATTCCCGAATCCAAAGGAGTTTTTGGGATACTTGAAACAGAATGATGTGAAAATCACCCTTAACTTACATCCGGCGGATGGAGTAGCTTCTTATGAAGAAAAATATCCTGGATTAGCAAAAGATATGGGAGTCGATCCTCAGTCCAAACAGACTATTCCATGGATAAATTCAGATAAGAAGTTTATTAAAAATATGTTTAAGAATGTATTGACGCCAATGGAGAAAGATGGTGTTGATTTTTGGTGGCTGGACTGGCAACAAGGGATATATGATCCGAAGGTGAAGAATTTGAGCAACACTTGGTGGATTAATTATGCTTTCTTTAGTAATATGGAAAAGAACAGGGACACACGTCCGATGCTATATCACCGTTGGGGAGGTTTGGGTAATCATCGCTATCAGGTGGGTTTCTCCGGTGATGCAGTTGTTTCATGGAAATCATTAGATTTTCAGCCTTACTTCAACTCGACAGCTTCCAATGTATTATATGGTTATTGGAGCCATGACCTGGGAGGACATATCGGTGAAAGTATAGATCCGGAAATGTACACTCGTTGGTTGCAATTCGGAGCCTTAAGCCCGATTATGCGTACACATTCTCAAAAAAGTGCCGGTTTGAATAAGGAACCATGGGTATTCAACAAAGAATATTGTGATGTTCTTCGTAAGACAATCCAGCAACGTTATGAGATGGCGCCTTATATTTATACAATGGCTCGTAAAGGTTATGATGAAGGATTATCACTTTGTCGTCCGATGTATTATGATTATCCGGATAATAAGGAAGCATATGAGTTCCGTAATGAATATATGTTTGGAGATGATATTCTGGTTGCTCCTGCCACAGCTCCTGCAAAAGATGGTTATGTACAAGTGCGTGTGTGGCTGCCCGAAGGTGAATGGTATGAGTTGCATACAGGCACCTTGCTGAAAGGAGGACAAATAGTGGAACGTCCTTTTGCTATTGACGAATATCCGATTTATGTAAAAGCGGGAGCGGTATTGCCGATGTATACAAGAAAGGTGATGAACCTGAACGGTAATGATGAGGAGGTTGTTGTTACCGTATTCCCTGGTGGAAATGGAATTTCGTCCTTTAATTTTTATGAAGATAATGGAAATGATAAGAACTATGCTTCGGAATATGCTGTGACTAAATTAACATCTTCCAGCCAAGGGCAGGAACGAACGATTGTTATCGGTAAACGTGATGGCCGATATAAAGATATGCCTGAATCTCGTTCATTCAAAGTGAAAGTGCTCTCATCACTTGTTCCTCGGTCTGTCACTGTAAATGGTCAACCTGCCAAATATGAATATTTGGGTGAAGAGTTTGCTCTTTCGGTTGATTTGCCTGTTTTGTCATGTGATCAGGAAAAGGTTGTTAAAATAGTTTATCCTACGGAAACAGTTGATATGAACGGCTTGTTGGGAGTATCTAGACGAATTGCTAAATCTATGGAGCAGTTAAAATACCGTGATTCATATATTTGCTTCAAGGAAGAATTTGGTAAAATGGGAAGTCTGAGTGAAGCGGTAATCTATGCACCGGAGAAGATCTCTTCTTTAGTTTCCGATTTTTGGAAAAGTTATACTGACCTCCCGGAGGTTTTGAAGCGTCAAGGTTTGAATGACGAAAATAAAGCTTGGTTTTTGCAATCTATTTGCTGGAGCAAGCAATAGTATGAGAAATGTAATAGTGGGGTGATAAAAGCTCCCACTATTTTTTTATATAAGTAATGAAGGGCAAGCCAGATACTACTGTAGTTGATATTTTCTGATGTTGCTCCATTTTAGAAAAAGTTTGTATTTTTATGACCATTTATATAACTATGCTATATGTAACATCGCTTTCGGGGAGGTAGATATAGGTTGGATGATAATAGAGAAAAGCACACAACATAAGCTAAAATAGTAAAAGTGCTCCAAAACATACTAGGATAGCTGTTTTATAGGTTTTTGACCTGTTTTTGTCATTTATTGAACCGTTATTTTTATTCTATTAATAGGATAGCGTTTTATTTTGCATTTCGTTAATAGTGCACATTGGAATAATGCATAGTTATTTTTTCTTTTGATTTTTATATTTATTGTTTAACGAATAATTTAATACAATGAAAAGTCTTTTTAAAACAAAAAAAGGAGGGAAACAGGTTAGGTTTGTATTGTTTTCCTTGATTTGCTTGGGTGGATTAGGTAGTTGCATGGACAAAAATGTGGAAGTAAATCTTCCGTCTTATGTAGCTTCTGATCCTAATGTTGAAGTTGTTTTTACTGACTATTCTCCCTTAGAAGGTGCTGTGCGCACGAACATGTTTATCAATGGTAGTAATTTTGGGACTGATCCTTCACTGATACGAGTGGTTGTTGGTGGTAAGGAAGCGAAAGTTGTTAGCTCTTCCGGTACACAGATTTATTGTATTGTTCCTTCCCGTGCGGATGGAGGATTTGTGCAGGTGGATATATTGAATAAGGATAAAAGCTTGAATGCCACCTATACATTTGAACAAAAGTTTTCTTATCAGTATAATGTAGTTGTCGGCACGTTGTGCGGTGTAGTAGATAGTGAAGGTAATACTTCTATTACGGATGGTAATTTTGATAAAGCAGGAACTCAAACTCCTCTTGCCATGTACTATGACGAATCATCAGGCGAACGTTGCATTTATTTTTTCGAGAATGAACATAGTTTACGTAAAATCTATCTAGATAAAGATTCCATAGCTACTGTGATTACCAATGGTGCTGCTGGTTGGAGTAGTGCTCCGAGTGGGCTTGGCTGGAGTGTGGGCAGGGATACTATGTTTGTGAACTGTCCGCAGGGGAATGTAGAACGTGCAGGAGCTTATTATCTACTTCGTAAAGAAAATTTTAAAAATTCTTATCCGGCTTTAAATGGGGATGATTTCAATACATTATTCACACATCCTATAGATGGTACTATCTTTTTGTGCCGTGGTCGTGATGCTACGCTTCATAAAGCGGTTTGGAATGAGAAGACACAAATGTGGGATCCGAAGCAGATTGCCAAGATGGGACCAAGCGGCTGGTTTCAATGTGTTACTTTTCATCCAAGTGGAAATTTTGCCTATTTAATAGCACGTGACAAGCAATGTGTGATGAAAGCAGAATATAATTGGGCTGGTAAATATCTGGAAACTCCTATTACTTTTGCTGGAGAGTTCGGATCATATGGTTACAAGGACGCATCCCAGAATTCTGCCCGTTTTGATAATCCAATGCAAGGGTGTTTTGTGTTGAACGAAGAATATGTGGCAGAGCAACGTGCGGATGTATATGATTTTTATCTTACTGATGCTGCCAATCATTGTATTCGTAAGATCACTCCTGATGGTATTGTTACAACGTTTGCCGGTCGTGGAAGTTATTCGACAGATCAGATCGTCTCAGGATATATTGACGGTGATCCTCGTGAAACAGCACGTTTCAACTATCCTTTAGGACTTTGTTATGAAGAGTCTACAGGTACTTTCTATGTTGGTGACAACGGTAATCACCGTGTTCGTACCATTGCATTACAGTAAATTGATGATTAACACACAATTCTTATTTTATGAGGAAATTTTTATTTATGATATTATTATTGACAACAGGTTACGTCATTGATATGTATGCCCAGAGTCAGACGATAGAGGTAACCGGTATGGTCAGAGATGCCGAAAAGATACCTTTGGCTGGAGTCAATATTTCGGTAAAGAATGTTGCAGGTTTGGGAGTTATCACCAACATTGATGGTGAGTATAAGATTAAAATAGCTCCTTACAGTACGCTGATCTTTTCTTATATAGGATTTGAAACACAAGAAGTCCTGATAAAGGATAATATGAGTAAGGTTGATGTCACATTACGCGAATCTTCTGCGAGTGTGATCGATGAAGTGGTTATCACTGGTACAGGTGCTCAAAAGAAGATAACAATGACAGGTGCAGTTTCTACGGTAGATGTGGATGTGTTGAAGTCATCTCCTACTTCAAGTCTGGTAAATGCATTGGCAGGAAATGTTCCTGGTGTGTTAGCGAGGCAGACTTCCGGTAGACCGGGAGCCAATATGTCGGAATTCTGGATTCGTGGTATTTCTACTTTTGGGGCAGGCTCCGGAGCATTGGTTTTGGTAGATGGATTCGAACGTAGTCTGAATGAAGTCAATGTGGAAGATATTGAGTCGTTCTCCGTATTGAAGGATGCTTCGGCTACAGCAATTTATGGTAGTCGTGGTGCAAATGGCGTAGTGTTGATTACTACTAAAAGAGGTAAGGCTGGTAAAATTAATATCAATGCAAAAGTGGAAACTTCTTATAATACACGTACCATGACTCCTGACTTTGTAGATGGTTATACTTACGCTACCATGCTGAACGAATCACGTACAACTCGTTCTCAACAGCCGATGTATTCTCAAGATGAGTTGAGACTGATTCAGACAGGACTGGATCCGGATTTGTATCCGAATGTAGACTGGATGGATGTATTGTTAAGAGACGGTGCAATGACTTATCGTGCTAATCTTGATATAAGTGGCGGTGGCTCTGTGGCACGCTACTTTGTGTCAGCAAGCTATGTTAGCGAGGGAGGTATGTATAAGACAGACGATAAGTTGAAAGATTATAATACAAATGCCAATTATCAGCGTTGGAACTATCGTATGAATGTAGATTTTGACGTTACAAAGACCACCATGGTGACGGTAGGTGTTTCAGGCTGGCTTTCTACTCAGAATGATCCGGGACTTGGTTCTGATGCATTGTGGAAGTCTGTAATGGGACAGACACCTATTAATATGCCGGTGATTTTTTCGAACGGAAGAATTCCGGCCGCTGGAACGAGTGAACGTACTAATCCATGGGTAATTGCTACACAAACCGGTTATTATGAGGAGTGGCAGAACGTAATTCAAACGAATGCAACTTTGGATCAGAAATTGGATTTTATAACGAAAGGTTTGAAGTTTACCGGACGTTTTGGATTTGATACTTATAACAATAACTATCGTAATCATAAGCAGTGGCCTGAACAATGGCAAGCCGAACGTCAGCGAGATTCTAACGGTGAAATCGTTTTCAAAAAAGTGGCAGAGAAACAGTTGATGTTTCATGAGTCTTCTGCTTCAGGTAACCGTAGGCAGTTTTTGGAGGCTATTCTGCAATATGACCGCCGATTCGGCGATCATTCGGTGGGCGGTACGTTGAAATATACTCAGGATGAATATGTCAACACACAAAGTACAGCCGGCTATGATTGGCTACCTAATAGGCACATGGGACTTGCTGGCCGTGTTACCTATGGATGGAAATATCGCTATATGGTTGATTTCAACTTTGGTTACAATGGTTCAGAAAATTTTGCCCCAGGCAACCAGTTTGGCTTCTTTCCTGCATACTCAGTAGCATGGAATATTGCGGAAGAACCTATTATTAAGAAGAATCTGAAATGGATGAATATGTTTAAGCTTCGTTATTCTTATGGTAAGGTAGGTAGTGACAATATTGGAACTCGTTTCCCTTATCTGGAGCTTTTTGAAAGTAGAAATCCTTATAATTGGGGAGATTACAATACTCCTAATGTGGATAATGGACAGATTTATAAGCAGATATCTTCTTCTGGTGTGACATGGGAGATTGCTACTAAGCATGATATAGGTGTTGATTTTTCGTTATGGGATGACAGGTTTACTGGTACTGTAGATTACTTTCATGAAACACGTGATGGAATCTTTATGCAGCGTCAAAGTTTACCAGGAACTTTAGGTCTGAGTTATCTTACCCCTAGTGCGAATGTAGGTAAGGTACGTTCTACCGGTTTTGATGGAAATGTGGCTTTCAAACAGGATATAGGCAATGTCAGTCTGACTGTACGCGGTAATTTCACTTATAGTAATAATAAGATTCTGGCTGCTGACGAGGCAAATAGCGCATATCCTTATATACGTGATACAGGGTATCGTGTCAATCAAGCGAAAGGTCTGATAGCTCTTGGCTTATTTAAGGATTATGATGATATACGTAACAGCCCTCAGCAAACAGAATGGGGAACAGTAATGCCTGGTGATATTAAGTATAAAGATGTGAACAGTGATGGCGTGATTAATGATAGTGATAGGGTACCTATTGGTTCTACAACCCGTCCGAATTTGATTTACGGCTTTGGTATGTCTGCTACATGGAAAGGGTTCGATGTGAATCTACATTTCCAAGGTGCTGGTAAATCCTCTTTCTTTATTGATGGTTTTGGAGTCAGACCATTTAGTGGTGGTGACTGGGGTAACATTCTTACGGATGTAGTAGGAAACTACTGGAGTCTTGGCACGAATGAGAATCCTGATGCCAAATATCCTCGTTTGACTTGGCAGAATAACAGTAACAATAACCGTGAATCGACATATTGGTTACGTGATGGTTCATATCTGCGCCTGAAAACGGTAGAGGTGGGTTATACACTTCCAAAGAACATCAGCCGTGCAATCTTGATGAATAATGTACGCATCTTCTTTATCGGGACAAATCTGTTAACATTCTCTAAGTTCAAATTATGGGATCCTGAAATGGGGAGCTCTAACGGGCAGCAGTATCCATTGTCTAAAATGCTCACTTTAGGTTTAACTGTTAATATATAATACGAAATATGAAAAAGAAACATATATTGTTTTCCACCATTATCAGTATGGGAATGATGGTTTCCTCTTGTTCAGATTATTTGAGTGTGGAGGGGAAATTGGGAGAAAATACCCAAAGTTTGGAAAATATATTCGAAAATAAAGAATGGTCGGAACAATGGTTGGCGACTGCATACGCTTGGCTGACATGGAGTAACATCGATATTGGTTCGAAAGATAACTGTATCACTAACTTTTCTGACGATATGTGTTATAGCGACCGTAATCTTGAATATCGTGTATTCAAATATTGTGAATATGATGAGAATTGGAAACAAGACTCCTGGGCACAAGCTTATGATGGTATCCGTCATGCCTCGATTTTTATTCAGAATATTGACCGAAATAAAGAAATGATTCCGGATGAAATTGTTGATTATAAAGCACAGGCCCGTTTTGTACGCGCTTATTTCTATTGGAAGTTGTTGCAAAAGTACGGTCCTATACCAATTATACCTAATGATGGTGTGATGGACTATAATGCTGCTTATGAGGATCTTTATATCCCACGTAGTACGTATGACGATTGTGTCAACTACATTGCAGAGGAAATGAAGCTTGCAGCGAAAGACCTACCATTGAAACGTGATACACGTAATATGGCACGTCCTACTCGCGGAGCAGCTTTGGCAACTCGCGCAAAAGCATTGCTTTATGCTGCCAGCCCTCTCAATAATCCGCGTCCAACCGATACTGAACGTTTCACGGATTTGGTGGATGATGAAGGACGCTATCTGATGGCTCAAGAATACAATGAAGAAAAGTGGGCAAAGGCGGCAGCAGCTGCTCGTGATGTGGTAGAACTTGGTCGTAAGGGTGTGTATGAGCTACATACAGTTTCAGCTCACTCTACTGGTACAATTGATAACCCGGCAACGATTGCTCCTCCTACGCATGCGGTATATTCTCATGCGGATTTTCCTGCAGGATGGCGGAATATTGACCCGTTACAGTCCTACGAGACACTTTTTAATGGGGTGATTTTTCCTTCGGAAAACAAAGAGATGATTTTTACAACCGGACAGAACAACGGAGATATCAATACGATGATTCAGCATCAGATGCCAATTGCATTCGGAGGTTATAATTGTCATGCTATGACAGGTAAGCAATGTGACGCCTACCAGATGAATACCGGAAAACCTTTTGATAAGACGAAAGACTGGACGGGTGATGAGAATTATGTGAGTGCCGAGGAAGCAGCCAGTGGTGATTGGGCGCCATTAGTGGAAGGTGTAAACAAACAATATGGACATCGTGAACCACGTTTTTATGCTACCGTAGCATACAATGGTTGCTTATGGAATGGTACTAATGCTGTACAGTCGTATGACCGGAATCTAATCATATGGTATTACCGTGGTGAAGAGAGTGGCTGGAGTAACTCAGGTGATCGTTGGTTGGCTACTGGTATTGGGATCAGGAAATTTGTTAGTTCTCGTGACAACTTTAAGACAGAGGGAGGGGTTATCTCAAAGCCTGTGATTGGTATTCGTTATGCTGATGTGCTGTTATGGTATGCCGAGGCATTAAATGAATTAGGTGCGAGTACTTATCAGATTCCTTCATGGGATGGAACTCAGTCTTATGATATTTCACGTGATAAGAATGAAATGAGTTATGCTATTTCCAGAGTTCGTATTCGTGGAGGAGTTCCCGATTTTGGATCAGATGTTTATGAGAATGCTGATGAGTTCCGCAAGCATTTGAAGCATGAGCGACAGATTGAGTTATTTGCAGAAAACAGCCGTTACTTTGATTTGCGCCGTTGGAAGGATGCCGAATATGAGGAGTCGCGGCAGATGTATGGTTGCAATGCATATATGAGTAAAAAAGAAAGAGACTTATTTCATACTCAAGTGATCAATTCGAACTTGCCGACTACTTTTAGCCGCAAAATGTATTTCTGGCCGATTTCTCATGATCAGTTGAGAAGAAACTTACGTCTGACTCAGAACCCAGGATGGACATATTATGATTAACCTTATTAAATGGAAAAATATGAAAAATTATATCGTATATTTTATATTGTTATTAACGCTTGTTCTGACTGGTGCATGTAACAATGAATGGGTGGAAGAAGTGTATGTGCAAAATGTCGGATTGAAAGCCCCTGTCAATAGTAAGGGAGTGACTGATGTATATTTGCGTTACCGAGCGAACGGTGAAGTGACTTATCGGCTGCCAGTGATTGTGGGTGGCTCTACTATGAATGAAAGAGATCTGGATGTTGCTATTGATGTGGATCCGGATACATTGATTGGTTTGAATGAAGCTCGCTGGAAGCAACGTGAAGATTTGTATTTCCAATTGTTGGATAAGAAACACTATGAGTTTGCCTCTCCTACTTGTCATATTCCGGCTGGGGAATGTCAAGGTTTGTTTGATATTAAATTCAAATTTAACGGACTGGATCTTGTTGATAAATGGGTACTTCCATTGACTATTTTAGATGGTGACTCGTATGATGCGAATCCACGTAAGAATTATCGTAAAGCACTTCTCCGTGTAATGCCGTTTAATGATTATTCGGGTTCTTATGGGGCCAATAATATGTTTGTATATATGATGGATAATACGAGTGCTATGGTTTCAAGTACACGTACCTTGCATGTAGTCAGTGAGAACCAATGTTTTTTCTATGCAGGAATCATTAGTGAAGAATTGAAGGATAGAGATAAATACAAGATCGTGTTGACCTTTAATGAAGATGGAACGTTGACAGCTGAACCTGCTGATCCGACTAATGCCATGAACTTCCAGCTCATAGGAGATGCACCTACTTATACGACTAGTATGTCTTTGGATGAAGTAACTCCTTATTTGGAGCATCATTTCACGACGATTTATATGTCATATACGTATGATGATGTGACAACGTATGAAGATAAAGATATCGTTGTACCTTGTCGTGCTGAAGGTAGTATGTTGATGGAACGAAAAGTTAATAGCTTGATTCCTGATACAGACCAAGCTATTCAGTGGTAAAAATGGAGGTGTGCTACAAGAGTAAGAACTTGTTGGCTGATATCTATTGATACAAAATATTGTGAGATGATATTCCGTAGAATAAAGCGGAAAGTCAGTTTATAAATAGAGAGAAGGCTATCTTATTATATATAAGTTAGTTTTCTCTTTATTTTTTCAGCAAAAAAACAATAGGTTCTTGACAAATGCTTTTTATTTCCTGATTAGTATCAGAAATGGTGTATCGACTATAGGCAAAAAGGCTACAAATTTCATGAAATTTGTAGCCTTTTTGTTGTAATAGATAGAGTTGAGAACTCGGAAATCCGATTGCAAAGTTTTTAATAAACTCAAATACTGTTCTTAATAAACTACTCAAAGGTTTATTTAAAACGTGATATCCGTTTATATGGGAAATTGTTCATATTTTTGTATGTTTTCAAGTTTGCGTTTGGAATACTCTTTGCTAAAGGTAACTATAATAAACAAATTAGAAAGTAATCTAATGATACAAGTTATTCGTTTTATGCAAAATTTAGACGTGAAGTTCCAGTATGAAACGGGTTCCTTTGGTATAACTGGTATCTAGCGTCAGGCTACCATTCATTTTTGTGGCAATCAGAGAGCAAATGGGCAATCCTAAACCATCCCCTTCTGTAAGGTCTTTCACTTTAGTGAAAGGTTTGAACAAGTCTGCTTGTTCCTCCTCGGCAATACCACTTCCTGTATCACTGACAATGAATTGGTGGGTGTGTGCTCCGCGCTTTTTAAAGTCTAACCAGATTTTACCACCTTCAGGGGTAAACTCGGCTGCATTATTCAGCAAATGGAGAAGAATACGTTCAAGTTGCTCCGGATTGGTCTTGACACTGAGTTTCGGAGCATTCACGGCAGTGGCTATGTCTGGCTTCAGACCGCTTTTTATCTTATCCATAACACTTTCACAGAAAGTGTTGATATTGATTTCACGCATTTCGTATGCTTCAGAGAGCGTGCTTTCTAAATCGGACAACTCTTGAATGTGCTCAGCAAAGCCTTTCAGTGCACGGACGCCCGGTAAGGTAGTATCTAGAGTATTCAGTGTCGGCTCCATTTGTGAGGAGATATTCTGGATAAACTTAGTTTTCAGTTCATTGTGCTCATTGGCTATCTGTATGGCTTTCTTTTGTTTCCGGGTAAGAAGGACAAAACGAAGCAATACGATACCGGCTAATACCAGTGCGGTGGCCAGTAGTCCGGCAAGGATGCAAAGTCCGATGATAATGTACTGCTTGGCGGATAGTGAACTGTCTTTTTCCTCAATAGTTTGCAGGCTATCATCATATTTACGTTTCAGCACGTTTAGTTCATCTTGGGCGGTAAGGGCTTTTACCGAGTCGCTCCAAAGGATGTATTTGTCGTACGTACGGGCTACCAGTCCGGCATTGTTTGCCTTGCGGGCAATATCGATCAAGGTTTTGTATGACTCGTCTACCTTTTCATAATTCTTCTGTTCCTTATATTGGCTGATCAGACGGTTGATATAAGCATCTCCTTGTGAGTTCATCCCAAAGGTATAGTAGTAATTGGCTTGGGTGTAAAGCAAATCATTGTTGAGTGAATCATTTTTGGCTGCTTTGGCTGTCTCTTCCAATTTGACCAGTTGTTCTTTGGCACGGGCAGGATTCTTGAGGTTGATATACATTTGCAGGCGTTCCTTATTGATACGGAAACGCAGGTCGGGCATCGTCTTGCCACTTTTCTGCTCACCGTCTGTAACCAATAGTTCGGCACCGCGCAACAGCTCAAAAGCTTCTTTATAATAGTTTTCCCGATGGTAGAGAGCACTGGCGTTGACACCACATTCTACTGCTTTATCATACTTTGCCTGAGAGGAAAAAGCATTGTAAGCCTGGAGGAAAAGATAGCGGGCTTTGATATATTCTTTTTTTGCGAGACTTTCCTGTGCTTGTTTCATTAGTTCATCGGCACGGTTCTGTGAATAGGCTTGGCTGCAAATGCAGAAAGCGGCTAAGAAGAGTAGGGTAATTATCTTTCTCATATATGATTCATTTTATTTGCTTACAAAGTTAAGACATTCTTCTGTAGGTTGTACAAGAAAAGCGCTTAAAAACTTGACTTATCTCATTTTTCTGATGATTAGGGTACATGGAATTATATACTGTTCCGTATGATCTCCGTATCTTTTCCGTGTTATCTCCATATCTTCTCCGTACTCGCTCCGTACCTCCTTCGTATCTATAGAGTACGGAGCAACTACGGAGCGGGTACGGTGCAGGTACGGCTCGGGTAGGATAGATGGCAAGGATTAGTATTTGAAACTGCTCCCTCCCAGGAACTCACGCAGAAGTGATGTTGGCGGGATTTCCTTATCTTGTACCGGAGTAAAGTATTTGATGAATTTCAGCAACCGGTATGCTTCGGCATACTCCGGACAATTGCGTGGGACGCTGGTCAGTATCGGTTCAGCGTGGCAACGCAATACGGCAAATTCAAACAGTAGTGCGGAGTTGAACATCACATCGGCGTTCTCCTGGTAAGGGAAGATCCATTTGTCTTCTCCGGCACGCACGCTGGGCCAGCGGGAGATGGTTTCGCGTGCCGAATATCCCCGATAGTTGAAGTCGCGGATGATACGGCGCAACAGGCGGTTATCCGTTGTGGGTATCCAGTTGTGGTCGTCCAGAGAAATGGTAGTCAGGGCAGATACATAGATCTTATATTTGTTTTCTGCCGGTATCTGCGGAGTGAGTTCCGGGTTCAATGCATGAATACCTTCCAGGATGAGGATGGTATGTTCGTCAATCCGTAACTTGTCCCCTTTGTATTCCCGTTGTCCGGTAGAGAAGTTGAAACTCGGTAGATCAATTTCTTCGCCTCGTAACAAAGCTTTCAGGTCTTCCTCGAACTTTTTGAGATCGAGTGCATACAACGATTCGTAGTCATAATCTCCGTTAACGTCTCTCGGAGTGTCTTCGCGGTTCACAAAATAATTGTCCAGGGCGATGGGGTATGGGCGAAGACCATTTGTCATAAGTTGTACGGAAAGACGTTTGCTGAAGGTGGTCTTACCTGAAGAGGACGGGCCGGAGATAAGTACCAGTTTTACGCGGTTGCCATTTTCACCCCGATTATAGATATCATCGGCAATCTGAGCTATCTTTTTCTCTTGCAGTGCTTCTGCTACGTTGATTAAATCAGTGGCATGTCCTTCTTCACAGGCGAGGTTAAAGTCACCGACATTGCTTAATCCCATGATATAATTCCAACGCAGATGTTCCTTAAATACATCCAGCATTTTTTCCTGCTTGACGACTTCTTCCAATACATTAGGATTTTGCCTGTTGGGAATGCGAAGCAACAGCCCATCGTAATATTTCACAATGTCGAACAGCCAGATAAAGCCGGTGCTGGGCAGTAGATTACCATAATAATAATCAATCGTATCTTCTAATGAATAATAATAGGTATAGATAGAGCCGGAAGTTTCCAGCAACTTTACTTTGTCTGTCATCCCCCGTTCATTAAAGATGCGCACAGCTTCGGTTGTGTGACATTCCGTGCGGCGGTAGGTGATATTTTTGTCTATGATTTCCTGCATGCGCTTTTTAATGGCGGATACATCTTCCAGCGTAATTGTGCGCCCAATGCGCAAGTTGCAGAAGTAGCCTTTGGATACCGGATGCTCTACGAACAGTTTTCCTTCCGGAAACAGCTCGCTGA
>ERZ773162.763-NODE-763-length-33259-cov-10.264065_pt1 | contig 33259 bp, 32 predicted proteins | sample MGYA00511113_ERZ773162 | MGnify/ENA primary metagenome ERZ773162 (study PRJEB29015, sample SAMEA2737807) | human gut metagenome | biome: human gut; feature: human-associated habitat; material: faeces | place: China | collected 2012 ... | reverse complement strand
TTCGCTACTTGCTCATGAACGCAGTCGCTTTGCGATCTGTCAGCGGGAGCTTTCAACTCCCATTGACATAAGCATCCCCCTCACCCGCCGCTTAGTGCTCCGCGCACTTGAAGCGGGGGAATGCTTATCTGCGTTCAAAGTAACCGGTTACTCTATAACTTGATATTAACTACTTACGTTACAAAAGTCAATAAAAATAAACAATAAAATGCCGAGGCATTCTGCCCCGACATTTAAAGCATTTCATCTTTTATTTATTATTTTTATTTATCATTTTTATTTATTAAAGTCCAATTCCAAGTCCAATTAAATGCATAATCAGGGCACAAATCCATGCCACTGCACATTGCCAGAATACAACTCCAAGCGCCCATTTTCCACCAAGTTCACGACGAATAGACGCAATTGCCGCTACACATGGCGTATACAGCAGACTAAATACCAGAAGAGACGCTGCGGAAAGTGGGGAAAGCACACCTGCGATTCCGCCTGCAAAGAGCACTTCTAAGGTTGATACCACACTTTCTTTTGCCATAAATCCACTGATTAATGCAGTACAGATTTTCCAGTCTCCAAGACCAACCGGTTTGAAAATCGGAACCAAAAATCCTGCTGCTATAGCAAGTATACTGTCTGCGGAATCTTTTACCATATTTAAATGTAAGTCAAAGCTCTGTAAGAACCAGACTACAATTGTTGCAAGCAGAATAACCGAAAATGCTCTTTGTAAGAAATCTTTCGCTTTTTCCCATAAAAGCTGTCCCACATTCTTTGCTCCCGGCAGACGATAGTTTGGAAGCTCCATTACAAACGGTACCGGTTCGCCTTTAAATAACGTATTTTTATAAAGACAGGCAGCCAGAATTCCAACCAAAATGCCAAGCAAGTATAAACCTGCCATAATGAGTCCGCCCTGTTTTGGGAAAAATACACTTACAAAAAATGCATAAATCGGGAGTTTTGCCGTACAGCTCATAAATGGTGTTAAAAGAATCGTCATTTTACGGTCACGTTCACTTGTCAGTGTTCTCGTTGCCATAACTGCCGGAACGGTACATCCGAAACCGATTAGCATTGGCACGATACTTCGTCCGGAAAGACCGATTTTCCTTAACAACTTATCCATCACAAATGCAACACGTGCAATGTATCCGCTGTCCTCCATCAAAGATAAAAAGAAAAATAAAGTTACAATAATCGGAAGGAAACTTAATACACTTCCAACACCGTTAAAAATGCCATCTATTACAAGGCTGTGCACTGCACTGTTTACATGCGCCGCAGTCATTGCTGAGCCCACTGCTTCTGAAATCTTATCAATGCCAAATTCCAAAATGCCCTGAAGCCATGCTCCGATTACATTAAAGGTCAGATAGAAGACTAATACCATAATTCCGATAAAGCATGGAATTGCAGTATATTTTCCGGTTAGAATTTTATCAATCTTTTCACTTCGAATACGTTCTTTGCTCTCTTTTGGTTTTACAACTGTCTTCTCACACAGTCGTTCAATAAAATCAAACCGCATATCTGCAATTGCCGCACTTCGATCGAGTCCTCGCTCGGTCTCCATCTGCTGTACAATATGTTCGAGCATTTCCATTTCATTTTCATCTAATTTCAGCTGTTCCAGAATCAGATTGTCACCTTCGATTGCTTTTGTTGCAGCAAATCGTACTGGAATTTCGGCTTTTTGTGCATGGTCCTCAATTAAATGAATCACCGCATGAATACAACGGTGCACTGCACCATCATGGTCATTTTTATCACAAAAATCCTGACGAAGCGGACGTTCCTGATACTTTGCAATATGAATCGCATGTTCGACTAATTCACTGACCCCTTCATTTTTTGCTGCCGAAATCGGAATGACCGGAACTCCAAGCAGAGCTTCCATTTCATTTACATCAATGGAACCCTGATTTCCAAGAACTTCATCCATCATATTTAAGGCAACGACCATCGGCACATCCATCTCAAGTAACTGCATCGTTAAATACAGATTTCTATGGATATTTGTCGCATCCACAATGTTAATAATTGCTTTCGGCTTTTCATTTAATACAAAATTTCGTGAAACAATTTCCTCACTGCTATATGGAGACATCGAGTAAATTCCAGGAAGATCTGTCACATCTGTATTGGAATACCCCTTAATTGAACCATCTTTTCTATCAACCGTAACTCCCGGGAAATTTCCAACATGCTGATTCGAACCGGTCAACTGATTAAATAAAGTTGTTTTTCCACAGTTCTGATTTCCTACTAATGCATAGGTCAATGTAGTTCCTTCCGGAAGAGGATTTTCACTTTCTTTAGAATGATACTTTCCATCTTCACCAAGCCCCGGATGTTCAGATGGTTTTAAATACTCTTTTCCTTCGTGTGCACGGCTTCTCTTTTTAATCGGCTCAATCTCAATCTGGTCTGCCTCCGCCAGACGAAGTGTCAGTTCATATCCATGAATCTGAAGTTCCATCGGGTCGCCCATTGGTGCAAGTTTTACAACTGTGACTTCTGCCCCCGGAATCATTCCCATGTCAAGAAAATGCTGACGAAGTGCCCCTGAACCACCAACGGTTTTGATGGCAGCACTCTCGCCGATTTCAAGTTCTTTGAGTGTCATTCTCTAATCTCCCTTCTCTTATGTTTTCTATTCTTTTATCATTTTAGAATTATCTTCTAGTAGAAGATATTTTGGATTTTTTAACAGGCTTTTTCAGCCTGTTTTATTTATTAAACCATTGTTTTTCCAAACCGCAATACTTTCTCAGAAAGCTTAAGAAACTGCTCTCCATCTGTCTCACCCAGCTGTTCCATCAATACTCTATGATTCGCAACCATATCTGCATATAATTCTCTGCTGTAATTTTCGCCACTTTTTGTAAGGCAAACTTCATATTTTCTTTTATCTTCCCTTTGCTGAACTCTTAGAATATACCCTTTTCGTTCCAGCTCTTTTAAAATATTTGCAATTCTTCCGGTCGACATCTGCAGTTCATTTGTCAAATCTCCAACCAGAATATGGTCATTTTCTTTATATAGATAAATCAGAATCCGGTCTTGTCCAAACGCTGATGCCCTATCCAAAAACGCTGAAATTTCTTTTGAATACTTGAGCTGCATATCGGTAAATTCCAATGCAAGTACATCCAAAGACATCCGCGTGTTCCTCCTGTTTTCTCTTCTACCCAAAGATAGTTTATTCTAACTGATAGAATTTGTCAAGAGCGGAAAAGAAAAAGGATTACCTTAAAAAATAAAAGTAATCCTTTTTCCTGATTTTAATTTTCTATTAAATGATAGTTTACCTTTCGTCCTTCTCTATTTTGTACTACTAAATTTTTTTCTGTTAATTTTTTTAACAACCGCAACGCTGTAGAAGTGCTGAGTTCCAGTTTTGTTTCAATTTCTTTTCTGCTAAGTTTTCCGTTCTGTTTCATTAACTCAATGATTTGTTGTTCTGTTTTAGAGAGAACTTCGTATTCTTCCTTTCTTTCCAAACTTTGATTCCTATTTGGAAGGATGATCTTAAATGCATTTTGTGTGTGTTGAATTCCAGGTTTTTGTTTCACATCATGATACGCATTTAAAATCTTTCTAATTCCTGTTCCATAAGCTTCAATTAGCTGAAGCCTGTAAAAAACATTTGCCAGATTCTGATTTCGGCAAACAGAAATCCCCATCATGATATCTTCTAAATCAATTCCTGACACAAGACCCCCTACCGAAACAAATTCTATTCTATCCTCATAAATGCTAATCAGCGCACTTGCCTGAAAACCATAATCACGATGTACCATCAAATTTAACAAGGCTTCTCTTATTGCATCTTCTGGATAATCTCTGGTATCAATTCTCAAAAGTTTATTGAATGTAGACTGTGTCTGATTATGTATGTCAATATACTCGTACACTTCATTTAACTGTTTAAAAAGAGAACCTGAAAATTCACGTCTATCCTTAAATACACTCTGATCTGTTCCCTGAAATACTGCAACTTTAATTGTATGTTTGCATTGTTCAGAAAGAAGCAGACCCAGATTTGTATAAATTCCATCATTATTTAACAACTTCAATGTTTTCATCCGATGTAGACCAAACTCCACATTTCGACGAGCAAATTCTCTTGAAGTTTCAACGAAAGTCAAATTTTGTTCCAAAGAACGCATTTCTTCAAATCGATTTCCATCCGTTTCTTTAATCATACGCCCTCACCGTTTGCAAATACAATAATTTCTTTTTTGATATCATCTACGACAATTTCTTTTAATTCTACGGTTTCGCTTTCTTGAAAAATCATGAACCTCCTGCTTTCCTGATTTTGTTTATCTAATCATGATTATAATCATATTTATGATTATAATCAACTATATTCAATTATAATCACATATTCAAAAAAGCATCTGCAAATATTATTTTTGTATCTAATATTTGAGATGCTTTTTAATTTCAATCTTTTTTTATTTCATCGTGCAATGCCTTTGCTGTACATAAATTGGCATAACTCATATCCTCAAAATTAATGGAAACAAACTGATTTTCTGATATACCAGATTCGATTAACTCCTGTTTTACCAGTTCCAACATTACTGATTTTCCACTACGCCTGACTCCGGTCATGACCTTGATTAATTCACCGCCAATAAAAGGACGAATCCTGCTCATATATAGTTCACGTTTAATCATACAGTAAGCCCCTTTTTTCTCATTTGGTTTTAGTTTACTGTATTTATAACTGATAAACAAGGGATTTTTAAGAGATTTATCAATTATAACTGATAAAATTTCAATCAATTATATTTAATCACTTTAATTTATATTATACTAATGTCAATCCGATCATTGCAAAAAAATTCTGACACTCATTTCTGACTGCCAGAATTTTTCATTCACTTATCATGGACGACCTTCTGTATATTCTCCTGTCAATGTTCCAGTGTCCCAATTAATGTAAATACTACCGTTATAAAATTCAACCGTTCCCCGCTCTACTACCACTCCTTTTTTTGCATCAATAATAGTTGCGGTTTCATTTGACTCATATCTTAGATAATAAGAAGAAGCAGCTCCATAATCTGGTGCTTGTCTTGTTTCTTTTGCGACTAATAATTCACCATCATACTCGTCTGAATCTTCCCATGCTGATATTTTTACAATTAAATATGTATTAAAATTTGTATAATAATCTGCTCGTCCTCTAAAAAATTCCTTGCATTCTTCTGGAGTGATAGCTTCCTCAGAACCCGCCGTAGCTGTCGTTAATGCAGCCATTTCATTCCACGAAATTTCATTTTTATTGGAATCATAGATTTCTTCACTGGATTCTGTTCCATCTGATAAAATAGTAATTCCCAACTGACGACCATCCTTTGTAATCTGACGCACTACTTCTGCATCCATGTGTTGATAAATTGCATAAATCCCATTTCCATCATTTGCTTTATACAAAGTAGCTGTATTCTCAAAAGAACCCATTGATTTTACCATATCATTTTCTATTGTATAGATATCATTTCTCCAGTCCGCTTCACATGTTCCAGTTGAAACAATCAATTCTTCAATACCATCTGAGTCCAAATCATAGAGTGCATAGAGACTATCTTGTCCAGAATTAGAATAACTGTTTAAAGTTTCCTGATAATAATCCATTTCATTAATATCCGGTCTTGTCTCCACTTCCTGCTCTGCTTCATCCTCTTTTGGTGCTTCTGCTTCTTCTAACTGCTCTGAATCATCTGACTCTTGTTCTTCCTCTGGCGCTTTCTTTTCTTCTGAATCCTCTGTTTTTTCTTCCGCTTCATCTTCTGCTTTTTCTTCGGAGACAGAATTACTTGAAGAACTATTTTTCTCTTCCTTATTTTGGCAGCCCCACTGTAGGGTAGTCAGAGACAAGGCTAACGTCAATAGGAGAATTCTTCTCATTCTTTTTTTCATAGATTGTAATCCTTATTTTATAACCGTTTCTTCCCTTTTTAAATTTTCACATGCTTCATAATTTAATCGATAATATTCTTCTCTCGAATATAATTCTTTAAAATATAAATCATAACACTCATCGACTCGACACAGCACAGGTCTTGTATCATAGATACTGCATAGATTATCATTTAGATATTTACAAACTCCGTCTCCTCTGTCTAATTTTGAATACAATTCTGAGCGTTTTAAACTTCTACAACATGCTCCACATTTATCACATTCAAACATTAACTGAATACCAGATGATTACTTTTATTGCTCATAAAAGAATCAAAATCTCCCTTCCACGGAATAGAAATCCCTGAATTCCGATATGCATCCATTAAAATGTGATTTAATTCTTCTTCTGTATTTGCTTTACTTATGCTGCTTGAAATTGAAGCATATTTTTTTGTCTCTGCTTTGAATTTATCTATATCCAGATTTGCAAACTTAGCAGCTAACTGTTCCATCGCCTCAGCAATTTTTCTATAATTATTTGCCTCTGAAGGAATTGCATTCAACGCATTAATTATAGAATTTATAAATTTGCTTCTATCCAGACAAACAAGCAGTGTACAGGACAACAAACCACTTACAAGAGAAGAACAGAAAATACTAACACTTGTTCCGATAACAGGAATTACCCCGATAGGTGTTTTTGAAATTGCTTCTCCAACTGCTGTACCGACCAATACACTTGCCCCTGTACTAAGGATCACCGTTGCCGTTTTTATTCTTTCACCAAACATTAAGTTGTCTGGATTAAATAACAAAACTTTTCCAGCCTGAACAATTGATGCAGCTACCTGGCGGATGCATTTTACCAGATTTTTTGCCGTCGTAAAAAATATATTACAAATCGTTGTTGTTATACTGGAAAGTGCACCTGCCACAAATCCTTCCTGTAGTTTTTCCATTATTTCTTTATATTTTTTTCTGGCATTTTCAAAACCTTTTTTTATTCCATTTCCTGCTGTTTTAAGCATATCTCTCAACTCAGAATTTTCCGGCATATTTTGTAATTCTTCTTTTACCGTAAACCAGACTTCTGCAAAAACAAATCCCAGTGCTTCTCTAAGTCCCATCTGCGCACCTATTTTTCCTGCTGCAACTGCGGTATCCTTTGCAAATTTTGAACTGGTATAATATGCCCTTTCAATTTTTGCATCGTATGCTTTTTTACTCTCGTTATATTCTTCTCTCAGTTTCTGCTTTACTTCTTCTGGAAGTGGTTCTCCTTTTTTCCCTCTCCAGTTAACTTTATCCGGATTTTCCTCACACCAGCTAATATACTCTTCTACCGTCATATCTCGCTTATTCAAATTTAAAGCAGCATTAGTAAAAACAAGATTTTCCGGACTATTCGCAAGTTCCACACCATCTAACCCTGATAATACTCTTCCTCGGTCATTGCTTATTTTATGACCCGGTATTTTATGGTCTACCTGTCCCTGCTGACCTCTTGGTATTGTCTTATTATTTCTCGGTATTACAGTGTTTCCCGGAACATAACCATCTTCTTGTTTGATACCATTTGTATCATAATCTTGTTTGGCTTGTCTCTTCTTTTCTTTAAATCTGGGGTCATTATGATATGCATGCGTATCATATTTTTCCCTCTTTTCATAGTCTGTCTCATTCTGCTTATTCTTATATTTCATATTTGGGTCATTCCCAATCTGCCTTACATTATGAACAGTATCAACATCCCCTCCATGCTGGTCTTTTACAAGAAAATCCAATCCAAAAGAAGTAATCAGGCTTCTGATAATTACTCTTTCATACTGTTCCCAGATTCCTTTAAATACATCTTCATCCGGCTCCATCCCTGGTCCATTTTTTAAATCTTCCATAAATGCAGTTGCCGCACTCATGCCACAATCCTCCTGCTGTCTGTTTTTTTCTTAACAAACTCTTATGTACCTTTCTAGCTACACAGTAATACCATGTAATTCAGACAATATTTCCTCTGCATGCCCTATATTTTTGTCAATCTCTTCTTTATTTACTTTATTTACTTCCGAATCATCTTCAGTCTGTAAAACAAGTTTTACCTGACACATTTTATACAACAGCCCCACCAGTAAAATCAGATTTTCTGTTATCTCTTTTTCTGTCTCTGTAAATTCATCCCAGTTTATTTTTTTCTGAACATACACAACGACTTTCATAATATCCATTCGTTTTTGATATTGTTCTTTTACTTCTTTCAAACAGTCTTCAAATGATTTCGCAGACTCATAAAGTTCTTTTAAATATCCTACTATTTCATCAACACACTTTTCTGTCTTCCGAGCCTGAGAGTATGCTTCGTCCGCTTTTTCTGACAACTTAGAACCCGTAACATTAAAAATCATTCCACCAACTAAAAGACCAACTCCCAGAGTAGCTCCACCTAAGACAGCAGACCCTAAAGCCATTCCTCCAGCATAAGCAGAAGTACCAAGCGCACCTCCTCCTAATGCTGCCAATGCTGCATTGGTAGCTGCTGCTCCACTCAATGATGCAATCGCAGTTCCTGTTGAAGCAGTTCCAAGTGCCATTACCGCTGAAGTCGTTGCGCCTGCTGCTGCAAAACCACCTGCTGTTCCTGCTGCCGCTCCTCCTAATCCGCCCATCAAAACGCCAGCTCCAACTGAAACCTCTCGTAACTCTTCAGCCGTATATTCCGGCAACTTTATATCTTCTTTCGAATACTTTTCAAATTCTGGTCTTCCCTGTATGTTTTCCATCAAGTCCGCAAATTCTTCAAAACTACTTAAAATAGATAACTCTGTCTTACCTACACTATCCATTTGTTTTGTAGTTTTCTTATTATTCTCTTCAAACTTATTAATTGCTCTTCTTTGCATCCGCTTTGCTGATTCCATTGTATCATTTGCATCTTTCATTTTCATACCTCCTTTAATACCTGAACCAACACCTGCTACAGCTGCTGCTGCTGCGATTCCTCCTAAAATAAATGGTAATGGCATAAACTTGTCCCCCTGTTCTTAACCTTCGTTTTATTTGTTTCCTGTGACGCATACCTATATTATTTTCTGCTTTTCTCTACACCTCCTACCGATAACTCACCTCACTTATCAACTCTCCCTGGCTCCGTATCCACATCTTAATCCCTTCTCCAAACACTTCTGCCTCAATCGTATATCCGCTTTCATCCTCATGCAGAATCCTTGCAGTCGGCAGACGGTCAAGCACTACTTCAACGGAAATTCCACTGTATTTAAATCTCACTTTCCGCAGTGGTCCGCCATACATAAACTGAATCCGTTTCCGAAATTCTCCTTCTTCAAATCGGTCTTTGTATGGAATATTGAATTTTTCTTTTAAAATTTTTAAAGAATGGATTCGGTCCATTCGATAAACCGTTGGAAAAGAATCATTTAAGATATTAAAATCTTCCCGCAACTTTTTATCGTCAATAAATGCCGTCAGATAAAAATAATACTCCGAAAACATAATCGCAACTGGTTTGAGTTTTCTTGTTACTGTTTCTTTTCCTTTCATCTTTTTGTATTCGATTTCTATGTACTGATGTTCTCGAATTGCCTGCCCGATATTCCACATTTTATCGATAAATACTGTTTTATGCTGTGGCTCTATGTAATGAAATTCTTCATTTAAAATCAAATCTTTGATTACTCTTTGATTCTCAAGTGGAACGCAACATTCGATTAGTTTATCCAGAATATCTGTCATCTCTCTTTTTGTCATCGAACGACTTTCTAAAAGAATTTTGCAGATTGCAAGTATTTCACTGCTTTTTAATTTTACTTTGTAAATATGTTCCAGACAGTAGCCTTTTTTTCTGTAATCATAGTTAACTAAATCATATACTCCGCTTTCATTATCCGTCCGTCTTAAATATTCCCGAATCGAATCAATGTCTCTTTGAATACTTCGCTTTGCTACTCCATACCGTTCTGCCTCTTCTTCTTTGTTGATAACCGCTCCATTTAACAGTCTGGTATAGATTTCTAAAACTCTGATAATTTTACCTTCATTCTTATCTTCGTTTCTGGTTTTATTTTTTTCTTTACTTTCGTTTTTCTCTTTCATATATGGCTTTCCTCCATCATTTGATTCAATCATAGCATTTGATATGAACACATTCTGTCTATCTCTTTTTATCATTTAAAAATTTTTTCTTTTATAACTTTCTAAGAAAAGCCACTCTTCTTGCTATCTCTTAGTATACCTTTTATGCTCTTTTTCTACAATATTCTGCCCTGAATTTTCGACTATTCTTTCTCTTTTTTCTGTACATTTTCTTTATCTGTTGTTCTATTAAGAATATCCTCTGTCACTCTCCCTAATAAAGGGGCATAAAAGCAGAGAAAATCTACATTTTTCAAATCAAAAGAAGAATATAACACAAGAATACACTTTTCGATTTCTTCCGTTGCTTCCCGCATTGTCATCTCTCCCTTTGCAGTTTCCCATATAATTTTTAAATGTTCTACCGATACGCAGGCTATTCTGGTAAGCCACTCTGTTGAAAGCTGTGAAAATTGATATGGAAGAAGCTGTTCTTTCCCTGCTGTCTTTAATGCTTCTGCAATTACGTTTTTCAATTCACTATTTTTATTTGTATTTATCTCCTGTTCAAACCAGCTTTTTGCCAGGTTTTCTAAAAACTGTGAATTTTTCAGCCACTCATCCTTTTGATTCCAAAACATAAGCTGACATCTGGCTTCTCTTGCTAATTCCAGCGCAACTTCTTTCGTATTATAACTATTCCACTTTGTTTTGCATTTTCTTACGGTTTTCTTCTGCTCAATATTAGTTCTATCTATTTCTTCTGTTTCAAACAGCAGTTTGCTCATTGTTCTGTTTGATTCAGCCAGTTTTTGATTCATCTCCAAAAGAATATTTCCAAAATAATCAATGGAAAGTCCTTTCGCTTTATCCTGTAATTTTTCCAGAAACCACGATTCTTTTGTGATTCCTGCTCTCATGCTTCGATTAAAATCTTCTAATTCTTTTTCATAAAGTTCTACAGAATCTGCAATCTTTTTTGAATTTTCATTTCTCCCTTCGAGAAATTCCTGAAAAATCTCTTCTATTTTTTCCAGTGTTTCTTCTGTCATTTTCTCTTCTGTAATTTCTAATTGTTCTCCTTTTCGATATTCTTTTGCAGATTTTGTCCCATTCATTCAAATTCTCCTTTACATTATTAAAAAAAACCTGTCGATATGCTTACTCCTCTTCTTTTAATTCTTCTATATTTTTTATCCTTTTATGTATCTGTTCACGGGAAATTTTATAAAATTTCTCCTGCAGTTCTCTCGGATACTTGCTTCCAAGCAGTGTAAACCAGTCAATCTCCTGCAGAGAATATACATTTAATGTTTTTTTCTCATAAGCAAACAGGTAAATTTTATCTTGATACATCCACAAAAAGACCGGTGATAATTCTATTTTTCTTTTATCTTTAAAATGAATCCTGATTTTATCCTGTTCTACAACACACTGTAATAAATCCCACAGCATTTTCAGCATTGCATCTTCGCTTACCCCTATATCCATTTTTTTATATTTCTCTGCCATTTTTTCAAGTGACTGACGGCGGTTCAATTCCGTCGCCTTCACAATACTATCTACCATTCCCACATATTCTTCCCTTTGAAGTACCTGACATGTTTTTATCATTTCCAACAAAAAAGAAGCTTCAATTGCAGTCAACGGTTTTATCATATCCGGTTTATCCAGATAATAATAATTTTCATTTCTTACATATTTCACTTCCTGCCCGGAAAATGATTCACTTAATGACATACGGATTTCAACAATGTCTCTGTCAAATGTTCGGGCACTGACTTCATTCTTCTTGCAATAAGATTTTTTATAAACTTTCCCTCCTCTCAGCAATTCCAACTGCGTAGAAAGTATTCGCATAGCCTTATCTGTTCTCGCCATTTTTCTACTCCTCCATTGCTATTATCATAGCAATCAAGGACGTCATATTTTGTCGTACCTATTTATTTTTTTATTATAAAAAACAAAAAGAACCGCAATAATGAGCAGCCCTTTTTCAATCATTTTTATGAGAAAGCAATTTCCTGTAAATCAAAAATGGATAAAAATCCAGCCTGTCTCTGCCAAATTTTTATCCATTTTCTGAATATTTATTTTTCTATTTGATTTTTCATAAATTCAAGCACTTCATCCACTAACTTGTCTCTGTTTTCTTCTGTAATAAAAAAGCATTTGCAGTTTGGATGATTTCGCACTTGATTTAAAAAAGGGATTTCTTTATCTTTTACTGCTGCAAGAATCGGAATGTCTCCGTCAAGTCGTTTTAACACTGCATCACAAAATGCCTTTTCTTTTGACTCCATGAATCCAATCTCATCAAAGCAAAGAATTGTTCCCTCGGGTACTGGCTGTAACAGCTTGTCTGCATAACGATTAAATGCATCGCTGATTCTTTGTGTTTTCTGGTTTTTGCAATATCCCAACAGATTTTCTTCGGAATAATGCCACGGTGCTCCTATCGTATGAATATAAATGGGAGAACCTAGCGTTTCATCCTCCATTTTTGATTCTTTTTTTGTCTCAAAACCTGCTACCGAACAATTCAAAGCTTCTATTACTTTACGAATTAATGTACTCTTTCCAACCCTGCGTGGTCCGACAATTAACGCATGTTTTCTCATAGCTTTTACACTTCCTTCTTCCATACAGATTTTCTACTGTACCCCTGTCATCTTCCATACTCCAAGAAAAATCAACAAGAAAATAACATTTGAGATTGTAAAAATCAAAAAATACTTTCCTTTTCGTTCTGTTTCTTCCTGTGCAATCTGACGATAAGAAATCAAACTGGCCATTGATGCAATTAATGTACCAAGGCCACCCAAATTCGTTCCGATAATCAGAAGGGAAATTTTATTGGTAAATCCGGATAATAAAAGTGCAGTCGGAACATTGCTGATAATCTGACTTGCAAGCACTGCCACAATTACCTCCCGTCCTTCTATAATCTGATTTAGCCATAATGAAAAAGCAGAAATTCTTCCTGCATTTCCAATAAAGATAAAAAATGCAACAAACGTAAGTAATAACGAATAATCTACTCGTTTCAAACTTTTCCTGTCCCATAGAAAGATAAGAAGCAACACAATCAAAAAAGAAATTCGATAATCTATGATATGTAGGACTGCAAGCAGACAGATTCCAAATAATATCAGATAAACTCTTATTTTCTTCCAGTTACAAAATACTTGCTCTTCTGACTTCCACTCCATTTGAATTACTTTTTTCTTTTCTTTCACACAAAGCAAAAAACTCCAAATACAAAGAAGCGCCAGCGCAGTTAAGGTATAAGGCAGCATTAATAGAAGAAACCTTCCAAATGACAGCCCGCTTTTTCCATATAAATAAAGATTCTGCGGGTTTCCAAGGGGAGTCAGCATACTTCCAAGATTTGCTGCGATCGTCTGAATACAGACTACCCATAAAACTTGTTTTTTTCGGTAGGATTCTCCCAGCAAATTAAATACCACAAAAGTAAATGGTACAAAGGTAATCAACGCCACATCATTTGTAATCAGCATGCTTCCAAAAAAAGTAAGAAGCACTAAAGTTAAAATGACCTGCCAAAGATATTTTGTTTTTTCCAGCATCTTACGCCCCACAAAATCAAAGGCTCCATGCAACTTTAATCCTGCCATAACACTCATAAGAGAAAACAAAATTGCTAAGGTTCGAAAATCAATATACTGTATATATTTCTTGTCCGGATGAATCAAAAAAGAAGAAATTACAGCCAGCACAAAAGCAACACAAAGCACTACTTCTTTTTTTAAGAATTTACAAATGCGAACTCTTAAATCCAACTATCATCCCCTCCGGTAATTGCAAGACTTAAAAGTGCATCCATTTTTTCTACTTCTTCTAATCCTTCAATTTTTTCCAGTAAGACGGCAGTGTCTAAAACATCTTCCAAGCTTTCATCCGGTCCGATTTCATAGTCGATTTCTGCCTCACATTCCGGACACGGAATCTTTTCCATCGTTTGAAGAGAAAGAAAACGATTTCCACATTTTTTACATTCATAAAATCCACATTCTTTTGTTCCATCTGGCACATAATACATTGTCTTTTTCCTCTTGCTTTCTTAATAATTTTCCCTTATTCCAATACATCAATCGCCAGATTATTTAATTTACAAAGCGTATTTACCACCGCAAATATAATCACTGCACCAAGATTTGCAGTCGTATTATCCTGGTCAAATCTCGGAGAGATTTCACAGATATCAAATCCTCTGACTCTGCGGGTTCTCAAAATATGTTTGATAATCGGAAGTACCACTTCAGGGTCCAGTCCCAGTGACTGTGTTGCACTGACTCCTGGTGCAAAAGCGGAAGAAAATACATCGGTACATACAGTAATATATGCTGAACTGCACTGATATAAAAAGGTATCCACTTTATCTAATATCGTTGCATAATTGGAATTTTGGATTTCCTTTGCAAGAATATATTCTGTTCCGATTTCTTTTGCAAATTTAAATAAACTGACGGTATTACTATGTTCCTGTATCCCCAACGGAAGATAATGATACTGCACATTTTCCTTTTTGTAAATATCTGCAATCTGGCGGAACATCGAACCGGATGACGGACCATTTTCATAAGGTCTTAAATCAAAATGCGCATCAAAATTAATGATTCCCATATCAAGAGGCGTTTCTTTCTTCTTCATATCTGCCAGATGCCCCTGAAAATGACCAAAAGTTGTTTCGTGACCGCCTCCAAGCACAATCGGAAACAGCTCTAAATCCAAAATTTTCTCCACTGCCATGCCAAGCAGTTTCTGTCCTTCTTCCATTGAAATCTCATCACATAAAATATTTCCTGCATCATATAATTTGACATCCTGTAAAAAAGTGCATGGAAGATTTGACATCTGTGCACGGATAAAATCCGGTGCAAGCGCAGTTCCGACACGACCTTTGTTACGCTTTACTCCCTGCTCACTGCAAAAACCGATAAAAGCAAAACCCAGTCCACACTCCGGCTTTTCCGTCTGTATATTCAAATCCAACGGCTGTACCCACTGATGCCAGCGAAATGCATCATAATCTGTTGTACTGTCAATACGTCCCTTCCAGCAATCCATTGCACTTACATAGTTTGTTAATCCCATTTCAATCGTACCTTCTTCCTACATCAATCCTTCGTTCAAGTAAATGTAAACTCAAACAACGCACTACAGGCATATCATTCCCCATGTCTGATATGCCTGTTTATTTTCTTTTACTTGTTCTATTTTACGATGCAAGAGTCAAAATTTCATCGAATTTTCTGGTTGAAATAAGTTTTTAATTTTATTTTTAGACAATTTTCTTACCACCCAAAAAGCCCTCCAACAAAACTTCCAATTCCACTTGCAATTGAACTTACCGCATTACCAATACCTGAAGCAATTGAATGTACCGCTTCAACTGCGCAATCCCTTACCTTTTGTGCACCTTTTACTAAAGTTTCTCCTACTTTAGAACCTGCCATATATCCAACAGAACCGCCAACAAAACCACCGACAGCTGCTCCAACTGGTCCAAATACAGCTCCAATTGCAGCACCTGCTGCCGCTCCTTCTGCCATTGTTGCTAAACCTGCTGCCGTGGCTACCGTTGTCTGTTCCATTTTTTCAATACCTTCTTTCAAAGACAATTTCCCAGACACTACTTTTCCAACTACTTTCACATTTTCAACTGCAATATGCGCAATGTTGGCAATTGTTCCAGCCGGAGTTCCTTTTGGTATTACTTTAATAATATCTTTTTCTATTCCAACTTTTAATGCACCTGCTGCTGCGGCTTTTACTCCAAAATCAGCTCCACTTGTAATTGCTGTTTCCACTACCTCTTCTGCTTCAATCTCTTCTCCATTCCATAATTTTTGTGCCACATTCATCCCTACTCCGATTGCAGCACCTTGAACCGCTGCTCTCCCTGCGTTTTTTCCAATTCCAACAGCAAGGTCCTTTACAGCATACTCATTCCAATCTAATTCTTTCCAATTTCCACTTTGTGCATCTTTTTGTAATTCTTTAGCCCCTTCCTTTGAAAGTGGTTTACTTTTCACTCCATCTGGAGATTCAATTACTGATGTACATTTTTTGCTTATTTCATTCTCTTGTCCCGCTGGTACGCATTTTTGTTGTCCACGATAATCTCCATTTGCAAATGCCCTCTCTGTTGCGGCTGCATCTTTACAATATTTTGACTGATATCGTCGTACTATTTTTCCATTTCCATCTTCAATCACAATATCAACAGAGTTTTTTGCATACCCACCTTTACCAGGTTCCAGCACTCTTGCCCGATATTCGCTTCCATTTGCTTCTGCATTTAAATTAAAGGTCTGTGCATGATATTGTTCTGCAATAAATCCATCCAAACTTGGATTCTGATTAATCGTACCTGCCTTTGTCGTTATTGTTCGATACAATGCATCGTTTGACTGCTCCAGTGCCATATCCAAATTTTGAAGGTATTTTGATGCCTCTTGAGCAGACATAGCAGATGTTGTTTTTTGAACGGAAGAGGCAAACCAGCTTTCTTTACTCCTTCCATTTGAAACTGCCTGACTCAATGATTCTTGATTTCTTTCATTTACCTGTAAAGTCTCAATAATTTCTTTTGCCATATTTTGAACTTCTTCCGGTTTTCTTTCTGGAAGCTGTTCCTGCATCTTTACACTTAACCATTCTTCTACAGGTTTATCTCTATTTTCAGCATAACTGCTAATAAAATCTTTTAATACCGGTTTAAATTCTTCACACTCTTTTTCCGTTAATATAGGGGAATCTTCTTCATCAAGAAGCAATATATTTTTCTCTTCTTCACTCATATCTTTTTTCTCCTACTTTATTTCCTGTTTGCTTGCAGGTTTAATATCAATCTTTTCAATCGTTGTCTTTATTTCTTTTATCTTTTCTTTTAATGTGCTTGAAATTGATTTTGTATCTTTGACCGCTTTTATTAAATCTTCTGTCTGAATTGTATCCTTTCCATCTATAAATGCCATTTCTATCGTATCTTTTACTACTGCTTCTAAATCTGCTCCATTAAAACCTTCTGTTTCTTTAATGAGTGCAATACTATCAATTCCTTTATTCCATTTTTTACGCTTCTTTAAATGGATTTCTAATATTTTACGACGTTCTTCTCCATTTGGTAAATCTACAAAAAATAGTTCATCAAAACGACCCTTTCTTAAAAATTCTGCCGGCATTCTGGAAATATCATTTGCAGTTGCAACAATGAAAACTGTATTTTCTTTTTCCTGCATCCACGTTAAAAACTGACCAAACAATCTGGTGGTAACATCATTTCCTCCACCTTCGCTTCCAACTCCTGCAAATGCTTTCTCAATCTCATCAATCCAAAGTACGCATGGGCTAATTGCCTCTGATAATTTTAAAGCTTTTCTCATATTTTCTTCGGACTCACCTACATATTTTCCAAGCAGACGTCCTACATCGAGACGAACCAGCGGAATTTCAAACAAACTTGCTGTTGCTTTCGCAGTCAGACTCTTTCCACACCCAGGCATACCAATAATCATAATTCCCTTCGGAACATCTACGCCAAATTTAATTGCCTTATCCAGATTTGCAAAGATTTTAGCTTTCCTTCCAAGCCAGTCTTTCAGATTTTCTAATCCACCAATGTCATCAATTGTCTCTGAAAAATTAACAATCTCAAGCATTCCTGATTTTTTAATAAATTGTTCTTTTTCTTTTAAGATAAGCAATTTATCTTCTCTGTCAATACATCCGCCATCTTGATATGCCAAATTTAAAATCTGTTTTATCTGAAACTCATTTAATCCTTTAAAAGATAAAGCAATTTCGTCAATAACGTCCTGTTCTACAGAAATTTCCATGTCTGAGATAAAACTTTCAATAATCGCTAGTATCTCTTTTGTAGTCGGTAATGGAATATCAAAAATGGTTATGTAGTTTTCCAGTTCTCTTGGAATTACTGTTATTTCTGATAAAATAAAAATTGTAGCATTATAATTATCATTGTATAAATTATACTCTGCAATTCTCTTCAATAAAGAAATAATCTTTGGAGATTTTAATTCATTATGAACATCCTTTAAAATCAGATACGTTTCCTGCTCAAACCCGTCATCCATTGTTAATTTTAAAAACTGTTCTAAATCGCACTCATGCATTGGACTTTTTGTTTTAAAATCTAATATACCTAACGCATTATTAAACTCTATGCATTTTACATTTTGTCCCACATTTGCAATTGCTTCATCAATCACCTGAAAATCAAAATGATTAATATAAATAATTGGATGAAGTGCATCAATATAAGAGGCTAAAATATTTACTGTACTTCTTTTCATGCTTATACCTCCATATACCACAATTCATGCTCTGGATTATTACTCTTATAGTCAATTCCATCAACAATTACAAACTTACCATTCACATCTGAACTTGATAAATCTCCACCCTGAACTCCTGCCGAACGAACAAAATCTCCACTTTGCATTTTTAAAATCATATATTTTTTGCCTTTTGGTTCAAGGTCTTTCCAATAACCATCGGTTATTCCAGAGAAACTTTTTAAATTATCTCCTAAAATATCCTTTAACCTTGATTCTTTCGTTCTTAGTATTATTTTACTATACATGATAGATTTATCTCCTTCAATTATCTCTGGAAGAATATGTGTTTTCCCTTCTTTATCACCATATACAACAGGACCTTCCATTTCTTTTTCTTCTGGTAAAAAATATTTTCTTGCTTTTTTATTCATCAATAAACAGAGAATTGCTAACCAAGAATCTGTATTCTCTAACTCCCAAAAAATTTTCCTATGGTTTAATTCGAATACCCACTCATAATTCGTAATTATCTCCTCAATATTAGCTTTTATACGAGCTGCATTATCTGGTTCTTCCAATATTTCATTAATTAAATTTTGATATCCACTTTCACAATCTTCAATTATTTGTTTGGTTGCTATATCCTGTTTTCTGTAAATCTCATAAGACTCTTTACGTTCTTCTAAGAACTTCAGCATATAAATACTTTCTTCCACTTCCTCTTCTTCAACTGAAACTTCAAAAATTTTAATTAACTCTTTTATAATTTCCATAGGATCTTCTGTTGTAATTGCAGACACTTTTTCTAATTCTGTTTCATATCCTCTTACCTTAAGCCATCTCTGTAAAAGACCGTTATAATAATATTCAAGAACATCTTCAATAGAAAAATTATTCTGTAAATCCTCAATTGTACGAACTGGTTTCTCATCACAAATAAGATTAAATTTAATTGTTTTTGCCATTTTTAACCCTCCATCATCTGTGCTTTCTTTTATTTTAATCCGTTATATAGACATATTTTGTCTACTTGTGTTTTTAAATGCATATTTAACGCATTTTTCTTCTTTAGTATAGAATAAATCCTATATTTCATCAATCTTTTTAGTATTTTTATACAAATTATTTTTTTATTTTGCTTAACCTTTTATCTAATATCAATATATTAAAAAGTCAACTTCATTTGCAATTTCAAATATTTCTGTTATACTTCTATACATGGTTTTACCTCGATAATATTTGAGGTAGAAAATTTCGCACGATCCACACGCCGCTGGTACAGACAGTGGAAACCCGAGAGATGCAGTAGAAACGTGCGCCTGCCAAATATTATCTGGTTAAGTAAATACTTAATCCATAAAAAAAGACCGTCATCACGACAGTCTTTTTCTTATTGAAAAATTTAATGATAGCAATTCTTACAAGCACTATATCCACTTGCTTCTGCTTCTGATTTTGTTATTTCTCTCGCATTATCCGGATTTGAATTTCCGCAGTTCGGTTTGTTATGATATTTCTTTCCTGTAGCAGTGATCCATACCATCTCACCACTCGGTGTAGAATTATCCACTGCCGGAGCAGAGGATTCCACTGCCTGTGTTGCTGTATTTGTATTGGCACTGCTTTGTGCACTTGCAAGCTGAGACTGAAGGGAGCTGTTTTGTGATTGTAAATCCTCATTTTGTTTCTTTAAATCGTCACTCTGTTTTTTCAGTTCTTCATTCTGCTTATTTGCTGCATCATTTTTTGTTTTTAAATCATTATACTGTTTTTCAAGTTCTGTCTGTTTCTGAGTCAAGCTGTCTATCTGACTTTTCTGGTCTTCCTGCGCCTTTGCCTGTTCAGAAAGTGAATCATAATCCGCTTGAAGCTTGTCCAATTTTGCCTGTAAATCTTCATTTTGCTTTTTAATTTCATCATTCGATTTGGTTGCTTCGTTATATGATTTTTCCCATTTTTCAGCATTTGTGACATTACCTGAATTGCCTACAGCCGCTAAAAAGAAAAATACCGCAAGAACTCCTAATACAACATTCCATTTTTTCGGAGTCATAAATTTCTTTTTCTCTTTCTTTCCTAAAACAACCTCATTCTGCTTCTTTTTCCCCAATTGAAACTTTTTCTTTTCCATTGTTTTCTTTGTTCCCCGCTCTTTTTTCTATTTACGCTCTTGAATACTCCTCAATCGCTTTATCTAACATCTGCATTTCTTCTGCACTTAATTCCCAGTCGAATACTTTGCAGTTTGCTTCTATCTTATCACGACTCTGTGAACCTGTGATGCAGGAAGAAATAAATTCTTTTTTCAAGGTCCAATTTAATGCAATCTGTGCAAGCGGTACATTTCTCTCTTTACTGATTTCATCCATAACAGATAACAATTTCATTGCTTTTGAGAATAATGGTTCTCTGAAATATGGATAAAATCTATTTCGATTATCGTTTGCTTCATACGTTTTTAACTCACGATATTTTCCGGTTAAAATTCCACCACCTAATGTTCCATAAGTCATAACTCCCATGTCCTGTGCATGCGCCCAGCGGATTAATTCTTCATTATCCCGGTCTACCATGGAAAACTGTGGCTGATAGGCTTCGATTTCACAATATTTGTTTGCTTCTTCCATCTGTTCCTTTGTAAAATTAGAAACTCCGGCATGTAAAATCTTTCCCTGTTTTTTTAACTGATTTAATGCGTCCATTGTCTCTTCCATTGGAACATTCGGGTCTGGCCAGTGTACCAGATAAACATCAATATAGTCTGTCTTTAAATTCTGCAAAGACTCATCACACTCTCTTAAGATTTTATCAGCTGAACCACAACGGACATATTTCCCATCAATAAATTCATTTCCACATTTCGTAGAAATCACAACTTCTTTTCTCGCACCTAATTTATGCAGAGTTTCTCCTACATACTGTTCTGCTTTTCCTGCATTGTAGGCTGGTGCTGTGTCGATAAAATTAATACCACAATCTAAAGCTGCTTTAATTGCATCCATACGGCTCTCATCTGAGTAATTGTCCCATCCGGCACCACCAATGCCCCATGTGCCAAGACACATCTTAGAAACTTCAATTCCTGTTTTACCAAATTTCGTATACTTCATTGGATTTGTCCCCCCTGTTCTTTACTTTTCTTTGTAAAATTACTTTACTCTTAATCCGGCGGATATTCGCAATTTGCTCCGCTACTTGCTCATAACCGAATTACTCTGCTTCTTTTGTTAATTCGTCAATCAGCTCAATTGCTTCAAAAATCATATTATCACAGTGTGGTTTCTTTGCTCCGCCTTTCTGTGCATTGGCTTTTAAAAGTTCTGCACAGTCTGTCATTCCATCATGCTTTTCAGCAATTCGTCTGCGGAATTCATTTACCGCAAATGGAGATTCGATTCCCTTTGCTCCAAGTATCATAAATCCTGCTGTGATTGCCCCACAGGTGCTTCCGCATTTCATTCCACCACCAAAATTGCCGGCAATTCCTGCTGCAAGATTTTCATCCAAACCAAGCTCCTCAGCATAAACCCGAAGGATGGTCTGAGAACAATTGTTGACCATTGGAGTTGCATTTCTAAGCTGTATTGCTTTTTCTATGTGTTTGTTCATTGTAAAGCCTCTTTTCTTAAGTATTTTGTATTCTTACTTCTTTTATTTTACTCAAAAATTCATTGGAGGGAATATATAAATTTTCTAATATTGGATTTAAATCAATATATTCCTCTTCGTATTCATTATTATGACTATATTTTGCCATCACAACAAGGTATCCATTATCCCATTCTTTAACAGAAATATAATGTTCTAAGGAATACGGTGCTTTAAATCTTATTCTATAATTTTCAAACTCAAAAACCGTATAACCCTCTTCATTACTTAATGTGGCATAATCCATAATGAATTTCCTTTCTTTTATCCTTTTCTATTTAGAATTTCATACTCCATAACGATGATAAAATAAATCTTGAATCACACGGCATTTTTTGTAATATACTGCCAATTATTATTGTGGCAGATAAACTTCAAACTTGCAATATTTACCCGCTTATAAGATTTATTCGGTAAAACAATGTATTCACCATCTACGCCCTTGACATAAGCTCCACTATTGGTAAATCCAGTAATATATCCGCTCTTTCCAAATACACTCACCTTATCATTCAGATAGAATCCACGATAATATGGAGTATTTTTGCTATTACGCTTTTGTATACGATTCGGTTCTTTTCTTCCCTTACGAGGCACTCCTTCGTGTAGTGAACGTTTTTTCTTACGAAATTGCCTAATAAGAAGCCATTCATGAAAATTCTCAGAAATAGTAGAAACTCCACTAATAACAATTGCATCATTATAATGCGTTTTTTCTAAACCAATATTTTTACGTTTAATAGTAGTTTCAAAACCATATGTAATAAGAGCCTGTGGATATTGATTAAGAATTTGTTGTCTAAGTACATTCATAAATGGTGGTGCTTTATACTGCTTAACTTTTTTGTGTTCCTTCTGCCATTTATAAAAGATTCCTCCATTCTTATGATTCGTACTGGTATGACACTCTTTACAAACCGTGATTTGATTATCAACACGATTCGTACCACCATTTGATACATAAATAATATGATGTGTTTGTAATGGCTTATTCCTTTCTCCACATACCTGACATGTATAGTTATCTCTTGCAAAAATAAAATATCGTTCTCCTTGATATCCATAAGTTTGACCTTGCGAATAATCAACACTATGAACCTCTGGATTAATCATCTTAGCAATATCAAATTTGCCAACTTCAATATGAAGAATTGATTCTGGTATAAAAGAACATAGTTTATCAATCCATTTAAATGTATGATTAATACGATTTTGTAAACTAGGCGGAAGCCATTTGCCAAACCGTTTACGATTCAAAAATCTACATCTACGATATCGAGTCTTACGATTTCGCCTACTTCTGCGATAGATTCGTTTTGTATCAATTTTTGATTTTACATCCTGACGAAGCTCTACTTCGCCCTTAAATAAAACCTTATTTTCAGAGGTCACAGCAAGACCAATATACTTAGAACCAGTATCGATTCCAACATGACATTCCTGCTTAGTCTCACCAGTTGCATACTTTAACTGAATAGTAAATGGATTATACTTATAAATTTTTGCTTTGCCTGCTTTCAATAAAAGGCGGGCTTTTCTTTGCGTACACGGCATTAAAGGTTCGCCTCGCATATTAAATACAAATACTCGCATAATATGTACCTTTTGCAGATACCCTCAGGTTCTGCACCTTTCTATTTAAGAAAGTTTGTTACCCTTCGCCAATGTTAGAACTGCTTCCCGTAATCGGAGACTTCAGGTTGACTACTCCTACCTCACAGAGTTGTTTACAGAGCCTGCACAGAGCTGCAAACTAGGGTATCATTTGCAGGTGTGATAACAGAAATAACGTAGTGTTTAAGGCACTTAGGCTAGTCAACTTAAACTTTTATAAGTTCTAACCTCTTTAAAACATTAATTCTAGGTCAAAGGCAGCTGACTACATCTCATGTTACTACTATTATTTTAAATTATTTTCTAAAATTTTACCACTCTTTTAAATCGTTTATCTTTCTCCTGTAAGAAAACTTTATCCCCTCTTATGTTCTTTACTTTTTTAATCCCGTTTCCATTCTTAAAATTTACTCATATTCCCGAAACTGTACGAATGAAAAACTAGAAATTTTCTTTACATTATCTCCTACCTTTCGTTCCACAGATTTTCTCTCACTACAAGCCGCAACTACCTTTACTCCAAATTTTTTCAGTGCCGAAATTACTCCATAAGCAACACAAAACTCACCCTGACATAACACACAAGACGGATTTAAATTCATAATCTTTGCCACATACTATTCACAAATTTTATAAATTTCTTCCTCATTTGAATACGGATTAACTGCTGGAAATGGAATATCTATCACCTCACCATATTCCATTGCTGCATTTAACTGTGTTTTTCCCCATGCCTCACTTGGATGATTTGAAAAATTAATAAACATACTTTGTTTCTCCTTATTTAATACAGTAAATCTTCCTACTGCATTCTATAAACACCTAGATTATTTATATATCTCTATTATGCCACTTTTATCTTTCAAATACGAGGATTCCTTTACTTTTTTAGTTCTCCTTATAAAATAAAAAAAGCCTTGGAACTATCTTTTCATTCCAAAGCTTTCTTTCTCTTTCATTATTCTTTCATTATTTCAGTACTTTCTTCACAACCTCCAACAGCCTTTCCAAATCAATCGGTTTTGATACATGTTCATTCATTCCTGCCTCCAGTGCTTTTTGTCTATCCTCTTCAAATGCATTTGCTGTTATTGCCACAATTGGAATATTAGCTGTTTCTGGATTTTCTAGCTTTCGGATTTGGCGGGTTGCTTCGTATCCATCCATAATCGGCATTTGAATATCCATCAAAATCAAATCATACTGACCTGGTTTTGCAGTTCTCATTTTTTCTACCGCTATTGTTCCATCTTCTGCTGTATCTAAAATAAAACCAGCTTCTTTTAACAGTTCTACCGCAATTTCCCGATTTAATTCATTATCTTCTACCAAGAGAATCTTCTTGTTTTTAAATGGATTTTCTAAACTTTCTTCTTTCAAATTTTCTTGTTTTGCCTTTTCCTTTTCTGAAAATGTTTCCATCTGTTCTGGTCTTGAAAGTGCCCGCATTTCATTTGCTACAGGTTGACTGCTGACTTTAAATTTCAAGATAACTATAACTTCTGTCCCTTTCTCCTGTCTGCTTTTTACCGCAATAGTACCACCCATTCTGTCTACAATCTTTTTTACAATCGCCATTCCAAGTCCTATTCCTTCAATCCCGCTGACTGTAGAGGTCTGTTCTCTGGAAAATGGTTCAAATATATGCGCTATAAATTCTTCACTCATACCAATTCCGGTATCTTTTACACGAAATTCATATTTTGCAAATCCCGGCTCTTGTTCTTTTAATTCCTGAATTTGAAAACAAATTTTCCCTCCCGGTCTTGTATACTTTACTGCATTTTCCAAGATATTTAATAATACCTGATTTAATCTAAGTTTATCCGTAATAACATTTTTATGCACCATATTTTTGGTATCTGCACAAAATTTCAGCTGTTTCGCAGAACTATCTGTCTGAATAATTGCTTTTAAATCTTCCAGCACATCCGGTAAATACACTGGTGCGTGTTCAAGCTTTAATGTTCCGCTTTCAATATGACTCATATCCAGAACATCATTTATTAATAACAGTAAATGGTTGCTTGCTGTCTCTATTTTCGATAGATATTTTTTTACCTCCTGCGCTTCATTAACATGGGCAGATGCAAGCGCCGTATATCCGATAATCACATTTAATGGTGTTCTTATATCATGTGAAATACTGTTTAAAAAAATAGTTTCTGCACGATTGAACTGATTTTCTTTTGTTTCTTTTTCGACTTTGTTTTCTAATTGATTTTGAGTTTTCTTTTCTGAAGGATTTTGTTTCCAAGACTTCATTCTTTTCTTCTTTCCACTCACTTTCAATTATTCTTTTTTCTATCTTATTTTTTCCTACAATCATACCATATCGAACTGTCTTTTCTTGTAAAAAAAGGACTCTAACCGAAAATTTTTTTCAGCTAAAGTCCTTTTTATTTTTACCCTATTTTCTATAAATATATCTCAGACGACATCTGCCACCATTTCTTAAACTATTTCATTCCATATTTCTCTAAATCCACTTTTCCATCCACGACTTCAACTCCATCTTCTCTTAGGAGTTCTGCCTGTGCTTTTCCTCCGCCAAATGCAAATGCACCTGCAAGCTCCCCTTTGGAATTCACTACTCGAAAACAAGGAATATGAAGTGGGTCTGGATTTTTATGTAAGGCATTTCCCACAGCTCTTGACATTCTCGGATTTCCTGCCATCTCTGCAATCTGTCCATACGTTGCCACATGTCCTTTAGGAATTTTTTTCACTGCTTCGTAAATTCGTTTTGTCGGACTGTCCGTAACCAAATCATAACTTTCTGCAATCATACGCTTTACATCTTCATTCGGAATACTGCCATCTAAAATAATCGTATTCCAATGTTCTTTGTTTTGATGATACCCCGGAATTACAGACTCATAAGTGCTTCTCCAGAAATCACGCCACTCCGGGTCTGCTTTTACATTTAAATTCAAAAAACCATCTTTCTCATAGGTCCACAAAAATGCTTTTTTGCTTTGCTTTACCCGTACAAGCTGCCAGTTTGTATCCGAAAACGGCGTATCCACATAAGTATCCGCAAATGTTAATCCATAAGCTAAAATCTCTTCTCGTGTTTTCATGTTTTCCTCCTGTATATTTTTTATCTAAACACTCCTATTTTCTTAATGCGTCAAATCTTTCACCCATTTATACTTTCTAAAATGTACAAATACCCACGGAAGTTTTCCCACTTCGTCAATACAGGTACATGCATACACAACCACGACCGACCAGTGAAAATAGTAGGTACCAAGTGCAGCAAGCGGAATTGCAAGGCACCACATACATACTGCAAGACTATACATATCAAACATCGTGTCTCCACCAGCTCCAAAGATTCCGTTAATCGTGACATCATTGACCGAACGCCCTATCATGTAAAAGGCAATCACTCCAAACATACCTTTTAAATATCCTGCTGCCTGTGGAGTCAGATTCACGAAATGCAGAATAATCGGTGCAGTAATTAGCATCAAAAGGGAAGCCATCACACCACAGACCAGTGAAATTTTTAATAAACGGATTCCATATAATTTTCCTCGTTTTAAATTTCCGGCTCCCAGTTCATTTCCAACCATAATTCCTGCTGCACTTGAAATACCTGCACTAAAACAGCAGATAATATCACGCACAACCGCAGCCACAGAGTTTGCTGCTGCCGCATCAACACCAAGATGTCCCATAAAAGAAGAATAAGAGGTAAATCCAATTCCCCAGAACAGACACGCACCAAGAAGCGGAAGAGCACATTTTTGAAAATCTTTTGCAAGCTGTTTATTTCGATAAAACAACCGCTTCATATCCGGATGAATGTAGCCGTCTTTATAAGAAATCACGATTGAACAGCCCAGTTCTAAAATACGTGCCACTAAGGTCGCAAGTGCTGCACCTTTTACTCCCATTGCTTCTAAGCCAAATGCACCATAGATAAATATCCAGTTTAAAATAATATTTACACAAACGGTAAATGAACTGATAATTGCCGTTGTCTTTGCATGTTCACTGGTTTTCATAATGACAAGATAACACTGCGAAATTCCGGTTAACAAATAAGAACAACCTGCGATTTTCAGGTAGCTCACACCATACCCAATCAGTACAGATTCATTCGTAAAAATCAACATCAAATATTTTCCAAAGAATACACATCCAATAAAAAATATAACGGATACCATGCCACAAAGCCGAAGTGCCATACAGAAAATATCATCTAAGGTTTTGATATCTCCCTTTCCCCAGTACTGTGCCCCCAAAATTCCAAGGCTTGCTGTTGCTGCTGCCAGAAACATGTTTTGGATAAACTGAATCTGTGTTGCCAGTGAAACCGCAGACATATAATTCTGGTTCATTCCCCCAAGCATAAACGCATCGGCTACTGCGACCATTGCAAGCATCAGGTTTTGCAGTACAATTGGAATCATCAGACTCCATAGTTTTCTGTAAAAAATACTGTCTTTTTCTAGTTTCATTTTAAATTCCCTTCTTAAATTTTTGATGCGATGTAAAGCGGACATTCGCAATCCTCTTCGCTACTTGCTCATGAACGCAGTCGCTTCGCAATCTGTCAGTGGTAGTTTTCAACTCCCACTGACAGAAGCATCCCCCTCACCCACCGCTTAGTGCTCTGCGCACTTAAAGCGGGGGAATGCTTATCTGCGTTCAACTCGCATTATAGCAAAAATTCAGACAAAAAAACACCGTGAAAAATGGCTTTTATCCCCTTTCCACGATGAATGCTATTTATTTCTATCCTTTATAGGCAGAGTACCACGTCCATAGGAGCTACTGCACCGCATGGGCGTGGGTGAATGCCCATAACCTACCGATTGCCTTGATTTTGAATATATTGTTTTACTACTTTCAGACTGTTTTCGCTAACGGTCGTGATAAAGTAACTGTCTGACCAGAAATAAGGTTTCCAATAATACTTCTTTAAAAGTGTTTCGCCATAAAGTTTCCTTGCCCGTCGTGCTGTCTGCGTCTTTAAAACATTTGCCAATTCTGCCGGAGAGGTTATCGCATCCACTTCCATGAGGATATGGATATGATCCGGCTCGCCATTAATCTCCAGGATACGGAATCCGCGCTGTTCGGCGATGTAGTGGATACGTTCATAAACAGTATCCTTCACGTCCCCGGTAAGTACCGGATGCCTGTATTTTGTGACAAGCACAATATGATACTGTAACAAAAAACAACTGTGTCTGTGCACATAATAATCTGTATTTTCTTTCTTCCTCATAATGGTTCTCCTTTACATCCAAATATATGTTTGGTATAATTATATTATAAAATACAATGCATTGCAATGCATTAGAAAGGAGATAGTCAATGGCTTATTCTGTAGCACAGCGTGTCATTTCAAAAAAAGACAGCATTTACGATTATTGTGATGATCTCAGCAGAAAATCAAAGCTGCTGTATAACGCTTCCCTCTTCCGTATCCGGAATATTTTTACCGGATATGAAAAAGAACATCTCACTTCCAACGAAGCCGGAGTATTCGAGGAAGTAAAATTGCTGCATGAATCTTATCCGGGCATCCATATCCAAAAAGTAATCTGCTACAAGCATCTGGAGAAGCTGATGCGTGTGACGGAGAATCCTGATTTCTTTGCCGGACTCCCTATGCAGACAGCCCAGGCAATCGTGAAACAGGCAGTCACAGATTTCAACAACTGGCTGAAATCATTGAAGGCTTATGCGAAACATCCAGAGGACTTTCTTGGCAGACCTAAGATGCCACATTACAAAAAGGACAGCCTTACTACTGTCACGGTCACAAACCAGGATGCTGTTTTATATCCAGAAGAGTCCGGGGTCTCCTTAAAACTACCGCTCATCAAGGAGCGGATTCTGTTATCTAACATTTCCGGCAGGTCTACGCTGAAGGAGATTAAGATCAAACCGTATTATGGGCGCTTCCTTCTTTGTCTGACTATGGAAGAACCAGATAGAACAGAAACACCTTCGATGCCCCATGTCTGCGCCATTGATTTTGGTACGGATAACTTCGCAGCCATCGTATGTGATGATCATTCATCAGCTATTTACAAAGGCGGAGCTGTCTTATCTAATACCCAATGGTTTCATAAACAGCGGGCAAAGTACATTTCCATCCTTACAAAAGGTCATAGTCAGAGGAATGCAACTTCTGCAAGATTGAAAGCTCTTTCTTTTCATCATGCGAATTTTACTAAAGACCAGTGCCATAAGATTAGTCGAAACATTATCGACTTCTGCCTGGAGCACCGGACTGGGACTTTAATTCTTGGAGTAAATCCACTTTGGAAGCAGCGCACCAACATGGGTACTGCAAGCAATCAGAAGTTTGTAGCTATGCCGATCAGCATCCTGCGTACCATGATCTCCTATAAGGCATTGAACGCCGGTATCCGTATCATCGAGCAGGAAGAAAGCTATACATCAAAAGCGGATATCACCAGGAATGATTATCTTCCTACTTACGGAAAAGACGACAATAACGCAACTTTTTCCGGTGCACGTATTACACGTGGGCTTTATCGTTGTGCGGATGGGATGCTCTTGAATGCAGACTGCAATGCAGCCGCAAACATTATGAGGAAAGCAATCCCTGATATCTGGAAGGATACCAGTGATTATACATTCCTTTCATCCCCAAAAGTGTATGGATTCCACGAACTGAACCCTAAAAGTATTCCTGTCAAAAGGATAGTGGCATAAATGAATATGCCTTAATTGGTACGGACAGCCAGATTTTTTTGGTCAGAAATGGGTAACTGTCACGACTGTTAGAAACCACTTCCATAGGAGCCACTGCACCGCATGGGAGGGGTAATTCATTTATGTATGTGAATTATCTAAGAGAAGAGAGTGCGGACATTTTCTGGACTGTCTAAATTAAAAGGGGCTTTCAACGCCCCTTTATTTTTTCCAAATACTTCACTGGCACTTCTTTTGTAAGCCACACTCCATTTTTGGATAAAAAGAAAGCATATCCATCCTGATACATTTCTCTTGTTTTTACCGTATAAAGCACTGGTCTTCCATGTCTGCTTCCAACTTTAAGCGCAGTTTCTTTATCCTTTGATAAATGTACATACAATCTGCTTTTGCGAATCAGACCAATCTCATCAATTGATGCAACATACTTTTCACCTGTTCCATGCCATAATTCCTCCGGCGGTTCTACCTCTTCTAATTCAACGTCCACTGGAATTGAATGACCCTGATTCGCCCGAATTAAAGTCTTGTCCTCATTAAAAGAATATCTCTCTTTCTCATCTGTCCGGACAATTTCTTCTAAAATGTCCATATTAAATTCTCTGGTTTTTGAAATTCCCTCAATCAGTTCAGCCACATTTGCCCAGCCATGCTCATCCAGACTGATACCAATGGTTTCCGGCTTATGGCGTAAAATCAGACTTAAAAAACAACTGGTTCTTTTTAAGTTCATGTTATTCATCACCTCTCAATTTATATTTTTGTTATCTTAATATTATTTAAATTGACATTCAAACCAACATAAAAATGTCGGTTTATAAAACAATTTTTTGCTCAGAAATGATATAAACTATCTGATTTTCTCCCTTATCTTTCTACATTCTTCATCAAGCACACTGTTTCTACATGTGTCGTTACTACTATCGGAACACATTTTATCAACCTCGTTGCTGTCATGTGATCACAATTCGTCAGCCCTATGTCGTCCTCTTGCATTTTTTCTTTGTGGTTTAAATTTAGCACCATCTACGCTATTCTTCAAGCCCGTTTTATAAACAAAAGTCAACTGTGCAGGGTCAACATTTCCGTTTTCATCAAGTCCACCTACAATTACTTTTTCAACAATGCTTTCAAACACATAGCGGTCAAATTTGTCAAGAACCTCATTCTGTTCCAAAGTTTTCTTAAACTCTTTCAGACGTTTTTTTATATCTTTTTCATTATCAGAAGTTTCTTGTAATTTTTTTCTTTCTTCGACAAGCTGTTCTTGTTTACTTACTAAGTCAGCATATTTGCTTTCGTAGGTTTCCTTATCAATAACTTCTTCCAGACGCATATCCACAAGTTTACTCTTTTTCTTCTCTAATGCGTCTATCTCTTTTTCTGCTTTTGCAAGTTGTTTCGACACCGCACTACTACTAAGCGTATCGTCCATTCTCTGCAAAAATTCTTCCAGAACATCTTTATTATCATCACATAACAAACGATAACTTTCTACAAATGCTTCTTCAATAGCTGTTTCTGGAATACCTTTGCTATGCTTACAGAATTTTTTCCCTTTCTTCGTAGCCGTTACACATTGCCATATAACTTTGCTGTACTGTGAACTGCTGTGCCAATTACGCCTTGTTAAAGTGCCACCACAGAAACCACATTCCAGCATACAACTGAAAGCATATTTCCTACTATATTTTTCCCTCTTTGTGTTACCCTCTCCAATCTTTCCTCTATTAACATTTCTTCTGGCAAGAATTTCTTGTGCTTTTTCAAAAACTTCTTCGCTAATAATCGGTTCGTGATGATTGCGAATATAGAATTTATCTTCTTCTCCGAAATTCTCCAATCTCCGCTTTGAAATCGGGTCTACTGTAAAAGTTTTTCCTAACAATAAATCGCCTTTATATTTCTCATTCTTAATAATGCCAATAATTGTTGATTGTACCCATGTAGAACTTCCATACTTTGTTTTATATCCCAAATTTTCAAGTTCATGTGCAATAACAGAACCACCAGCACCCTCAATATACCGATTGAAAATATAACGTACAATTTCTGCTTCTTCTTCATTCACGGTAATTGTTTTCGTGTCTTTGTGATAATCATATCCAAGACAACCTTGAAAACCAACCAACTCTCCCCGTTTCATTTTCATTTTCAAACCTTTTTTTACATTAGCAGATATATTTTCAACTTCCTGCTGTGCCACGGAACTAAGTACCACCAAAAGTAATTCTCCGTCCATAGTTAAAGTATTGATTTTCTCATCTTCAAAATATACTGCTATATTGCGTTCCTTTAACATACGAACATACTTCAAAGTATCTAGCGTATTTCTTGCAAATCTGGAAATAGATTTTGTAATAACCATATCAATTTCTCCATTCATGCAATCATTTATCATACGCTGGAAATCTTCTCTTTTAGCCACTTGTGTACCTGTGATTGCTTCATCAGCATATATGTCCGCAAGTACCCATTCTTTATTCTTCTTAATCATATCTGTATAATAAGCTACCTGCGACTTATAACTGTTTAGCTGGTCTGCACTATCTGTACTAACCCTACAATATGCACCAACACGCATAAGTTCAATCGTTTTTCCTCTTGTACGAGTTTGCAAATCATTCCTTGCTTTGATTACTTCTACTTCTTTCACAGAACCACTCCTTTTATATTTGCGTTTTGTATTTCCTTTGTAGTGTTATTATACAATATTCAAATACACAATTCAAGCAGTTATATCTGAAACAATTTTATAATCTTGCATAAGTTTTGATTTTACTAAAGCATATTCCCTTTCAGAAATCATTTTACGGGCAAGAAGTTGGTTCAACATAGCAATCTGCATACTATATCGTATTAGTTTTTTCTCCATATCAATTCCCCCTTGCTTGTAATTTCTAAGCAGGCAGACGGCTTTGGAAAGCTCCGTTAGTATCTCAACTATTCCCATTCTT
>ERZ773162.732-NODE-732-length-34359-cov-4.618062_pt1 | contig 34359 bp, 42 predicted proteins | sample MGYA00511113_ERZ773162 | MGnify/ENA primary metagenome ERZ773162 (study PRJEB29015, sample SAMEA2737807) | human gut metagenome | biome: human gut; feature: human-associated habitat; material: faeces | place: China | collected 2012 ... | reverse complement strand
GAAGAATACGAGGAAAATCTGAGGGGGTTCAGAGGAGCAGAAAAGTGCCGCAGCGTTTACTATCATCTGGTGGGAGGCCCGGAGCCTTCCAGGAAGCCGAACGGTGTTCCGAGATGGGAACGGCACGAAACCTATACCAGATTTCCAGACAGCGAGGGAACGCTGATAGAGTTCCTGAAAGAATTACAAAAATAACCTCTAAGTGGCAGTTATATATTACCGAATATGCCATTGGTCTATAGAGCGAGGCTCCGGAACTCCACCGGAGCCGGAAAGGAGGCAGCATGAAAGCAAAAGAAATGCAGGCAATCATGATTGAGAAATTAAAAGATGGTCCAAAAACAACGGAAGAGCTGGTCGTATTAAGCGGATTCAGCAAGGAACAGGTCCGGGAGCGGATGCGCCGCGCTCAGGTAGAAGGGCTGGTAGTAATGAACCAGCAAGGAAAAACCTTTTTCTATTGGGATAAAGAGCAGTGGAATCACGTCAATGCGAAAAAACAGGATAAAGGTCCGATTACCTTCGGGGAATTAAGAAGAATCAGCCACTATATCAGACCAAATTTTCGAATCCGCGTTTATGACTGCGTCCCGAAGAAGGGAGAGGAAACGGCTGGCGTGATCCGGATGAAGCACATAGACAAGATCTATCGCCATGTTGTCACGTTCAAGGAAGGAGGGAGTACCACGCTTGTGAAGTTGGCGCAGTATTTCCGGGATGGCAGCAGGAACAGATGCATTCGGTAATTCGATACCCGGGCAGTAAGGCGCGGCTGGCGGACTGGATCATCAGTCACTTCCCGGATCATCGCAGCTATTTGGAGCCGTTCTTAGGTTCTGGAGCTGTCCTATTTAAGAAGCCCCGGAGTCTTATCGAGACGGTAAACGATCTGGATGGTGAGGTCATCAACCTGTTCGATTGCATACGAAGAGATCCGGAACGCCTGGCATGGGAAATCTATAACACACCGTATGCAAGGGAGACATATGAGGCAGCAGATGAGCCAGTAGACGCCTACAGTAGAGCGATAAAACTCTGCATCCGGGCAAATCAAGGTTATGGTTTTAGGACGACTGGATCGCCAACAGGCTGGAAAAGGGATGTGTGTGGACGAGAAAAGGCGTATACGGCGTGGGATTGGTGCCGCTTGCCGGATGCCGTCACGCAGGCGGCAGATCGGCTGCGGGGTGTACAGATAGAGTGTATGGATGCGGTTACACTGATCCGGGGTTACAATCACCCAAACGTGTTGATTTATTGCGATCCTCCGTATGTTCTTAGCAGCAGGACGGGAAACTGCCGGGCGAATAAGCAGCGGACAGAATGTCTTTGGATGAATTTTGAGCCAGAGGGGCAAATGAAAATGTTCTGAGGAGGGAATAACGATGATGATAGAGAAGATTGGTACCCCGGCCATGCTGGAGCAGCTGGCGGAAGAGGCGGCAGAGCTGTCACAGGCGGCCCTGAAACTTGCGAGGGTGTTACGTGGCGAGAATCCTACGACAGTAACGCGGAGAGAGGTAAGGAAACATTTGATAGAGGAATACGATGAGGAATCAGAACGCTTCCGAAAGAGATGGGAGGAAAAGAAGGCAGCAGAAGAAAAGGATGGAAACAGGCACCGGGAGGCATATGGTAAACTGTACGATAAATTTTTAAAAACATACTAGGAAAAGGAGATAAAACACTATGCCAGAAAAAAATGAAACTAACAAAGTGCGCCTGATTGGCGAGGTAATATCAAAATTTACATTTAACCATGAAGTGTTTGGAGAGAGATTTTATTTCGTGAATTTGTCAGTTGCTCGTTTGAGCGGACAGGTGGATGTGATTCCGGTTTCGATTTCGGAGAGACTCATGGATGTATCCAAAGATTACCGAGACATGATGATGGAAGTAATTGGACAGTTCCGCTCCTTTAATCATCGAGATGGAGAAAGAAGCCATCTGATATTGTTTGTATTCGCGCAGAAGGTTCAGATTCTGGAAGAATCGGCGGAATATGCTGGAACGAATCAGATTTGCCTGGATGGATACATCTGTAAGAAACCTATCTATCGCCAGACACCGCTGGGGAGAGAAATCGCAGATATGCTTCTGGCGGTCAATCGATTATGCGGGAAAACAGATTATATACCGTGTATCGTATGGGGAAGAAATGCCCGTTATGGATCCAGATTTGGTGTAGGAAGCCATGTGTGTGTTGAGGGGCGTATACAGAGCCGCGAGTATATGAAAAAACTGAGCGAAACGGAATGCGAGAAGCGCGTAGCGTATGAGGTATCAGTCAGCAAATATCTGGACAATAGAAGAAGCTTGGAAAAAGGAGAAGATGATGGAGGAGGAGCTGCTTAAAATGTCTGTAAATGCGAGGTGTGTTGGCTGTAAAGAACCGACAAAATTTGTAGCTGGTTTTTATGACGGTCCGAGGGGAGAACATGGCTGCTTTTATGATTGTGAAAACGAAGCTTGTGCGGTGAATCAGATACTTCGGTGTGCGGAGTCTAAAGAAGCTCAGAAGATGATGCAGATCCAGGAAGATAACGGTCGGCTTGGAATGTATGCGGGAGAGATAGCAGCGCTGCGGAAAGATGTAGGGCTCACGATAATGCAGATGTCGCAAATGGCCGGATGCAGCCCGGCGGAGTACAGCGCATATGAGCATGAACGGAAAAAGTTTGATCCGGAAGTATATCGAAAATGTAAAGGGTACCTGCATGAAAGAAGGGTGAAAAATGGAACGATTAACACATGAGCGAATAAATGGAATCGAGGGATGATTTCTCGAAAGGCTGGGATATGGCCTGCGATGCGATCACGAAGAAAGTATCGGAAAGGTTATAGCATGGATAGAAAGGAAACGACGAAATTTCTTGGCGAGTTGCTGGAACGGCAGTATTTAAGTGGGCTGGGAAAACATTGGGCGAAAGAGGTAAACATCGATCCGGGCTCAGCACGGACGCATCGCCGGATCGACTATATGTTATTCCAGCCAGCGGGACAGTGTAATATATCGGACATCGAAAAGGGAATCTTTATCTGTTACGAAATCAAGAGTTGCAAGGCAGATGTATATAGCGGGAATGGGTTGAATTTCATCGGAGAAAAGAATTACATAGTAACCACGATGCAGTGCTATAAAGACATTAAAGAGGATTATCTAAGCGGGGCACTTGACGCACATATCCGCAGTATCAATCCAGGATCGTCGACAGAATACGGAATCATAGTGGCTATTCCAAAAACGAGAATGCTCGAAGATGAATTTCAGAATCCGACACCGCTGGATGGGAACCTGGATAAATGGAAACTGGCGATCGCCATCAAGTGTTTTGGCGGTCGCCGGAAGCGGTCAATGGTCGAATTGTTATTTTGCATGTTAAGGAGCGGAAGATGAGATTTAAGAAAGGCGATGTCATAAGACATTTTAAAAGAGAGATGCTTACAAAAGAGCAGATCGAAGAAAATGGAGCTTTGTTTACATATGAGTTTTTGGGAGTCGCAGAGCATACGGAAACAAAAGAAAAACTGGTGTTATACAAGGCTTTGTACGATGGCGAGTCAATAGGGTTACCTGTGAAAAAGGGGGACATATTTGCACGACCGTATGATATGTTTTTTAGCGAGGTAGATCATCAGAAATACCCTGGCATAAAGCAGAAATATAGGTTTGAATTTTAAATCCAAAAGGAGAATAAGATGAAGGTAGAGAGAACTTGAATGCAGGTACGAAAGGAAAACAGAACATGGAACGATTAACGAGTAAACGAGTAAACGGCATCAAGTCCGGCTATTGGTCTGCAGCCAAAAAGGACGAGCTGATCGCCAGACTGGCAGAATACGAGGATACCGGAAAGACTCCGGAAGAAATTAAAGAGTTTGAATCAATCGCCGAACAGATGGCGGAAAAAGTTGCCAAGCTGTCCAGGGAGCTGTCGGAGGCTAGAAAAAATGAATAGCAGACCGGAAATAACAGCAATGCTGTCGTCATTGATTCAGCGGCACATCTGCCCGAATAATGATACAAGAATCTACTGGGCCCGGGAAGTAACATTTGATTATGGCACCACGAACGCGGTGCGCGTGGATTTTATGAAATTTAAGCCGGTAAACAATACGGTATCCGGGATCGAGAAAGGGGACTTCTATTGCTACGAGGTCAAGTCCTCAGTGGAGGATTTTCATAGCAAAAACGGCCACAACTTCATCGGAGATTTTAATTATTATGTAATGCCTGCAGATGTGTATGTGGCTGTAAGCCTAGAAGTTCCGTATCATGTGGGCGTGTTGGTTCCGTCTAGCGAAAAGTTGAAGACTCTTGTATCGGTAAAGAAAGCAAAGAGAAAGGACAGGAGCAGGCCTGTGTCAGAAATGTTGTTGATGATGTTCCGGTCCGCGGCGAGAGATAGGAGGGATTGAGAATGAAATTGAGAAGATGTGGTTTGACATGAAAGAAACAGAAAGGGGACACCTGTATCTGCAGGCGCTCTATGTAGGAAATCGAAAAGAAATCAGTAAAGAAGTCCAGCAGATAAGGATCCAGAGAGATGATGTTTACGGTTACATAGTCGAAACGGAGAACGGTCGGGCATATGGATATCCGACTATGTCCGACCTCCGGAGAGACTGGAAAAGAGGGGTAGAATGACAAGGGCAGAAAAGAGAAGAGCCGCCCGGCAGCAGGAGAAGGATAAAGTCCGGTACCAGCTGACAGCGGAAGAAATCAGACAGATAGAGAAAAAAGCAGTCGAATCAAAAAAGAACAGATTCGTGACAGCATCATGAAAGAGGTGCAAGAGGAGTGGCAGAGAAGAGAGGAGATGTTGAGCGGGAAAGATGATGGCGAAATCGTCCAGAATGTTCTCTGTCTGCTCCTGGCAGTCCCGGTCAAGGTACTCTGTGAAAAATTTAAGTGGAAGCCATACCCGCTCAACCAGGAAGAAAATAAAAACTCCAGGATCTTAAAGTTTTCGGAGGCAGTCATCCGGGAAACGAACGAAGTTTTTGCAGACAAAAACATAGATATCCGGACATATGGAGAAGAGGTATATCGAAAATATGGCATTCGGTACCGGATAGAGGAGGAAGACGATGGAAGGGATTGAGTGCTGCGCGAACTGTAAACACTGCGTAGCATATCCGAAAAATAACCGGTACGGAGACGTTGATTATATGTGCTTGATTGACGGTTACTATATTGCTGGAATACACAAGGATCGAAATAAGATCCGGCGCCTTACTCCGGGCGGCAGAAAACTGGAATGCAAATATGAGAGGAAAAAAATAAGGAGCGGCAATAATAGCACGCTCCTCTAAAAAAGAAGGTATGTACAACCTAAGTTGATTGAGATAACGCAATTATACCCAATCAAGCCAGAAAAAGCAAGAGAGGGGGAATCTTATGGTATCGGCAAGTGCTCTAATTAACACGATACTGACACAGATGCAGGAATATGTCAAAGAGGGAGCCCTGAAAGATGTGCAGCTGATCCTCTACATGAATCTGGCAGATTATAGCTTTTCGAGGAACGAAGATACCACGGCAGTCAGCGAAGAGTCGGATCGGATGTATGAGGTGATGCAGCTCTGGCAGCAGGATATGATCCTCAGAGGACTGACCACCGGAACAATCCGCCAGTATGGTCATGAACTCAAGCAGCTTATCATCTACGCGGGAATCAGCCCGTTAGAGATGGGCGAATACCATATCAAGAACTATCTTGCATTCGGAAAGATCCGGAGAAAATGGAAGGATAAAACATATAACAGCAAAATCCGATCACTGAAATCATTCTTTGTTTGGGCGACCGAAAACAAAGAAATGCTGGAGAATCCGATGAAGAACATCAAGCCAACGAAAGAGGAGTACAGGATGCAGCCGGTTCTGTCGGCAGAACAGCGGGAGATCATGCGTTGCGCCTGCAGAAGCGAAAGAGAGCTTGCAATTATGGATCTGCTCTATTCTTCCGGCGGACGCGTCTCGGAAATCTGCCAGTTAAACATCGCAGATATGGATTTTATCAACCGGCGGGCGCGAATCTACGGAAAGGGTCGGAAAGAAAGAGAAATCTATTTCTCGGCGCAGGCGTCCCTCCATATCAGAGACTATCTAAAAACCCGAACGGATGATAACCCGGCTTTGTTAGTGGGAACCAAGTCACCATGCCGACGGCTTACGATAGCAGGGATCCAGTGGATCCTCAAAAGCATCCAGAGCCGAGACGAGAGACTGAACGGCTTAAAGATATCCCCTCACACATTCCGGAGATCCTGTGGAACGGATATGTTAAATCGTGGGGCGCCGGTTGAGATGGTCAAGGAAAAGCTGGGTCACGCCAAGGCAGACACGACCCTGCAATGTTACGCGAAAATCAGCACAGAAGCGGTCAGAGACGCAGAAAGGCGCTTCGGGGCTGCATAGGAGGATGGAGAAATGAACGACAACGATACGGCCAAAATACTTTGCCCGTTTTATCGATCCAGAAAAATGAAAAAATTAAGGCAGTCGATCACGATTACATGTGAAAATCTGGAGAATAATATGGGGTTTGATGTGAAAAATATGCTGTCGTTCAGGTCAATCCAGGAACGGGAGGACTGGATGGGGCTGTTTTGTCAGGACTTATATCAAAACTGCCCCTATTACCAAAAAATATATAAAAAATACGAGGAGAGAGAAGAATGGGAATTGTCAAAAATCAGAAAAAAGAAATCGAGCGAAAAAACCAGCAAATCGAATTATTGAAACATAGCATCGGGGGAAGAGATCGGGAGATAGCAATCCTGAGAGGTCAGGCACTGGCTGCGCAGGCGCTGATCGGAGCAGTTATAAAAAAATACGGAAAACTCGAAATACCATTGGAAGAAGTGAGGAAAAACTACCGGGTCAAGGCGAAACTTGATTCAGAAACAAAGATGTGGCACATTGAGAGTGCAGAAGCATAAAGAAAAGCGCCGGGGAGAACCTGGCGCTTTTCTTTATGCCGGTACGCTGTCCATATATAGCGCATCGGCGTTTATATCGATCGCGTTTTTATTCACAATAAACAGGATGTAGAGGATTTCTTAAAAAGGAGAGCGCTGGAAGCATTCAAAAATGCTCATGAGCTGTTTTATTACAGTCCTACCTACGCAATGGGAATCGAATGCGAGAGGTGCGCGGGAGTCCTCCATGATAAACACGGGATGTCCTGGGATGAGATAGAAGATCTTGAAACTAAGATATACCAGGAATACGAAAGGCAGCTGTAACGGCTGTCTTTTTTGTATGGGAGAAAAGTGAATAAAATACTGCCAAAATAGAGGAGAAAGGGGGCGAAAACGGATGGCGAGAGCGAAATATCAAGAGTGGATTAACGATCCGGACAAAAAAACTCTACTGTCCGGATGGGCCCGCAAAGGATTGAGCGACCAGCAGATCGCGAAAAACATAGGAATCTCAAGGTCTACGCTGAATGAATGGCGGAAAAAGTATCCGGACATTTCGGACACATTAAAAAAAGGGAAAGAAGTAGCAGATGCGGAAGTTGAAAATGCCCTCTATCTGAAGTGTATCGGTCACAAGGTGCAGCTCAAAAAGACTTTTAAGGTCAAAAAGATAGAATATAATGACGCAGGAAAGAAAATCAAAGAGGAGGAGAACCTGGAAACAGGAGAGGATGAGGTATACATTCCTCCGGATACAAAGGCGATCATCTTCTGGCTAACCAACCGGATGCGTGAAGACTGGAAAGAGCGACAGAACACCCAGATGGAGCAGGAAGAAACCGGCGTGATCATGCTTGCACCGGCGGATGTGGAGGGAGTGAAAGAGAAAATTGAACACTATAAAGCCGAAAAGCTCAAGAGTGATATGGCAGCCGCAGCCGAAACAGGCGATCATGATGAGCAGAGGGGAAGATGAGGCGCTTTACGGCGGGGCAGCAGGCGGGGGAAAGTCGGATTTTATCCTGGCGGAAGCCCTGCGCCAGGTGCATATCCCGCACTATAGAGGAATCATCTTTAGAAAGACCTATCCGCAGCTCACAGCCCTGATAGACCGCTCTCGCGATATTTATCAGCCAGTTTATCGGAAGGCTCGATACAACGAGACGGGGCATGTCTGGAAGTTTCCCAGCGGCGCAAAGATTTACTTCGGATCCATGCAGTACACCAAGGATCGAACAAATTATCAGGGAAAACAATATGATTTCATCGGCTTCGATGAGCTCACGCACTTTACTTGGGATGAATATTCCTACATGGTTTCCCGAAACCGTCCTGCCGGTCCGGGAACACGCGTCTATATGCGTTGTACAGCCAACCCGGGAGGTGTGGGACATGGATGGGTCAAGCAGTACTTTGTAAAGGCCGGAAAGCCATACGAGACAGTGATTCATGAGCATGAAATTGTGGGAAAGAACGGGCAGAAGCTTCGGATGTATCGAACGTCCTGCTTTGTCCCGTCAACGATTTTTGACAATAAAGAGCTGTTAAGCAATAACCCCAATTACCTGGCGGCGCTAGCATCTCTTCCGGAAGCAGAGAGAGAGGCTCTTTTATATGGCGATTGGGACAGCTTTTCCGGACAGGTATTCGAGGAGTTCCGCGACAATCCGGACGGCTACGAGACCCAGCAATACACGCATGTCATTAAGCCCTTCCGAATCCCGGATGATTGGGCGATATATCGTGGCTTTGACTTTGGTTATGCTAAACCGTATTCGGTCGGCTGGCACGCGGTCGATCACGAGGGCTGTATCTATCGTATCAAGGAGATGTATGGATGTACCGGTACCCCGAACACGGGTGTCAAGATATCCCCGGATGAGATTGCGAAGCAAATCAGAGAGGTAGAGCACGCCGATCCGATGCTTAAAGGTCGGAAAATCATAGGAATCGCCGATCCGTCCATCTATGACGAGTCCCGCGGGGAATCTATCGCGGCTATGATGGAGCGCCAGGGCGTTTATTGGTCGCCGGGAGACAATACGCGACTGGCCGGAAAAATGCAATATCACTATCGCCTTGCGTTCGATGAGAACGGCAGGGCGATGTTCTACGTGTTCAATACCTGCAAGGACTTCATTCGGACGATCCCGGCGCTGGTATATGACGAGAGGAAAGTGGAGGATATTGACACCACACAGGAGGACCACATCTATGATGAATGCAGATATGTCCTCATGGAGCATCCGATCGCACCCAGAAAGAACATCATTCGTGAGATTCCGCAGGAAGATCCGCTGGATCTGTATAAAGAGAACCGTATGGTATTTAGAGTATAGGAGGCACACATGGAAGAACTAAAAGAAAACCTGACAGAGACAAGAATCGGAGAACAGGAAGCCCGGGAAGCGCTTGCAACACTTGAAAAGTATAAGCGCGGTAAAAAAACTCTGGATGAGCGCCTGATTGATAACGAACAGTGGTGGAAGATGCGGCACTGGGAGCGGTTTAAAAAGAAAGACACGAACAAAGAAACCATAGAACCGGCGAGCGCCTGGCTGTTTAACTCTCTGGTAAATAAACATGCTGACTTTATGGACAACTATCCTGAGGCGAACATCCTGCCGCGTGAGGAATCAGACAAGGAGACAGCTAAAATCCTGTCTGAGGTGGTCCCGTACATCATCGAGAGGAATGGATACAAAGCAGTTTACTCAGATACGACATGGCAAAAAATCAAGATGGGGACCGGAATCTATGGAGTATTTTGGAACCCGCAGAAAGAGAACGGCATGGGAGACATAGAGATCCGGCGCTGTGACCCGCTCAAAATGTACTGGGAGCCTGGAATTGATAAGATTCAGGACTCCAGAAATCTGTTCTATCTGGATACGATGGACACGGACCTGCTCGAACAGCTCTATCCACAGCTCAAGGGAAAGCTGCAGGATACGCTGCTTGACATCAAAGAATACCAGACAGATGACTATGTTGATAACACCGGAAAGTCGCTGATTGTTGACTGGTATTATAAAAAAACAGTTGCGGGCATATCCGGAGGCGTGCCGGTCACGAAGACCATCCTGCACTATTGTAAGATCTGCAATGGTCAGGTGCTCTACGCTTCAGAGAACGATCCGAAGATGCGAGATGGCTGGTATCAACATGGCATGTATCCGTTTGTGTTTGATATGATGTTCCCGGTCGAGAATAGCCCCTACGGATTCGGATACCTGGACACAATGAAAGACTGCCAGGAATACATTGACAAATTAGGACAGGCAATTTTAAAGAATTCGATTGCGGGCTCGAGACCGCGCTACGGATGCAAGGATGGTGCAGGATTTAATGAGCAGGAGTTTACAGACCTTTCCCGGGATATCGTGCATTATGTCGGAAATAGGGATGATTTACAGCCGCTGACGGTGGCGCCGCTGCCCTCAATCTATTACCAGGTATACCAGGGGAAAATCGAGGAGCTGAAAGAAACATCAGGCAACCGAGACTTTTCGCAGGGTGCCACAACCTCCGGCGTCACAGCCGCATCCGCGATCGCAGCGCTGCAGGAAGCAGGGAGCAAGCTGGCGAGAGATATGATTGATGGCTCATTCCAGGCACATCAGGCAGTGATTTACATGGTTTTGGAACTCATCAGGCAGTTTTATACCACACCCAGAGTCTTCCGGATCACGAATAAATCGGGTGTAGAGGAATTTATCACGATGGATAACGCTGGAATGCAGCCGCAGGCGATGTCGATTGACTTCACAAATATGATGGCACAGCGTAAACCAATCTACGATATCACAGTCACCGCCCAGAAAGCCAGCCCGTTCACTAAAATCTCACAGAATGAGCTTGCGAAAGAGATGTATAACCTTGGATTCTTCAATCCTCAGCTCGCCGACCAGGCTCTTGCCTGCCTGGATATGATGATGTTTGACGGCAAAGAGGAGATCATGCAGAAGATCTCACAGAATGGAACGATGTACCAGCAGATGCAGCAGATGCAGCAGACCATGAGCCAGATGGCCGCGGTGATCGCCCAGAGCACCGGAGACACCCGCCTGCTTGATGCGGTCGGAATGATGGGACCGGCAGAGCAGCCGATCGTGTCCGGTGGCAGCACGAAATCCTCACAGCTGGATGCAATGGGGAACGCCACGAAAGAAACGGTAAGCTCTACCGCCGGAAAAGCCAGAGCCAGGGCAGCAGAGGCAGCCACACCGAAGGGAGCGCAGTAATGACGAAAGTAATCGAACAGAAAGATGGAGATACGATTGAATTTATCATTGACGGCCACGCTGACAAGATAAACCCGGATGAGGGGAATATCCTGTGTGCAGCCGTCTCAATGCTGGGGCAGACGCTCATGGAATGCTTATGGAAAATAAAAGCAGATGCCAGAATGGAAAGCCGCGCCGGATACATCCAGATTCTGTGCCGCATGGAAGAAAATGAGGTGGAAATCAAGCATCTGTTTGACTTCGCAAAAACCGGATTTTTGCTTTTAAAATCAAGGTATCCGGAGCATTTTGACCTGGTGGGAGAATTTTGAAAAATAATATGCCAAAATACAATCATAGACACGCCGGAGAGACGGTAGGAGGCAGCTGGAGAGACAGACGGACACGCCGGAAAGACGGCAGAGGACAAGCTGGAAAGACAGCCGACACGCCGGAGAGACGGCAGATAGGCACGCCGGAAAGACGGCAGAAAGGAAAGAAAGATGATTAGATTGAACCTCAGAATGTTCGAAGGTGGAGAAGGAGGCGCAGCGGGAGCGACTACAGGAGCCGCACCGGCAGAAAACCAAGCGCAGCCGGCAGGAACACCGACAGAAGGTGAAAAGCCGGCCGAAACGATAGAGGAGACCCCGGAGGAGCGCGCTAAGTCCTATAACGACCTAATTAAAGGCAAATTCCGCGACATGTACGATGCAGACGTGCAGAAGGTAATCAAGAGTCGTGTGGGCGAAATGAAGCAGATGCAGAAGCAGATGCAGGAGCAGTCGGACATCATCGGATTGATGGCCAAGAAGTACGGTCTTGCATCTGACAATATGGCAGATATTCGCACAGCACTGGAAAATGACGACATGTTTTGGGAAGAGGCAGCAGCCGACCAGGGCATGACGGTAGACAGCTACAAGAAGATGATGAAGCTGGAAGCGGAAAATGAATCATTCCGGAAAGCCAAGGAAGAGGCAGAGCGCAAGAATCAGCGGGATGCGGTATTCCAGAAATGGGACCGGGAAGCGGAAGAACTGAAACGATTCTACCCGCAGTTTGACCTGCAGACGGAAATCCAGGATCAGAGATTCCTTGACCTGATGGGCGCAGGCATCAATATGCGTACAATCTATGAGACTCTTCATCATGATGAAATCATTCCGGCACTGATGCAGCAGACAGCCAAGGCAACCGCCAAACAGCAGGCGGCAGCCGTGCAGAGCGGTCAGATGAGACCGGCGGAGAATGGCATGTCAAGCCATCCGGCAGCGCAGATCGTAAAGGATCCGGCAAAGATGACCAAGGAAGAGCGCCAGGAATACGCCAGAAGAGCAGCAAGAGGGGAGATCATTACATTCAGAGAGTAGGAGGATGGAATGATTTACTTAGACTTAAGATTATTTGATGATGTAACAAACACAACCGGTTCGACCGGGACAGGAAACGAACTCAGCCATGAGATGAAGACGTACTATGACAAGACCTTGATTGACATTGCGGGTCCGCGTCTGGTACACGATCAGTTCGGTCAGAAACGACCGATCCCGAAAAACGGCGGTAAAACAATCGAGTTTAGAAAGTACACCCCGCTCAGCAAGGCATTAACCCCGCTGACTGAGGGCGTAACTCCGGAAGGCAACAAGCTGGATGTCAGCATCGTGACGGCGACCGTCAAACAGTACGGTGATTATATCAGACTGTCTGATATGCTGCTTATGACAGCGATCGATAACAACCTGGTGGAAGCCATGAAACTCTTGGGCGATCAGGCTGGTGCCACTCTGGACACTGTAACCAGAGAAGTCCTCAATGGCGGAACGAATGTACAGTATGCAGAGGGACAGACCGCATCGAGAGCCACTTTAACCCAGAACATGAAACTGACCGTCAAGGCGGTTAAGATGGCAGTCAGAGCGCTGAAAAAACAGAACGCTCCGAAGATTGACGGCTGGTATGTCGGAATCATCCACCCGGATATCGCCTATGACCTCATGGAGGATGAGGAGTGGAAAGATTGGCACAGATACACCAAGCCGGAAAACGCTTACCAGAACGAGATCGGAGAGATTGGCGGCGTCCGTTTTGTAGAGTCCACCGAAGCGAAGATCTTTGCAAAGGCAGGAGCTACGGGAACAGGAAGCGATAAGATCGACGTATACTCAACGCTGATCCTCGGTGCGAACGCATATGGAATCACGGATGTTGAGGGCGGCGGTCTTGAAACGATTGTAAAACAGCTTGGTTCCGGTGGTACAGCCGATCCGCTGAACCAGAGAGCAACAGCCGGATGGAAAGCCACCAAGACGGCGGAACGTCTGGTAGAACAGTACATGGTGCGTATTGAGACAGGAAGCACATTCTCGGAAGGAAAGGGGAACTAAATGGCAGCGAAGAAAACGGAAGAAATGACCGAAGAGGTAAGAACGGAGGAGACAACCGAAGAGGTAAAAGCCGAAGCAAAACCGGAGGAGAAGCCGGATGATCGGGTAAATGTCTACCTGATGCGAGATTCTGACAAGTACAAGGGTGATGTCTTTGTGCAGGTGAATGGTGTGGGATACATCATCCAGCGCGGAAAGAATGTAAAAGTTCCAAAAGCGGTTGCTGAGGTGCTGCAGAACTCCCAGGAACAGGACTCCAGAACAGCGGAACTCATCGACCAGGAAACGGAAAAATTCGAAAATGGTTTGAAGATGCTGATCTAAACCGGACGGGATGCGTGCGTAAACACGCATCCTGTTTTGAAAAAGGAGGAAGAGATGATAACGATTGAGAATAGACAGATGTTGATTCCACGCGGAGAAGAGATAATCGGAACCAGCGCGGACAACCTGTGTGACACTAGAACATTCTCACTCCCGTGCATATCTGCCACTCTTTTAGATTTGTCCGCTCTGAAATTCTTCCTCGATTTGGAATATGCCGATGGAACCAAGGACACGGATTCTTTGCAAGCGACATATGAGGATGCTCGCATCCTGCTCCTGTGGCAGATCCGGAATACACAGCTGCGCGTTCCTGGGGCGGTTTTTATTGCAATTCGAGGATATGACGATACCGGGACGATGCGATACACATCATACAAGACGCCGGTATACGTAGAGGATGCAATCAACACCCCGGAAGGAAAACCGGGCTTGAGTGAGTTTGAACGCCTGGAAAAGGAACTGAATGCAGGTCTTGAGAAGGCTGAAACAGCCACCGAGAAAGCGGATACGGCGGCAGGGTTGGCGAACTCAGCAGCAACCAGAGCGACAACGGCAGCAGAAGAAGCGGAAAAATTGCGTGAGAACATTGCGGGAAAACTAGACCGTGGAGAATTAAAAGGAGATAAGGGAGATAAGGGGGACAAAGGAGACACCGGTCCACAGGGAATCCAGGGAGAAAAAGGGGACAAAGGAGACACCGGTCCACAGGGTCCGCAGGGGATCCAAGGAGTCCAGGGGGAAAGCGGCGTAATGGCGCCTGCATCTGGAATGTTCTCCCTGTATCTGGATCCGGCAACGGGTAACTTGTACGCGGATTATCCAGACGGAGAAACTCCACCGGCATTCGAGTATAACGCAGAAACAGGAAATCTTTATTATCTGACAGGAGAGGATGTGAACAATGGCTAGAATCTTAATTGGAAACATCAAAGGACCGCAGGGAATCCAGGGAGAAAAAGGAGATAAGGGCGATATCGGTCCACAGGGTATCCAGGGAATCCAGGGTCCGCAAGGCGAAGAAGGTCCGCAGGGTCCACAGGGAGAAGTTGGTCCACAGGGACCACAAGGCATTCAAGGACCACTTCCGCCGCTGATCGATAACTACCTTGCCACAGAGTCAGGAAAAGCGGCGTTGGATGCGATTGTCGGGAAGCTGCTGGATGAGAGATTGAAAGCGGCGGAGACTTCGATTACTCAGTTAAATAGCGAGGCCTCCAGTCACCTTATAGCAAGTGGTAGCGAAAATAGCTTTTGCGCTGCTTTTCAATCGAGATATCAATATTACGCTAATGTTAATTACATGTTGGCGAGTGGAATCTACAAAACAGGCAAAACAGGTTTAAATCTTCCGTTTGAGGGCTATTGGATCATAATAACCTTTAACACATCCAACAACCTTGGAAATAGTTCGACCGCTTGGATCACGCAATTTGCCATTTCGACCGATTGGGGTGATAAAGCTATTTATTTTCGAAGAAACATAAACTACACCCCGACCACTTGGGAATCCTGGAATAGACTTGTAGCAAGTTAAATAGCGAGGCCTCTGCCCGCTGGAACAATGCCACACCTAAAACGCTATGGATAAATATAATTCCAAGCGCAATAAATACGGAATATAAATATCAGCACAATAGTTTAATCGGCGCAAATATGGTAAGTTTAGCTTTTGAATCTGCAGTATACGACATACTTATCTTAACAGGCAATGGTCGCGTATATGGAACTGCGGTGGCAAACACATTTACGGATGATCCCTATTGGAAAAGTACAATTCAGGCTTCATTTTATTCGAATACCGGAACCGTAATGTTTAGGATCTTGTTCAAAGGTAGTTCACAGACATTTAATAACTTGGCTTTAAAAGCTGTTACGTATTTAAAAATAGGATAGCTACCAAGAAATCGTAACTCTGCATCCACAACATTAGCTGGATGCTATATCATTCTCCCAGTGTAGTAACATGAAATCGTAATTTAGCTGAGTAATAGAGGGGCGAAATGTTCACGGTAAAGAAAAATAAGATCGAAAATGGACACGATTGCTGGGGAAGAAGTGAATTCGATAATGTGTATGATGTTTATCACAATGACGAATTTGTATGCCGTATGATGAGCGATCCGACAGAATTAATCAACAAAGTTAATAACATCGTAAAAAAGGAGAGAGAGGTAGAGAAAAAAATGAAATTCAGTGAAGCGTTTGAAGCAATGAAACAGGGGGCAAAAGTAAAGTTGCCAAGTTGGGGTGGGTTCTGGTTTTGGGATCCGAAAGAAGAAACGATTATGATCCAGTGCAGACCGCAGGGAACCGAACAGGGAGAGTTGTTGGATATTCGAGAGACTCAGAAAGTTGAATACACACTGATGAATATGCAGTCAGACGAATGGGAAATTGCCGATGCCAAGAACTGCGAAATCATGGGCGGTAAAGCGACATTTTCTTTCGGCGATGCTATCAAGTACATGAAGCGCGGTTTAAAGGTAGCGCGTAAGGGATGGAATGGAAAGAAACAGTACATTCAGCTGGCATCTGGCATTTCTTATAAAACTGCCGAAGGGGAGATTGTAAACTGCGAGCACGATGCAATCGGAAACAAAGCTGTGGCTTTTGTTGGAACTTCCGGAGTTCAGATGGGCTGGCTTGCTTCACAGGCAGACATGCTCGCAGAAGATTGGACATTCGTCGAATGAGGTTTCTACTTTGCAAGCTAATAGAACAAGCCAAAGATTTGGCTATTCCATTTTCGGAGTGTAGGAAATGTATTCATAAGATCCATTGTGAACATAGGGTATGGATTAGTGAGTTTTCAGATTGTAATTATTGGCTGAATCATAAAGAAAGTTAAGCAGAGGAGAATATCGTGAAAAAATATATCGGTTGCAGAATGTTCGAAGTAGAACCAATGACAAGAGGCGATTACAATGCGTATCGCGGATGGAGTGTTCCGGCGGACGAGAATCCTCTTGATGAAGGATATCTTACAAAGGAGCCGGACAGACACGTATCTTGGCTACCTAAAAACACCTTTGAAAAGGCATATATGAAACTGGAAGACAATCCGGAGCTGCCGTCCGGCGTCAGCATCGGCCAGAAGATGGTAGATGAGTTTATTGCCTACACGGAGACGAAAACGATGGGAACAAAAACCACAGTGGTGCGCTGTGTTCTCAGAAATGGTTTTGAAATCGTGGAGTCAACCGGATGCGTCGATGAAAAAAACTATTCTGAAAAAATCGGGTACGAAATCTGTATGGAACGAATCAAAAATAAAATCTGGGAACTTCTGGGCTTTCTGCTTCAGATGGCGTGGAATGGAATCCAGTAGGGAGGAGAGGGTAAGATGGATAAATTAGTGTTAAAAGATGGGGCAAAAATTGACCTGGTGGCAGGAGCATCTCTAGGCGCGCTTCAGATTGAGAGCGAGAGTCGGGAGACTATGCTGGAGATTTGGAAAAAGCTGACAGACGAAAATCTGAAATCGATCCGGATCGAAACGTCAGACGGTCTGACGGTGGGAAAATATGAAGATGTCCTTCTGGTTTCTGAAACATCCGCTGTTGAAGGGGGAAAAGTAAAAACCAGCTTCAATATGCGTGAAAAGACATCCGAAGAAAAACGTCTGGACGCATTGGAAGAAAGTCAGGAGATCCAGGATGAGGCGATCATAGATCTCGGTGCTGCGGCGAGTGAGCTTGCGGAGAAAGGAGGTGCTAAGTGATGGGGGCTTTTTATGGAAAGAAAATCAGAGACGGGAAAATGACACTTGAAAAGGTGCCGTTATATTGGCGTAAGGTAACCGAGAAATGGTTGGAGGAGCATCCGGAGGGATAGAATGATCGATACAGAAATTGCAGTAGCCTTGATTGCGTCCGGCGGAGGTGTCCTGGGGGCTTTTGCAGGTGTGATTGCATCGGCGAAGCTCATGACATACCGGATGGGGCAGCTTGAAAAGAAAGTTGAAAAGCATAATACAGTAATCGAACGCACGTATAAGCTGGAAGAAATACAGGCTGTCATGCAGGAACAAATCCGAGTGGCGAATCATCGTATCCAGGATTTGGAGGAGGGAAGAGCTTGAAAGAAAAACTTGCGAAACTGATTGATGTAAAAAGCCTTATGACATTAGCATTGACAGCGGGATTCATTGGGCTGACGTGTTCCGGGGAAGTATCCGGACAGGAATACATGAGCATTTTTACTATGATTGTAGGGTTTTATTTCGGAACCCAGGCAGAGAAAGCAAGAAAATAGAAAGAGAGGAAAGAAAGATGAGTTGCAACGTACATGGAAACAAGAATGCAAACGAAGTACATAACTATAGCGCCAAGAAAGCGCAGAAATTAGGGCATCCGGAAATGACGGTTGATCCGGAGTGCACCTGTGATGTCGGCTGCACGGGTCCGGCAAAAGAAGGAAAAGGGAACACGCCGGTAGGACCGGGAGCAGAAACAAAAAAGCCGGGACCGGCAGATGAGTGCAAATAATGATTCAGGGCGGAAAGTTTCCGCCCTGTGTTCGTAGAAAGGACAAATATGAGAGATATTACATTGTGCCATCCGCGTCTCCAGCGTCTTGCGGGTGCGTGGATGAAAGCCTGTGTGACACAAGGGATTGCAGTGACGATTGGGGAAACATTCCGGACAGTAGCAGAGCAGGATGCCCTCTATGCTCAGGGACGTACAAAACCGGGAAAAAAGGTAACCAATGCACCGGGCAGCAGCTACAGTTCACAGCATCAGTGGGGAATCGCCTTTGATTTTTATTTAATAATGGACATTGATGGAGATGGCAGCACGTCAGATGATGCATTTAATGACAGAACAGGAATGTTTAAAAAAGCGGCTGAGATTGCCAAGGGGCTGGGGCTTGCCTGGGGAGGAGATTGGAAGAGCCTGGAAGACAAACCGCATCTTTATCTGCCGGACTGGGGCAGCGGCACGGGAATTTTGAAGCAGAAATATGGGACATTTGAGAATTTCAAAAAGACTTGGGCGGCGGAGGATGGAGCTGCAGCTTCACAGCCGAGCGCCCCGCAGGTATCGATCACCGATCTGAAAGAGGTAAAGAGCGGCGTGCGCGGTCTGTGCATTCTGGCATCGCCGACATTGATTATCCGAACAACCCCGGGTGGGGCAGATTCCGGAAGACGTTATAATAACGGAGAACACGTGCAGCCGCTCCGGAAGTGTTTTGTAGATGGAAAACCTTGGATCGAGACCTCACACGGATGGATCTCCGGGGAGTATGTCGGAGGCTGGATTTGGCAGGATGGACGTTGGTGGTATGTCCTGAAAAGTTACAAATATCTGCATGATACAGTCTGCCGGATTGATGGACAGTTGTATGCGTTCGATTCTGACGGCTGGATGCTGACGGCGGATAGAATCGCGGAAGATGGACATATCCTGTGACAAAACGAAGCGGAGACGAAGAAAGAATTTTTCCAGTCGAGTCCACGTGAAAAACTGCATATTTCAAGAGATATTAACGAGATGCCCTGCCACATGCCTGGTGGGGCATTTTTGCGTGGGAGAAAAATACATAGGAATCTGGCACAATAAAACTCAAGGAGGCGATGCGATGAAAATAGCGGAAGTGCTGGCGAGAGTAGATGATGAAAAACTGAATCAGTATGATGCCAGGGTAAAAACGGCGTGGCTGTCAGAAGTAGAAGGAATGGTTGTAGATGATATCCTAAATGCGGCGGAGGGCAATGACATAGAATTTGACGGGTACGATTATGACCGGGACTCTGAAAAGACCCTTATGGTGCCGGATCGCTTTGGAGATATCTATGTAAATTATCTTGCCGCCAAGATTGACTATAAGAACGAGGAAACAGAGCGCTATAACAACAGCGTGGCAGCATATGAGGCGTCTTTCCAGGCGTTTGCATCCTATTACCGTAGAAATCATATGCCGAAGGAAAAAGCACAATTTAGGGGGTGGTAAGATGCGTCTGCCAATCGTAAATCCGATTACCAGAACCAAGAAACAGGAAGGAGTGTTCGGCGGCTTAGATACCAGGTCGAGCGTCCAGGATGGATATTTTGCAGATATGAAAAATATGTCCTCTGATCACTATCCGGCAGCAGGGCCGCGCCAGGCGCGTGGAGAGTCAATAAAGACATTGGAGACTCCGAACGGACTTTATTGGAAAAATGGACTGGCGTATGTGGATGGAGAAAAATTGTACTATAAGGAACAGGAAAAAGGGACATTGACAGATGGCAAAAAAGTCATGGTCGGAATGGGAGCCTATATCATCATTTTCCCGGACAAGGTTTACTTAAATACGGATTCCGGGGAATTTGGTTCAATGGAGAAATCTTTTACACAGGCTTCGGCGGCGACGTTTGCGCCGTCATATACCGGTTCAACCTACACAAAAATTTCCTGCACCGGAATCGGAAAACAATTCAATCAGTATGACGGCGTGGAAATATCTGGATGCACGAATGCAGATTACAATAAAACAGCCACTATTCAGGCAAAAACAGATGATAGCATCACTATCATCGGAGCGCTGGAAAAAGAATTCACTCAGGAGAGCGGCCTGGTGGTAAAGAGAAAAGTGCCGGATATGGATTTTTTGACGGAATGCGAAAACCGTTTGTGGGGATGCAGCAGCAAGAACCATGAAGTATATGCAAGTAAGCTGGGCGATCCATTGAATTGGAATGTTTTTGAAGGCATCTCGACAGATTCCTATGCGGCGACGATTGGATCGGATGGGGATTTCACAGCGGCAGCTACATATTCCGGATATGCGCTTTTCTTTAAGGAGCATACAATTCATAAGGTCTATGGAAACAAACCGTCAAATATCCAGATTCAAACGCAGGAGGCACCGGGAGTAAAGAGCGGATGCAGTGCTAGTGTTCAGGTCGTTGGAACTACACTGATCTATCTTTCTGGTACGGGTGTATACGGCTATACCGGCGGCGTTCCGTTTGCGCTGTCGGATGTTCTGGAAAAACTCGTGCTGTCGGACGGAATCGCAGGGAAATACCAAGGAAAATATTATCTGTCGGCGGAGACGGGAAAAGGAAAACAACTGCTGGTCTATGACACAGCAAAAAGGCTCTGGCATAAAGAAGATGATACGCAGATGCTTCTTACCGCACCCGGAGGAGGACAACTCTATTATGTCGATCAGGATAAAAACGTCCGCACCATTACCGGAGGGAATGAGCTGGTCGAATGGTATCTTGAAACGGGAGACCTGGAAGAAGGGAGCCTGAATCGAAAATACATTGGAAAGATTCAGTTCATGATAGAGCTGGAGCGTGGAAGCCAGGTGGATGTGTTTCTGAAACACGATTCAGATGCAGCCTTCCGCCGGATGATTACCATCTTCGCAGATAAAAAGCGGACGTATTCGATTCCAATTAAGCCGATGCGCTGCTTCTATTATCGGTGGAGGTTAGAAGGCAAGGGAAAAGCCCGATTGATTGCCGTCGGAAAGTACATCAACGAAGGGAGTGAGATCTGATGGCACAGTTCAAAGCGATCGATGGCTTTAATAGTATGGATACGAAAGAACTGACAGGATATCTCTATCAGCTCAACGAACAGCTTAAATATATGTTCAACAATCTTACTCCGGAAGATAACTATTCCAATCAGGCGCTACAGAAATATCTGGAGGATGAGAAAAGGGTAGCATCCCTGAAATTCGATTTGGATGGTTTGAAAGTTGAAGTGAGCGATTTCGAAAAGAATACGAATGCAAAGTTTGAAGCTACAGACAGCAAAATCGATATGAAAGTAACGAAAGGAACCGTATCGTCGGAGATTTCATTGGAATCGGGACAGGTTACGATATCCGGAAATCGTCTGGTGGTAAATTCAACGAATTTCAAGTTAGATGCTTCCGGAAATGCTACATTCTCCGGAAATGTAAAAGGTGCAACGATCACTGGTTCAAGAATCCGCTGCAAGGGTGGCGCATTTGAAGCCAATGAAGACGAGGTTTATATCGGAGGATTCTATACGTTTGATACCAGCATGGGACAATATCTAGGCACCGGCGATCAGAGCACAGGAATGGGTGATAATGATTTGTATTGCTTTTGGACTGGCTGGGATGGCACAGGAAATATCAATGACACAAAACCGCAGAGGATCCTGGATCACTATGGCTGCGTTCTTTCACCGTCTAATGCCTACGCGCAGGAACTTTATCTGAACCACCCCGTATTCTCCGGAAAGACTCATTATTGGGGCGTGGGAGAAACGATCCAGGATATTTATGATCGCCTGGATAGTTTGGAAAGCAGTAGTTAGGAGGTACCATGAAAAAATATGTGTATGAAGAGCTCGCCATCAAAGCGATTGTCAGTGCTCTCGATAGAATGAAAGTGGAGGGGATTACCCAGGCAGAGAATCTGGTAAAGGTTGCTGCTATCTTAAATGCGGGCGAGATTATCGAAGAAAAAGAAGAAGGGAAGGATGAATAATGGCGGTTGGAAGTATTGTTGATTATCTGAGCAGCTCCGGAAGGGATTCCAGCTACGCTGCCAGACGGAAACTTGCCGAAGAGTATGGAATATCTGGATATTCCGGGACGGCAAGCCAGAATACAAAATTGCTGGGAATGCTGCAGAACGGGTCAGCGACAAATAATGCGGCGAAGATTCAGGGGCTTGCAAATGCAGCGCCATCGAACCCGTCCAGCAATGTAACTGCGGGGGTAGCCACGGCAAGCGGTTCGACCGAGGCGAAGCCGATGTACCAGAGGTCTGACCGAGTGAATGAATACTACAATAAAACTCGGAATTTGGAGAAGAACAAGCCGGATGAATTTGAAAGTAAGTACGAAGATCAGATCTCAAGTATCCTGGATAATATCATGAACCGTCCGAAATTTTCGTACACCTCGGAGGATATGGTAAACGATGATTTATATAAAATGTACCGCGATCAGTATATGCGCCAGGGAAACCTTGCTATGCGCGATACGATGGGGAATGCGGCGGCGCTGACCGGCGGATATGGGAATACATACGCGTCGGCAGCAGGGCAGCAGGCGTATGACAATTATGTCGCTCAATTAAACAATAAGGCTCAGGACTTCTACGATCGGGCATACCAGCGTTATGCGGATGAAGGACAGAATCTGTACAACCAGATGAATGTAGTGACAGGTCTGGACAATACAGATTACCAGCGTCATAGGGATGGCGTCAACGATTACTATAACGACCTGAACTATTATAACGGTCGGTACAATCAGGAATATGGATATGATTACGGTGAGTATCAGGACCGTGTGGCAGCAGACCAATGGGCGCAGGAATTTGCATTCCAGAAGCAGCAGGCGGCACAGGAGCAGGCGAACTGGGAAGCTGAGATGGCGTTAAGGAGACAGGCGGCGGCAAGTTCTGGCGGAGGTCGGGGTAGATCATCTAGATCATCTTCAAAAAAGAAATCTGGTTCGTCGAGAAATACAAATACAATTGGATGGCAGGAAGCGCATGATATTTATATTTCAGCATTGAACGAAAAAGGACAGAAGACAGCAGATGAAATCATGAACAGCCTTGAAAAAGATGGACTGGTGGATATGTATAAGGATCAGAGACAGATGGAGGCGCTCGGTCCAGATGCGGCAGAAAAGGTTAAAAAGGTGCTTTCCACAGGTCTGACAACAAATTCGAATAAAGTACACACGGAAGAGAGTGCTAAAAACGAGAAGAAGGCAGAAGAGTGGAAAAAGAGATGGGAGAAGGTTAAATGAGTAGTAAAAGTCAAAAAACCATGAAAGAACGCCAGTTGGAAGAAGGAAGGAGGGAACGGCAAAAATATTTTGACGAAATGGGGATTTCGTCAAGAGAAACTTCTTCGGATAATTCTGAGTTATCATATAAAAGCACTGGAAGCAAAAATAGTATGAAAGAACGTCAACTGGAGGAAGGGAGAAGAGAACGGCAAAAATATCTTGGTGGTTACCGCTTCATGCCGAATGAAACGATGGCACCAAGTGAATATTTGAAAAAACATTCGACTAATTATGCTAGAGAATATGCAGCCACAAAAACGAAGCAGACAGCGGCGACCAAAGCATCATCGCGGCTTACATATTCCGGAAAGCAGGGAAATATTTCGTATGTGCAGGCACAGAAAGATCCTGGATATAAAGACTATGTAAGGAAAGGAAGCCAGAGCGCACAGGGATATTCAGACGGTTTTATCGGAAATTTAAAAATGGCAGCCAAAGTAAGGGGATTCGGTTCACCGGATGGTCGTGCAGAGTTCCTGAATGCTGATGAGAAAGATATGTATAATTATCTGCTCGGAAAGTATGGGAAGGAGACAGCAAGAGAGTTTGAGCAGAGCCTTGGAGATGTAACGGCTGCAAGGCTTAGACATGATGAAATAAAGAATGTCAGAGATGCGTCGAAGAGAAACATTGCTGCGGGTATTGCATACAATTCTGTGGGAGCTCTGGAAAGCCCGAAAGGATATATCTACGCAGCAACCAAGATGGGCATAGATAAAGCAAAAGAAATCAAAGCATTAATGAATGCTGAATCGACCGATGAATATAAAAATATTCTGGAAGAGTACAAAAAAAGAAACACTCCGGTTGATACGAATAACGAAGCATTTTCCGGTAACGCGATCATGAATGCTTCGAATCAGGGAATCAAGGACGCGATCGGAGGCACGCCGGTCAGGGACTTTGCTATTGATACGGGTCTTTCCATCACGCAGGCAATGTCTCGTCTTCCACTCGGACCGCTTAATGTGGCGGTAGCCGGTGGAAGCGCGGCGACGGATGCCTATGTGGATGCGGCGGAGCGAGGGGCAACCGGTACTCAGGCGCTGGCACAGGGTGCAGCACAGGGCACGGCAGAGGGTGCAGGAGAAGCGTTCAGCCTTGGAAAACTGAAAGCCCTGAAAGAAGTACCTGGTAAAGGCGCGAGGACCGTTCTTACCAACCTTGTGAAACAGGGAATCTCGGAGGGGTCAGAAGAGGCGGCTACCGAGATTATGAATAGTATCAGCGATAAAATAATCATGGGCGACAAATCCAACTATGATACATCGGTCAGATACTATAAAAGTCTTGGATTGAGTGACGAAGAGGCGAAACAAAAAGCGTATGCAGACATCGCTGGAAATGTAGGGCTGGCGGCTCTTGGCGGGGCGACATCCGGTGTGATTATGGGCGGAGGTGCACAGGCACTTGGCAATATTTTGCAAAGAAACGCTGCCCAGGAATACGCCCGGCAAAAGGCGGTGCCGCAGGAGAGCCTGCTTCAGGAAGAACAGACAACAGCATCCCAAACGATTCCGGATATTCTCCCGGAAGAGAATACGGCGCGGCAGCAGGTAAAAGAACAGCAGGCAGCAGCACTGGAAAACACGACACAGCGAATGATAGAGGGCGTAACAGATCCTGTTGAAAACACACCTCTCATTGCCGGAAACGTATCCGATGGAGATGCTCAGGAGAGGAGTACGGAGAGAACTATTCAGGCAAACGAAAAAGGCGGAGAGGATAGAACAGAATTTAGTACCATTCAGAACCGGCCGGAGAATGCAGTTCGGGAAGAGATAACGCCTCCAACCATTGCCAAGAACACAGAATCAATTCAAAATCGCGAGAACATGGGACCTCAGTATATTCGTGAGCCTGAACAGAAAGAGGATTTGTCTGCATATGCCAGGGAATACGCGGTATCTCCGCAGGAAGCGGAAAGACAATCCTATATTGAAAGCCACAGAGAGGATTTAAACGATATATTTTCGGATTTAGGGGAAAAAGGAAAAACAGCAGCGGTGGAACAGTACGATCCGGATATCCCGATTTCACAGTACAGACAGGCTTTTAATGTGTTCTATGACGCAGGCCGCTATGCTAATGACATCACACCGGCAGAAAAATCAGCTGTATCGGTGTTCCTGTCAGGAACTCAGCAGGTAGAGGCATATAAAGCAGGAGCCAGAGACAGACTGTTAGAATTAGAGGCAAAGCGCCAGATTAAGAAGGGAGAGGCCAGAGAAGGAGGATTTGAAGATCGTTCATCGAATGCAACAGATGCTCAGAGGAAACTCAGTGAAAGTCTTGGTAAACGTACCGGATTAAAATTTGTGCTGGAAGATTCCCTTGAATCCGGAGCAGTGGGAGAGTATGAAGGAAAGACAGGAACGATCCGGATTTCCACGAACTCAGAGAACTTTTTACGCACCAATAGTCATGAATTAACTCATTTCATCAAAGAAAACGCACCGGAAAGCTATGCTTCCTATCGCGATGCAGTCATAAGCGCTTATTTAACATCTGAAAACCAGACATTTGAAAAGATGGTTGAGAGCTATGAAAGAGCTTATGAAAAACATGGTCAGAAACTTTCCAGGGATGAGATCATGGAAGAGATCACTGCGGATGCTACGGGAAAATTCTGGAATGACGAGGAATTTGTTCGGAAGATTGCAAGCAAAGATAAAACCGTGGCGCAAAAGATTGTGGATTTTCTGAGCGATATGCTGGATGCAATCAAGAGTCTCATCAAGAATGAGCATACCGGAAGAGCTGCGGAGATGCTTGCAGAGCAGCAGGAACTTTTCGAGGATGCGCGAAATCGCTGGATGGATGCGCTGGATCAGGCAAGCGAGAACTATAAGATGGGTGAGACAAGCACGGAGAGCGCTGTGCGCTTCCAACTGGCAAAACCGGATCAGGTGACAGACAAGCACATCGAAGAAAACTATGACTATGTTCGGAAGATGGACAGTGTCGCATCGATTCGCGGGGATGAGTTTAAGGGAGAGCCAAAGGAAATGCGTAGCAAAATCATAGAACTGTATAATTCTTACGGAAATGTGGTTCATAATGATGTGGTAGGGGATGTTGCTTTAAGTATGCGTTCAGTTCGAAATGATCTGGCGCATGGTTATGGAGACAAAAAAGCTGCCGCTTTTGCAACGGTAAAAGATGTAATTGAAAATGGAAAGGTTTTAAGATATTCGAAAGACTGGAAAGGAAGAGGATATGATTCTGTTTCAATAGGAGCAAAGATAAATATTACAGATGGGGAAAATGCAGGTCAGTATTATGAGGTATGCGTTATAAAAGTAGACAGGACAAATCGAATGTATCTACACGAAGTGGATATAGAAAAGGCAGATAGTGTCCCGTTCAACTACGCCCAGGCCGAACCTGCAAAAAAACATAGCGGCTACAACTATCTGCCTATCTCCAGTATATTTGACAGACTGCGCAATGTCAAGAATGAAAATGTTAAATATCAGCTTGGAGATAATGAACTGGAAGAGACAGATAACAAGGAGTTGGTAGCTATCCATAACCTGTCAGAAGAAAAGTTGCTGGAAGACTTAAATCTTGGCGGTTTCCCGGCTCCGAGTATTGCGGTCACTAAAACGAATGTAGGTCACGATGGATATGGGGACATATCAGTCGTGTTTAGAAAAGATACTCTAGATCCCAAAATAAACAAAGATAACCATGTGTTCGGCGCAGATGCATATACTCCGCGCTTTCCTCAGGTGGAATATCAGCTGAATGAAAAAGCAGTTAAAAGCCTTGCTGACAAATTGGAAACTTCGGAAAGCTTTTTGGAAGAGAATTTATCGGACAAGGGTTCATCCGAAGCTATGGTTAAGATGCTTAAAAATATGTATCAGGTCAAAGAAGCATTTATAAAAGACCAAAACATAAAGTTGGAAACGAAATCTAAAAAACTGCCGCCGAGAATGTCAGTGAGCCGCCATGAAAAGGCAGCGGTAAAAGCATTTTTGAAACGGGAAGATGTAACATTCGATAAGGTGTTAAATGATTCAGATTACCGTGAACAGTATCTTGATGCGGTAATTGATACGAAACTAAAAAGCGTAGCTGCCAAAAGAAAAGAAAAAGTAAATACGTGGTTGGATGAATGGAAAGCAGATCCGGAGGAGTATGTGCAGAAGAAAGCAGAATTTGAAAAGGATCAGCTGGTAGCCAGGGGAAAAGCGGATCCGGAGATTGAAAAGGAAAGCTATGAAGAAAGCGTAGTGAGAACGGTTGGGGAGCATTCGAAGGAATTTGATTCTTATGCAGAAAAGATGCTGTCACCTCTTCTGGGCGATAAATTTATTCGAAGAAATACGGATAATTATAGGTCAGATGGCAGCAGGAAGAGTTTTTCAGAAACACATCGTCCATATACATTGAAGAACATTACAGAAACGATGAAGGAAGCAGGAATTAAAAATGCAGAAGATGGATTCATGGGGCTTGCAGGTGGACTTGGTCAGCTTCGTGCGGCTGTTTCACAGGAATATACGAGCATCGAAGCTATTAAGAAAGACAGCGGTCGAATACAAGATCTTTCGGAAACAGAGGTTGAACAAACATTCCAGAAATCGGAAGAGTTGATATCTAAAATAACAAATGCCCTGGCGAAAGGAGAAAATGAATTTTCAGCCAGAGATAATGTGCTCACAAATCTCGTAGAGGCGTTTAGAGACAGAAAAACTGAAAGAGGTATTCGCTCTAAATTGAGGACTTATTATGATGTTTCAGATGCTACAATGTCAGATGTCATGGAGCTGCGTCGGGAACTGGCAGGAATCCCTGTAAAATATTTTGAAGCCAAGCCGATGCGTGGAGTGACGTTGGACGAGATTGCTGCCGTCATTCTGCCGACAAATGCCAGTGATAACCTAAAAGCCCGCTTAAACCAGGAAGGAGTCAATACGATTCTTTATGATCCTAATCTTCCGGATGCCAGAAAGAAGGCGATCAGTGAATTGAAGGATGTTCGTTTCCAGATTGATGATTCCGATATGGACATTGATTATGACGAGGTGGTTCGAGAAAACGGTGAGCTGCGGAAGATCAACGAAGAATTGAAAAATCAGCTTGTCCTCACAAAAGATTACACACCGAGAAAAGAAGATATCCGTAAGTATGCAAAAAGCCTGTTAAGAGAATATAATTCTACTTACTCACAGGAAAAACTTGAAAGCAACCTGAGCCGGTTTTATGAGTATATCCAGAAAGCGGAACGTATGGACGCCCAGGAGTTGGCAAACGTAGCGACGCAGATAGGCCGTGCGATTCTGGAAAAATCACAGCAGACGGATCAGGAGCAGGTAAAGGTCTATAAAAACATCCTGCAAGATATCAAGGGCACGCCGATTTATGTTCCGGAAGAAGTTCGAAATAACCTGGATTCCGAGGGCGGATATAACAGCTTCCGGAAAAAATATATGGGACAGATTACGTTTCGGAACGCCGGTGTCAGCGTAGATGCAGCATACAATGAACTGGCGGGACTGCATCCGGATCTTTTCCCGACCGATATCATCAACCTGACAGACCAGCTTCTTCGGATTGCAGATGTATTGGAAGAGTCCCGTCCGAAAGTGGAAAATCCTTATGGTGCTGATATTGATGAAATGTCGGTATTCTTGGGAGAGGATATCCTAGACAACAGAGCGAATATCCGTAATATTCCGCCTACGCTGGCAGATAAACTGTTTGAAAAGGCTGATAAGAGAGAAGAGGAATATATCGCTAAACGAAAGGAATATGAGCAGAAACTCAGGGAATATCGCGGGAACGTGAGGGAGCGCGAACAGGGGCGTCAGGATAAGAAACAGATCATTCGTGACGTCACGAAAATGCAGAAGTGGCTGCTGTCTCCGACGGATCGCGATCATGTTCCGGAAAGCATGAGAACGGCCGTTGCTAAATTCTTGTCTTGTGTTGACTACAGTTCCTCTCGTTTAAATGCGGATGGAAACGAAACACAGCGCACCAGAGAATGGAATGAGGCAAAGAAGGTGTACGATACCATTCTGAAAAACAATGGTGTTCTGAAAGGAGAAACGAGCGATATATATGTTGAGGTCGATCCGGATCTTGTGACTAAACTGGACGAGCTCCAGAGCATGGCAGAGGGAAAGAAGATTGAAGACTTTACGCCGAGAGAACTTCGGACATTGAGAGAGACTGTGTCTGCAATGAAACACAGTATTGAAGATGCCAATAAGATGTATACGAATAAACGTTACGAAAAGGCGTCCGAGGCAGCAGAAAGCACACTGAGAGAGTGGCAGGGGCGAAAGAATAAGAAAACCATTAAAGCGTTGAGCGCGGCGGATAAATTCCTGCAGGTGCATATGCTGGACAGTTTCACGGCGTTCGATCGTCTTGGAAAAGCAGCCACGACTGTTTATCAGGGGCTCCGCGATGGCTTTGATACTAAAATGAGGGATACACGCCTGGCACAGAAATATATGGAAGAACTGAAAGGAAAGCTGGAAATCGGTGAAAAAGAAATTCAGGAATGGACCGGCAATAAAGCAAAACGCCAGACCTTTCAGGTATCCGGCGGAGAAATCTCTCTGACCCCGGCGCAGGTCATGAGCCTTTATGAATTAAATAAACGTCCGCAAGCTAGGGAACATCTGTATAATCAGCTGCGGGGAATCCGTACACAGGGAACGGAACGCGAGGTCACGGTAAAAGGCAAAAAGCTCTTTAAGGTTGTGGAGGCAAATGTGCCGGTAGCGGTCACTCCGAGTGATGTAAAAGCCATCACAGACACTCTCACACCCAAACAGAAGTCGCTTGCGGACGGGGTGGTAAGTTTCTTCACAGATCAGACGGCAGCCTGGGGCAATGAGGTCAGCATGACCTTATACGGCTATAAAAAGTTTAATGCCCCGAATTATTTTCCGATTGTGGTTGATAAGAATGAGATAGCCAAAACGAATGCAGATGTCAGCCGTGATATCCAGACATTGAAGAATCTCGGAATCACCAAGAACACGACCAGGCACGCCAAGAACGGTTTGATTATCGAGGATATCTTTGATGTATATACCCGCCAGGCGGATCAGATGGGAAGCTATCATTCCTTCGTGGTGCCGCTGTCAGATTTTCAAAAGTATTACAATTTCAATGACGTTGAAAAAGGAAATCTCCGGGAGCAGATGGAACGTGTTTACGGCAAGGAAATGGGCGCTTGGGTAGATGCGTTCTTGAAAGATCTGAACGGTGTCGGCAGCGGCGAACGAGAGTTAACCTCTAATTTACTGAGAAATGCAAAGTCGGCGGCAGTTGGATGGAACCTGAGAACGGCAATTCAGCAGCCGACGGCATATTTCAGAGCTGCTGCGGAGATTGATCCGAAGTATCTGGCACAGGGATTGAAACTGATGGTTTCAGATGCAGAGTGGGATCAGGTAAAAGACTATTCCCCGATCGCCTGGTGGAAAGACCAGGGATTTTTCGATATCAATACCGGCCGCAGCATGAAGAGTATGCTCATCGGGGCGGACACGACCAGAGAAAAAATGATAAATAAATCAATGGATTTGGCAGGAAAAGGTGATGAACTGGCATGGAAACGCCTATGGATGGCAACCAAAGCAGAGACGGCGGCGCTGCATCCGGAACTGACAGTCGGATCAGAAGAATTTCTGCAGAAGAGTGGAGCGCGATTCTCGGAGATTATTGACAAAACCCAGGTAGTAGACAGCGTGTTTCATAGAAGCTGGGCGATGCGTGAGCAGTGGACGAAATTCTATACGGCATTCATGTCAGAGCCTATCAAGAGCTACAACATGCTTTACCGAGCGGCGATGGACATTGCAGACTCAAAGGAAATCAATGGAAAAGCCGGAAAGGCAGAGAAAACAAAGTTTGCCAGAGTCGCGGCATCATATGCGGTTACAGGAGTGATCACGGCGTTAGCAGCGTCGGTCATGGATGCAGTCCGTGATGATGACGATGATAAGGGGATCAAGGAAAAGTACCTGTCAGCACTTGGCGCCAATATCGCGGATAACCTCAACGTCGTGAATCTCATTCCGATAGCAAAAGATGTCGTATCGATGTTTGGTGGAAATTCTGCGGCGCGTATGGATATGCAGGGACTCCAGTACCTTGTCTATGCCTGCAATGAAATGAAAAAGTTCGTGGAAGGCGATAGTAAATACACAACAACTGGAATCATGTATAAATGGATTAGCCCGCTTGCAAGAATGACGGGCATTCCGGTCGCCAATCTTCTTCGAGACGCGGGCAGCGTAGTTGATACTGCTCTGGATATTACGGGTGTAAATGCAGGAGATTACTGGAAGACTAAGAGAATCTATGATATGTCCAGTTCGGACAACGTAACAATGTATACTAAAAAGGCATTGAAAGCATATCGAGAAGGTAAAAAAGAACTGGGAGACAGAATCTTGTCTGACCTGCTCGAGGCAGGACAGAGTGATAAGACAGTGAATTCCGGCGTCAAACGAGGGCTGAAAAACGATCCAGTAATTCAGGAAGCGGCCGAGGCGATGATGAACTGGGATCTTGAAACATACGAAGAAAAGGTCGAGGAAGTAGCGGACAGAGGAATCGACAAGGAACTGATTGTAAAAGCGGTTGATATGGTCATTAATAAGAAAAAGAAAGATGCAGGAGAGGAAGAGAACGAAGAGAATACAGAAAAGGATACCTCAGAGCCAGAAGAGAAGGAGGAGAAAAAAGAAACACCGCTTTATGAGACATCAGATGCAAATGACGCCCTGAACGCGGGTGAATATGATAAGGCGAACAAGATCCTCGATAAGGTGGTAGAATCAAAAGTGGCAGACGGGAAAACAAAAAAGGAGGCGATTTCCTCGGTAAAGAGTTCGTTTAGTAGCAAATACAGAAAGCGGTACATTGCCGCCGGAGCGGATGAACGGGCGAAGATTGAGATTGACCTGGAACGTCTCAGGGTAGGCGGAAAAAGGATTTTCTCAAGCGAAGATTTTGCCAGATGGAGAAAGAACGCGAAGAAAAAATGATATCATAGGTTACTGCGCTATGGCGGTCCTGACGGCGAAATCGGAGCCTCTATGCGCTACCTGTCCCAGCGGTATACGATGCCTTATAAGATGCAGAAAGGACTTCTGACTGACATCGGAACCGAGGAACTCGCCCATATGGAGATGATTGCCGCCATTGTCCAGCAGCTCACGCGCAACCTTACTCCGGCACAGATCGAGTCATCCGGGTTTGGACCATACTATATCGACCACACCACGGCAATCTGGCCGCAAGCAGCAGGCGGAATCCCGTTCAATGCGTGCGAGTTCCAGTCGAAGGGCGATGCGATCACGGATTTATATGAGGATATGGCAGCAGAGCAGAAAGCCCGCACAACCTACGACAATATTCTCCGCGTGGTCAAAGATCCGGAAGTATGCGATCCGATCCGTTTTCTGCGCGAGCGGGAGATTGTACATTTTCAGCGGTTTGGTGAAGCTTTAAGAAATGTACAGGATCACCTGAGCAGTCGTAATTTCTATACGTTTAACCCAGAGTTTGATAAAGTGAAAGCGAAGGGATAAAACAAAAACCTCCGTAAACAATGTCAAATTCATTCTTTACGGAGGTTTTCAAACCAGCACCGAGTACGGATAAATCCGAACCCTCAACCTCCGCCAGTGTGATGGTCTTAGAACCGTTCTTACAGTTAAAAGTAAGGAATTATCTTGTCCTTATAAAGATACACCGCATTTACAAAACTGTCAATCAGTCTTTGCCGCTGTTCCCGCTTTGTCACATCAAATTTACGGAAGCGGTAAATGAAAAATGCTATCTGTTCTCTTGTAAGCAGGGGCTTGTGCATTTCCTCCTGCAAAATGCTGACTTCAAGCTGCCTTTTGGTTTCCTCCAACTCGTCCAGTCTTTGCTTGGTGGACGGAGTAAAAATCCCTGCTTGAATGGAGTTGAGCATATTGTTAATACCTTTTTCCGTTTCTGCAAGCTGCTTTTTCAAAAGAGGCAGATCGGTGCTTTCTTTCTTCTGCAACTCCATCAGCGTATCAATCAGTCGTTCCATGACTTCATCATTCATAATTGCTTTCATACAGTAATTGAGCGTACATATAAATTAGAGGAGACCGAGGCAGTGATGCAGGAACAGATCCGGGTGGCAAACCATCGGATCGCAGATTTGGAAAAGCAGATGGAGGGATAAGGTATGCAGATTAAAGATTATGTAAAGCCGGAATTACTTGTGGTAGCAGTAGTGCTGTACTTTATTGGGATGTGGCTGAAGCAGAGCGAGACAGTGAAAGACAAATACATCCCACTCATTAATGGGCTGATTGGCGTTGCGATTTGTGCCATCTATGTGTTCGCCACCTGTGCCTGCGGCAGTGGTCAGGATATCGCGCTGGCAGTTTTCACGGCACTTACACAGGGCGTCCTTGTGGCGGGATTGTCTACGTATGTAAACCAGATTTTTAAGCAGTCAGGAAAAGAAGAGTAGAAGGAGGCGATCCGACTATCTCCCGCGGCAGTTCGGGGCATGGCTGCCGTTGCGGCATCGCAACAATAGGGAAAATCGACGAAAGCCGATAGAGTGAAAGAAATTTATATGCTATAATGTCAGAGTTACCGCCTCCGAAACTGGTGACAGGAAGGAGGTGCCTGCGGTGGAAATACTATTATCTCTTATTGTTTCCGTCGTGGCGGG
>ERZ773162.723-NODE-723-length-34734-cov-7.916895_pt1 | contig 34734 bp, 6 predicted proteins | sample MGYA00511113_ERZ773162 | MGnify/ENA primary metagenome ERZ773162 (study PRJEB29015, sample SAMEA2737807) | human gut metagenome | biome: human gut; feature: human-associated habitat; material: faeces | place: China | collected 2012 ... | reverse complement strand
TATGTGGAGGCAGGCGGACGCATAAGCATCATTGCTTTTCTTTCCGGAGCGAAAATACCAGTGCGTATGACATTAACAGAGTTTCAGGAGAAAGCAGATGAGAGGTTTGCGGCAGTGCACCGGAGCTATGTTATCAACACGGAGTGCATTTCCCAGATCCAGAAATATGAGGTGGTACTGATCGACGGGACGCGGATTCCAATTCCGGTGAAGAAGTACCGGGAAACCAGAGAAATGCTGTTAGAGCGGCTGCAGTAGGAAAATTTCAAAAATAAGTTTTCGATGTCAATATTCATGCCTTTCATGCAGAAAACATTGAATGAAGAAGTCTATTTCTGTATAATCAAAGTAGAAAACTGTATTTTTCCAAAGGATGACAAAAAAGTCAGAAAACATAAAAACTACGGATACATATAGTAAACAAGGACGAGTCAGGTATGTTTAGAAAGGAATGGCGAATCTATGGGTATACAGGAAAAGGCAATGTTAGAGTACCGAAAGACCATGAAACGGGCAAAAGGAATGATCGCGGTTCTGGGACTGTGTATGGCAGTTACAGGGACATCGGTTTCTTATGCGGCCGGCGGCACTGCAGATTCCGGCTATGAAAGCAGTCAGGATGCTGCGGTCGGAGACAGCGCAGATTCTGGCGGCGGAAGCTTTGAGGCCGGTGACAGTTCGGGCGGAGGAGGCTCTGGAGGGGGCGGAAGTTCCGAAAGCGGGGATGCTTCCGGTGACAGCGGAAGTTCTGAAGTCGGCGGCAGTTCCGGCGGCAGCGAAGCCGGGGAAAATTCCGGAGACAGCGGAGACAGCTCGTCTGGAGACAGCAGTTCCGAAAGTACCAGTTCTGATAGTGAAAGCAGCTCGGAAGATAACAGTGGAAACTCTGAGGATGGAAGCAGTTCGGAAATTGATTCCGAAAAAGGATCTGAATCTGTAAATCAGTCTGGCGGCACTTCTGAGACAGGCACTGGTTCTGAGAATGACAAGAATTCCACAGACAAGAGTAATCCTGGAATTGGAACAGGTTCAGAAAATATACAGGAACCGGAGCAGGGAAGCGTTTCTGACGGAAGCGTGAATTCTGGTGCAGATTCGGAAGATAAGAACCGTGCAAACGCTGGAAATACACAGCAGGACACGGGAATGTTCGGAGAAGGCCAGGACAGCAGCATTGAAACATCTGGAACAGATACAGTGGGCGCTGGAGAAAATCCGGATGGAGCGGAACAGACCAAAGCCGGTCAGCCGGAGACAGGTGCAGCCGATGCGGAATCACCGGAATCGCCGGAGACAGGTGCAGTCGATGCGAAATCACCGGAATCGCCGGAGACAGCTGTAGCTGAAGAAAAAACTGCCGCAGGGATACCGGAAGAGCAGAAGCAGGAGATTGCAGCACAGGCGGCTCCGAAAGCAGCTCCTGCAGTGCAGGCAGCGAATGAGCTGGAAGTGGAGGATGCAAACTCTACGGCAATTGATGTCAGAAGTGATGAAGCCATTGAAATTTCCATCGGTGATAACTCAAAGCTGACCGTTATCGTGAAGAATGGGGCAGCAACAAAGAAAACCGCCTACACGAATGCAAACATCACCTCAGTAAAGATCGCTTCAAAGACGAAGATCAGCTTCCGGGATCCAGTGAATACAAAGAATAAAGTCCTGGATCTGGCAACAGCCATTATGGAACTGATTGCTAAGCAGATTGAATTGAAGCCGAGTCAGAACGTGACGCTGAAAGTCAAAGAACTGAAACTGACAGCTCAGGATACCGGCTCTGCCACAGCGGGGGATGTATTTCTGAATGTGGTGAAGAAGGTGTATGATTCGGATACTACATATGCCGGCATAAAAAATATGACGATTGTCGCCAGTGGTGATACGGACGATAAAGACAAGGGATCCGAGATCACCATTACAGCGACAAACAAAGCATCTTCAGCGGCGGACAGTACATCGGCAGGACAAGAGGCCGATGCAGATACCAGTGATTCAGGCGTATGGTCATCCGTCAATGGCAAGATTGAGGATATTGACGGATACCTGGCAAATGTAAAAAATATCGAGACCATCATTGAGATTGAGGATTGCAGTTTTACCGCAGATACGATCACCTTATCTTCTATGAATGATCTGACCATGAGCACGAAGAGTGTTGGTATTGGAGTGGCAGTCAATGTAGCGAATGTTTCTTCAGCAGTTCTGGTAAAGAACAGTGATTTCATATCCACCAAAAACATTGAAATGACAGCAAAATCCGTGATCAAATCGGATGTAAATGCAGATGCAAAAGCAGGAAATATTGCAGTTGGCGTTTCTGTCATCGGCGGAACTACTAAAGTAAGTATTGATAGTACAAGACAGAACAGCATTTCTGCAGGCGGCGACCTGATTCTGGCGGCAGAAAGCAATGCTGCAGCAGCAACCAATGCGCTGGGAAAGAAAACCAATTCCAGCCAGAGCGGAGCATTTGCAGGTGTGTCAGTGATCAATTATGATACGCTGGCAAATATTGGCGGAAATGTCAATGTTACAAAAGTAGAAAACCTGAAGGTTTCCTCCACGCAGCATGGAGTGAATGGCACCACTGTAAAATCTGTAAAGTCGGAGGAGAAAAATTCTTCTGTAAAGGAAACAGCCCTGAATACGATCCTTGGAATCATCAACAATTCCCTGGAAAACATTCAGCTGACTACCAGATTGAAACAGAAGGGCAGCGAGATGGCTTCTGATGCCAAGACGAAGATCAGCAGCTGGTTCCACAAAGATGAAGTAGAAGGCAAGTTAAGCGAGTCTCTGGAAACAGCCAGCGGCGAAGACAGCGGAGTGGGAAGCCTTTTTGAAGAAGCAGAAAAAGAAATCAGCAATAAAATCAAACTTACATTTAAAGACACAACTGGAAAAGATGTAACAGGCGTTACCGTAAAGATTACGCCAAACGAAGGGACTGCATCAGCTCCAAGACTCTGGACACTGGATAAGAGTAATGTTTATGAAGGAACGGAGTTTGCGAATGGTTCCTATACCATAACCATCATTGTACCGAGTGGTTATGCAGTTCCGGCAGATCAGGTAATCGAGATTGCTTCCGGAAAAGGGTATAACGGAATTGTGAAACTGGCAAAGACAAGTAATACTAAAAATCAGCTGGTTGGAGCAATCGCAGTAACAATTGTAAATTCCACAAATGAAGCATCTATTACAACAACAGGCACAATTAATGCAAACGGAAAGGTAGAAGTGCTCGCGAATGCAGTTTCCAATAATACAACAGTTGCAGACGCATCTACCATTCCAAGCGGATTAGAGGATGACGCGGATGACAATGAATTCCGGTTTGCGGCAGTGACAGAAGATGGATCTACCACACTTCTGGTAACGGCAACTCTGACGAAAGTAACACAGGACGGTCAGACAGATACCGGCAATCCATATAATCAGACATTCCTGGACAAAGACGGACTGATTAAATTTACAAACGGAGCCACACAGAATGAAGACCAGTCAATAAATGGAAATCAGCAATTAACAGCAGGAAAATACAAGCTGGTATTCAAACTTCCAGGCAGTTTCGGTTTTGCTCCGAAGGATATGACAGGAATCGAAGTTACGGATGAAACAAAAAATGGAACTACTTACAAAGTATATACCATGTATATTACTTTAACAGCAAACAACACCAATGGAGTAAAAGGCTTAAAGCAGCTGGTTACCATGAAAGCCAATGGTGATACCTCCGGAAAGAATGGAACTAATATTTCTGCAGGTGTGGCAATTGGTGTCGGTGTTGTGAATAACCGCAACGAAGCTTACATTTCAAATGCAACGATCAACGCGAATGATCTTACGGTTGCAGCAGTTACAGGTGAACAGAGTATTCTGGTAGAAGTGGATGAAAATGGAACAACAAAAACAGAAAACAGGACCTACAATAATCTGTCTTCTGTAAGTACAACAGCAGGATTTAACTCAGGCAATTTTGGACTGGGAGGGGCTATTTCAGTAAATGTAGTAAATGACATTACAAATGCCTACATCAGCAAGGCAACTATTAATGTAGGAAGAGATCTTTCTATTACAGCGAGCAGTAAGAGCAACGCAGCAACAAAAGCAGGATCCGATGATTCCCAGAAAGAATTTGCAAAGTCCACCGGTGTCGGAACTGCAATTGGTGTTGGTGTAGTCAGCAATACTACAACCGCAGATCTGGAAGAGACGACAGTAGTAAACGGAACAGGAAACAGCAACAAGTTTAACTCCCTGACCGTGAAAGCAGAATCTGAGGGTGAGATTACTGTGGAAGCCATTGCCGGAGCAGCCGGAGGCAAGGCAATCGTTCCGGTGGTTGCAGTAAACATTTTAAATGGAACCACAAGAGCAAAGGTTGCAGCGAACAGTCAGCCAGTCGCACTGGTCGGAAATCTGACGGTCTACGCAAAATCAAATAAGAAGAAATCCACCAGGGCCAGCGGAAAGGCTGCAGGCAGCAGCGTGGCAGTGGGCGGAGCCGTGACCGTATCCGCAGGAAAGCTTCATCAGTATGCGTACATGAACCGTAAGGTGACAGGTGCAAAGGACATCAGTGTAAAAGCAGAAAGCGGAAACTCGGCAGAGACCATCAGCATTGCCGGTGCCAATGGAGCAGATGCACCGAGTGAAGATGACAGCAATTCTGATAGCAGTGATGACAGTGATCCGCAATCGCCGGATAATCTGGTGAACAAGGCACTGGCAAGCGGCAAAAAAGTCGGTTCCGGTACGGATGGAATCTCTGAGACAGAGTCAAAGACTCCACAGTCCGCAGAGACCACCGAAGGAAAAGTAACCGCAGCGGCGGCTGTGGCAGTGGAAGTATGGAATGATGAAACTGTAGCCAGTGTCAAAGCAGATACAGTTTCCAGTGGTAAGCTGGAAGTGATTGCCCTGGCACACAACAATGTAACTGTGAAAGCCAATGCATCTTCCACTTTAAGCACTAATGGTGTAGGCGTCAGCGTAGCAATTCTGGTCGGTAATTTAGTGAACCGGGCAGAGATTTACGGAAGCCACAAGACCGGTTATTTCCTGGTTCGTGCAGGAATGCCGACTGATAGTAGCGGAAAAGAAACAGCCAATACCATCGAAGTGATCAGTATTTCCGGTGCAGGTGCTTCCAACGTAGGCGTAGCCGGAGCGGCTGCAATCAATATTTTTAATACTGCTTATACTGCAAACGTGAATGGAAACCTGACAGCACAAAGCAGTCAGGAGAGCAGTGTGACAGCAAAGGTGAACCAGAAGATTACCACCAAGGCAGGTGCAAGCGCAGACCTTGAGGGAGCAGAATCTGGAAACAGCAGCAGCACCGGAAACAGCGGCAGTACCGGAAACAGCGGCAGTACCGGAAACGGCAGCAATAGCGGAAGCAGCTCTGGCGGAAGTGATAAGAGTGTTGGCGTAGGCGCGTCCTTCGGACTGACCATTGCGGACACAACGGCAGATGCAAAAGTTGCAGGCGGCAATATTAAAACAGCAGGCAATTTCGCTGTGAAATCTGTGATCAACAGTGAAATGGAAACTTATGTGGAAGCTGGTAATGATGCATACGAAGATGCCGATGGCAAGAGTACTTCTGATAAGGCTGATAGAAAGTATGATTCCCTGGACGCAGCAGTTTCTGTATCTCTGGTAAGCAGCAATGCAAACGCAGAGATCAGCAGCGGAACAACTGTTGATACCGGTGGCAATCTGGATATTTACGCAGAGAGTGTCTCTAAGACGGAGACCACCGCAAAGGGCGATGCGGAAGCGAAGAACGCAGCAGTCGGTGCCTCCGTAGCCGTAAACCTGGTGGCAGAGAAAGTCAGCGCACTTCTGGCAGGAACTGCATCGGTTGACGGAAACTTTACCGTACATGCCATTGCCAAAGCACAGGATCTGGCAAAAGCGTACGCAACGGCGTCTGGTGTAGATTTATCCCGTTACGAGAAGAAGTACAATGCAACCATTGCTTCTATATTAGATGGTTCAGCATTTAAGAAAAACAATAACAACTCTGGAAAGAGCAATACTTCTTCTGATAGTAAAGTAAACGAGAAGATCGACAGCAAGCTGAACGCTGAGGATAAGAACAAGACCAGTTCTGATACCAGTCTTTCCAACAAAGTCCTGGCGGCAGCAGATGTGAAGACTTCCGAGCATTCTGTGGACAGTGGTTCAACCGACACTACAGGAGCGAATGCAGCCAATGCGGCAAATGCAAAGAAGGATGCTCAGAGCGGCAGGACCGGAACCACAACCAATCAGGAAAATCCGGTATCCGTGGCAGCAGCAGTCGGCGTTTCCATCGTATCCCACGATGTAAGCACAAGAGTATCCGGTACTGTGAAGAAGGCTAAAACAGTTACCATCAAAGCAGAGAACCTTGACAACTTTGAGATGCTGGCAACCGGAGCGGCCGTTTCTAAAAAGAATTCGATTGCTCTGGGCGTGGCAGTTATCATCAATAACAGCAAGACAGTGGCACAGCTGACTGGTAATCTTGGAACCAGCGGAACATCGGTTGGTGAGATCCTGATTCAGGCAGTTACCAGACATAACATGGATGATGATTACAAGACCAGACTTGGTGCGGAAGCTATCGCCGGTGCAGGAAGCGGCGGAAGCGGAGGCTTTGCAGTAGCAGGCGCGGTAGCTGTAATTGTATCCAATGCGGAGACAAACGCTAGTGTTGGAAATGACGTAATCATTTATTCGAACGGAAACATGACCGTAGAAGCCATTGAGCAGAGTAAACTGGCAGCCCGGGCATGGGGCGCATCCTTAACAGACAGCCGGTTCAACGAGCAGAATGGCAGCGGAAAGACCAGTGGTTCCAATGGAAACTCTGATTCCAAGGCAGGAGTCGGTGGCGCTTACGCCATGATCTATGTGAACAACAAGACAACTGCAGAGATCGGTGACAATGCGCAGATCACAGCAAAGAGTCTTCTGGTCAAGGCAGAGAAACAGCAGGTAAGTGCCAAGGCTGATGATATTGGCGGAAACATCAAGATCAACGGCGTGATCAAAACTGGCTCCACCCAGATCAAAGATGGCAAGGTTGAGATCAATACAACCGATGATGCACAGAGTTCTGAAGACCTGAAATTATCTGATCTTGCCAGTGTAGTAAAGGATCTCTGGAATCTTCTTTCCAATAATAACTACTACCTGGAAGCAGTCGGTGGCGCAGCTTCTACAGAAAATACAAAATTTACCGGAGCAGGTTCCTTTACGGTTCTGGTGATCAATGATTATGTGGCAGCACTGGTTGGCAAGAATGTAACTTTGATTCTGACCGATGGTCTGACCGTCAAAGCAGCTTCCAAAGTAAATGCAGTGACCATCGCAGGTTCCGTGGCATATGGCGGCAGCAAGAGTGCCGGTGTTGGCATCAATACCATCATTCACAATTCGAAGGTGAATGCAGGCCTCGGTGATGGTTCCACAGTGACAGGAGCAAATGGCGGATCATGGAATGGTGATGTGACCATCAGCGCATCCGGTGAACTGGATCTGACTTCGATTCTGGTAGCAGCAGCGGCTTCTTCTTCCAAGTCAGGCAATGGAACACAGGCTGCGGGAGAAGGTGTTGTTAACATTTTCGTAAATGGAAACAGCGTAACCGCAGAGATTGGCAAAAACGCAACCATTAAAACGAAGGGTAACGTAAAAGTAACCGCAGCATCCAGACTTGGCTATACCGGAATTACCGGCGGTATCGCGGCATCTGGCGGACACGGAATCGGTGCTTCTGTCAGCGTGATCGTGGTCAATACCAATACTCTGACACAGATTGGCAATGGCGCAAACATTACGGCTGGCGGAAACTTAACCGTAAGTGCAGACAGCGAAGAGACCATCGTGGCAGTGATTGTCAATGGCGCGGCAGCTGGAAGCAATGGTGTGGCAGCAGCAGTCAGCCCGGCAGTCAATGTGATCAAGGGCAGTACCGTTGCAAGAGCTGGAATCGGAACTTATAACGTCAATGCGATGTCTGTAACTGCAAACAGCAAGACTGTCATCGTGATCGTTTCCGGCGGCGCGGCAATCAGCAGCGGAAAATCCGGTGTCGGCGGTTCTGTACAGGTGAACGTATTCTTAAAGAACGTTCTGGCAGAGATCGCAGGCGGAAGCAGCAGTGATCATGCAAAGATTATCGCTCCTGGCGGATTGACCGTAAGTGCAGATGCAGCAGAAAAGAATTATATTTTTGTCATTGGTTTAGGCGGCGGCAAGAGTGCATCCGTATCCGGTTCCATCGGCGTCATCGTCATCAGTAACGATGTTATGGCGAAGATTGGCGATTATACACAGATCGGTAACGCAAATAGCCGCGGCAATGTAACTGTATCAGCGAAAGATTCCATGATCAACGTGGTTCTGGCAGGCGGATTTGCCGGTTCTGCAAGCGGTGCAGCAGTTGGACTTTCCAATGCAGATGTGATTGCAGATGGAAAGACTCAGGCACTGATTGGTGACCATGCAACGATCTATGGAAACAATGTAGCTGTAACAGCAGCATCAGATAAGAAATTTATCAACATCGTCATCAGCGGCGGCGTATCCGCAGGCGGAACAACGGTAACCGGTTCTGCAGCAGTGGTAGTTGTCGGGGACACGGTGAAGTCAGCGGTTGGTAAGAATTCCGTGATCAATGCCAACGGCGATGTACAGATCATTGCTCTGGGCAGTACCGATATCATTGATATCGTTGGCAGCCTGGGATTATCTACCAGTGGTGCAGCTGTTGGAGCTTCCATCGATACTATCGTATATCAGGGACTGATTTACGCAGGTGTTGGCAAGGGAACAAAGATTACCACCAGCAATAGCGGCAACGTGATCGTTTCTGCAAAGAGTGATGATACTCTGATAGATCTGGTGATCGGAGCTGCCGGTGGTTCCAGTGCGGCAGTGAATGGTTCTGTAGCAGTGATTGTAGCAAAACAGAACGTATTCGCGCTGATCGGAACTCCAGACAGCAACAATGAGAACGCAGACGCATCAGGAACTGTGATTTCTGCAGATGGCAGTATCCAGGTAACCGCAGAAGCAGAGCAGACCATCCTCTCCGGAGCAGGTTCTGCAGCAATCAGCGCTGGAAGCGCAGGTGTTGGCGCAGGTGTGATTGTGATTACGGATACTCACAGAACATGGGCAGAAGTAGGAATTGGCGCTGCACTGGATGCTCTTGGCAAGAACAGTGTCAGCGGTAATTTTGGCAAGCTGACAATTACAACAGACAGCACCAGCGGCAATGTGGTTTCCAGACGCGGAAAACATAACCAGATGACCATCAACGGCATCATCATTGGTGCTTTCAACACAACCAATATTCACGCGATCGCAGTTACCGGAGCAGGCGGATCCAGCGCAGGTGTCGGCATTGCAACAGTAACCGTAGTAGAAAAGGCGAAAGCCCAGGCGGTTATCAATGCAAATGCCAGAATAAATCAGGGCAGCCGTCAGGGAGCGCATCAGCAGTCCGGCGTTCATGTCATCGCATCCAATGACACCGTAGAAAGTGTCTCGGGTGGTGCGGCGTCAGGCGGCGGAACAGCAGGTGTCTCCGGTGCAGTGGTTGTCTACACAGGAATTAAAGAAACCACAGCAAGAATTGGTGATGGAGTACAGATCTTTGCAGAAAATGCAATTGTAGTTCTGGCTCATTCCGACAATCAGATTTACGCCAATGTCATTGGCGCAGCAGCAGGCGGAACCGCCGGTGTAGGAGCAACCGTATCGGTTATCGTTCTTCAGGATACTACAACCGCAAGTGTTGGCGGAACCTTAAAAGCTGGAACTATTACCATTCAGGCAGAGTCCAATCAGTACCTGCAGCTTTCCGCAACATCCATTCAGGGCGGCGGAACGGCGGCAGCAGGCGCATCGGTGGGAACCATCGTATTCAAGGGCAAAACTCTTGCAGAGGTTCGTCCAGGTGCAACCTTAATTGCAGCAAGTGGCGATATTCTGATCTGTGCAGTATCCAAAGAAACCATCGATATGACGGTGATTGGTGCGGGCGCAGGCGGAACAGCAGCCGTGAACGGTTCCTTCGCAGTGTTAGTCATGAATGTGACCACACAGGCAATTGTTGGAAACGGATGTACTCTGAAAGCAGAGAATGGAACGATCACAGTAAAAGCAGAAGATGCAACCAGCCTGAATTTGAAGACAGGTAATGTAACTGTTGGCGGAACTGCGGCAATCGGAGCAGCGATTGAAGTTGCGATTTACCGCAATACCGTAACTGCAATGATTGGCAACAATTGTACAGTGCTTGCAAAGGCAATCTTAGTTCAGGCAGCGTCAGACCGCGGCATTACAGCGAAAGCTGTCATGGCAGGTGCAGGCGGAACTGCAAGTGTCAACGGAAGCATTCTGGTACTTTCCATTGGCGCTGCAACTGCAGACAGCGACGCCAACAAGGCCAATACAAACGGCGGCGGTAATTCTTCTGACAAAGCAAGTGATGAAGCATCAAAGCGTGGCCAGGCGGCAGTAAATCATGGTTATGGTCAGACAGTTGGCGCTGGCGACCAGAATAATCAGTATGTGGATGAGGCAAATAGCATCATCACCGGACTGAAAGAAGAGAACAAGTCTCTGATCAGCGGATACTTTACCAGCGCTTCTGTAGATGATAAGACATATGCAGGCATTGGCGATGGTGGTTCCACAACCGCAACAGACGGCGATGTTACTGTAGAAGCAACAGAAAAGACAAAGTTAGATGCAATTGCAGGAGCAGCAGGCGGAAGCGGCACAGCATCCGTTGGTATCTCCATGAATCTGGCGATCATCAAGGGCATTGCAGAGGCAAGACTTGGCGGTACGGTAAGAGCTGATAAAGGAAATGTCAAAGTTCACGCACAAAATATTTTAGAGATTCCGAACTTCATTTCCAGCGGCGGTGGTGCAGCTGGTTCTGCATCCGTGGCAGGAACCATCACAGTCATCAAAGCTGGCGAGCAGGCAGCTGCTTATATCGCACCGAATGCAAACGTATACGCAGATGGCAACGTGATCGTTCTGGCAGAAAGTGCTCAGGACATCCGGGTGATCAACGGAAGCGTAAGCGGCGGTGGCGCAGCAGGAATTGGTGTGGCTACCAATGTGATTGTTTTCTCTAACAAGACACATTCTTATATTGGTGATGGTGCAGTCGTTACTGCCAATGCAAACAGAGGAAATGTAAACTTTGCAGACGGCACAGCAACTTCTGATGTAAATGAGAATTATAAGAACTTAAATGATAAGGATACGACGACCGATTATGTGTCTTCTAAGTCCAATGAGTCTACTCAGTCTGGCGTTTTAGTAGGTGCGAAATCTTCCCAGAAGATCCGCAGCTGGGTAGTCAGCGGAGCAGCAAGCGGAGCCGTATCGGTAGTTGGTTCTGTCAATGTATTAGTATTTGGCAGTGAGACCAAAGCATGGATCGGAAAGAATGCAAAAGTTACAACAAAGAACAATGGTGATATTCTGGTGATCGCAGTGGATACCACTTCCATTCAGGATGTGGCAGGTAATATAGCCGCCAGCGGCACAGTCAGTGCAGGCATCTCCAACGATACCATTACCTTCCAGAAGGTGACCAGCGCCTATGTAGATGAAGGCGCAGTATTAACCAGCGGAAGAAATATCATCATCAAGGCAATCAGTGATGAAGCCTATGTGGTAGTTGTAGTCAGTGCCGGTGCGGCAGTTGGTGCAACACCAACAGGTGCTGTGAACGGAGCAGTTTCTACGATCATCATAAAGAATGAGACTACAGCAGAGGTGAAAGCCAATACTGCAGCTACCATTCTGACTGCAAACGGCAGCATCGCAATCTGGGCAGAAGATAACCAGAATCTGTATGTGATTGCAGGATCAGCCAATACTGCCATCAGCGCAACCGGAGTATCCGTCAGCGGCGCGGCAGGTGTAGCGGTTGTGAAAGCAAGCAATACGGTTCAGGCACTGGTTGGAAAACTGGCTCGGTTAGATACTTATGGAACGACAGGTATTACTTTCTATACCGGCGAGTTAGATGGCAATGATGGCGACCGGAAGAGAAACCGCAAGAAAGCGACTCAGTACGGCGTTCTCATCGGAGCATTTAACACCAATAATCTGATGGCAATCACTGCTTCTGGTTCTGCAGGTACTGGCGCAGCGGGATCCATTGCTTCTACCACAGTTGTTTCTGATACGGTAATACGGGCAAAAGTAGATACCGGAGCGAGAATCAATCAGAACAGCCGGGAACACGTAACACGGAGTTCCAGTGTGAAGGTCATTGCCATGGATTCCACGGAGGTTGACACGGCAGCTGGTGGTGCGGCAGTCGGTATCGCAGGAGCAACGGGAACCATCGTAGTGACTTATTTAAAGAAGACCGTAGAGGCCATCTTAAATGGTACGGTTTATGCACCAGGCGGAGTTGACGTCCTGGCAGTCAGCGATAACAATATATTCCTTCTGACAACCAGCTTAGCAGGCGGTCTGGCAGGCGGCGCGGGAAGCGCATCCGTTCTCTACACAGAGAATACCGTAACCAGCCAGCTTGGCGGAACTATTGAGGCAGGTACAGCAGCAGTCAATGTAAAAGCCATCAACTGGCAGTACATTACTTCCGGTGCGGCATCCGTATCTGGCGGCGCAGTCGCAGTGGGCGGCGCAGGAGCAAGCATCATCTTCAAGAGCCATACCAAGGCGGAAGTGCTGGATGACACATCCATCCAAGCCGGTTCTCTGAATGTGAATGCACAATCCAAAGAAACTATCACCGGTGTGGTGGCAGCAGCAACTGGCGGAAGCACTGCAGTGGGCGGATCCCTGATCCTGATCATTGCCAATGCAGATTCAGCCGCACGAATTGGCAACAACGTAAATATCATTTTGAACGGTGATTTAACCGTTCTGGCAGAAGATATTGCAACTATTAATATGACAGCAGGTACCTTATCCGGCGGTGGAACAGCTGTGGGCGGTGCAGCAGCAGTTCTGATCTTCAAGAATACCGTTCTGGCAGAGATTGGAACAAACGGCAGTATTACAGCAGTGAACCTGAATCTGACAGCAAACTCTAAACGGGACATTACGTCTTATGTAGTTGCAGGTTCCGCAGGTGTCGGCGCTGTATCCGGCAGTGTACTGGTAATTCTGGTTGGCAGCAAGCAGAGTGATGATGCAAAGACGGCTATGAAGCGGGATGACACGAACAACGTAAGTTCCAATAGCCAGAGCAGCATTAACGAGGCTCTGAATAATGCCAATGGTTTGACTGACGAAAGCCTGAAACTGGATATCACAGGTTACTTCACAGGAGAAACTGCCAATGCAACAACGGCGAGAATCGGTTCTGGAACTGTGATCACCTTAACAGGCAACGCCAATATCAAAGCAGCAGACACAACCGCAGTAACCGCATATGCAGGTTCTGTATCTGGAGGTGGTTTGGCAGCAGGCGGTTCAGTAGCCATTGCAATCTTAAATGGCACGGTTCAGGCAGAGATCAACGGAACTATCAATGCAAGTGGCACCGTAACCATCAACGCAGAGAACCAGATTACCAGCAATGCCTTTAAGGCGGCAGCAGGTTCCGCAGGAGTCATCGGACTGGGCGCAGCCGTAGCTTACATGGATGTGACCGGAACAACGAAGGTTCTGATCGGAAGCACCGGTTCTTTAAATGGTAAGTCCGGAGTTAACGTATCAGCACAGTTAATCATCACTGCAAATCCGACAGCAGACGGTTATGCTGGTGGATGGGCATCCGCTGGAATGGCAGCAGCCAGATTAAAAGTAACTGGAACAACCATCGTAGAAGTACTTAGCGGCAGCAGTTTGGCATCTATCAATGGCAATGTGAAACTGAATGCAAATCAGAATATTACCTCTACAGCAACCACCACAGCAGCAGGTGTAGGTTATGGAGCAACAGGATCTGTGACTCTTGCACTTGTAGAGGTAGGAAGTACAACAAAAGTAACAAGTGGAGCCAATGTAACAGCATCAAAGGGTACTTACGATATTCTGGCCCACAGTATTTTAACTGCAACAGCAAATGCGTATGGTTTGTCAGCAGCAGTAGGCGGATCTGTTCAGGCGGCGATTGCCAGACTGACAGTAAAACCGGTTGTGCTGGCGGCTGTTACGGGCGGCAAGATTCAGGCTAAGAATATAAGAGTACGGGCATTGTTTAATGTAAATGACGATGAATCTTATAGCAAAGCCGGCAATCTGGAATCCAATGCATATGCAGGAGCAGCCAGTGGTCTGGTAAGTGGTTCCGGTGCATCTTCGGAAATCATTGTAGACGGCAGTGCAACTGCGGAAGTAACTAATGCAACTCTGACACTGACAGAGGACGCCCTGGTACTCAGCAAAGCCAACGGAAGTTTAACCGGTAACGGAGCAGGCTTAGCGGCAGCTGGTGGCGCGGCAGTGGGTGGTGTTACGGTGAAGATCGAAAATACCTTCAAGACTATTGCACAGATCACCGGAACAACCATTATCAATGCAAGAAACGTCTCCGTTCTGGCAGATTACAGCGGAACCGTAAAAGGAACTGCCAAAGGAACCGCAGGCGGACTTCTGGCAGCCGGAACTGCACAGAACCTGGAAATCACAGAAGATATTACAACCACAGCTGAGATTGCAAACAGTACCATCACAGCGAACGGAGCGGCATCTGCAATAGCACAGGATGAGCATGATGTAAATGGCAATGCATCCGGACACAGTGCAGCGGGCTTTGCGGCAGGCGGTCTGACTAAGATCACCACGAAGATTACCAATAAGACTACTGCAAGAGTAACCGGAAGTACCATTACCGCACAGAATATCCTGATCCAGGCAGCCGCAAGCATCAACAAAGACACTACAGCGACGGCATCTTCCGGAGCATTTGGCGGATCAGCCAATGACGTCAGCGATGATACCACGGTAAATAATCAGACTTACGCAGAAGTGGGAAGCGGAAGCAAGCTGACAGCAATCGATGCAGATCAGGATGGTGACGCAATTGTGATCATCGCGGCATCCAATAACTCTTATAAAGGTTACGCAACTGCAATCGCAGGCGCAATCATTGCCAAAGGTGTCGCGAAGGCAATTCAGAATGTGACCGATGATGTACGGGTTAAGATTTATCCGTCCGCGATTCTGGCAAATAAGGGCAATATTAAGATTTATGCGTCAGCGAAAGACATTACTTCCAACTTAACCGCTTACGGCGGAGCTGGCGGAGTGGCAGCAGGAACCAACGTAAAGGCAGAGGCAACCACTACAGCCAATGCAGTGGCAGAGTTCTTAAATGGAATTTCCGGCAGCCATGCGTCAGTGAATGCACAGTCCGGAGATGTATTTATTGGAACAAGTACCAATACAGAAGCGAAGGTTTACAGCAGAATTAAATTTACCGTAGATGGCCTCAGCCACATTTCCACCGATGTCGTGAACAGGATGACCATCAATTCGCTGATCAATCTTGGAAGTTACACAGAGTTGTCAGCGGCGAAAAAACTGGATATTCAGGCAGTGATCGGCCGGATTTACGCATATGCATCGGCATATTCCGAGACTGGTTCTATCATCAATACCCAGTCTAAGCCAAACGCGACGGTAAATGTGACAGCAAACGCAAAAGTAACTGGCACCAACGTAAGGCTGCACGCAGGTCAGACACTGACTCTGTATGCAATTTCGACCAATGATATTTATACCAATGCTTACAGCTATGGCTATACCGCAGGCGGTACTGGTTCTGTCATTTCTACAGCAACCAATAACACAAAAGTCTATGGCAATGTAGAAATTTACGGAAGTGATTCTTCCATGAACGCAAAGGATATCGCCATTGGCGCGGCAGCAAAGAGCGAGAGCGAAGTGTCTTATACAAAGAAAGCAGAGTATAAGGCAGAAACGGTAACGGAATTTATCAAACAGACTGTTACCAGAACCAAGAATGTCATTGAAAAGGTTTCCGAAAAGATTTGTAAAAAGCTTCCGTGGCCTCTGAATAAGATCGTCAAGTGGATTACAAAGACAATCGTGAAGGTCATCACCTGGGTAGAGGAGATTGTAGTAGAAAAGATTCTCCAGAGTGCAACCGATAAGAAGGAAAACGGGGAATACAAATCTGAAAACAACGTAATCTTAAATGGTAATATCTATTATGGAAGCAATGCGGACGTAAATATTGTCATTGACGAAAATGGAAATATTGCGAACAGCGATGTAACCTATGAGAAGAATGATGACAATGTCATCATCAAATCTTTCAGTTCCAAGGCAAACGGAAGCTTAAAGATTGAGTCACTCTATGGCAAAGTAAGCGGAACCGTGAAGATTCACAGCAACAATGTGATCACCAGATTAAATATTACCAACAACTCTGCGAAGAATCTGATTTTGAAAAATATCGATCTTTTAGCAGAGTACGATGCAGACAGCTGCGCGTACACCATCCTTTGCAGTGATTATTCCAAGTTTGTGATGGATGATGTGGTGGATAACACCAATCAGCCAGAAGTAACCATTACAACCAATACCGGAAAGAATGTAACCTTTGATGGATGGTTCTCCTATTACACAGCAGTCTTAAATGTTCTGTTCAATGGACAGCGAGGCAGCGTATACTTTGGAGATAATGCGAAACTCGATGTAGCAAAGCTCAATATTCAAAATGCTGAAAATGTAGGAACTGATGGCAGACCGCTTCATGTGAATCTGTTTGTAACGGGCAATGATGATAATAGTCTGAAACGTCCGGAACTGATTGTGGATGCAGCAGGCAATGTTTATCTCCAGGTTGGACTGAAACGCTATATTGAAGTCCAGGGAACAACGACAGCAGAAGCAGAGAAGGCAGCAAACGCAGCAGCAGCGAAGATCAGAAACGTAGATAAGGCTCTGATTCAGTCTGTTAACTGCAGGAATGTACGCCTGATCATGGCTCTGCCGAAGCTGCTGGTTGGTGTTCTGGTTGAAGATCCGGTAACTGGAAAACAGACCTATACAACCACAGAATCTGTGAATACTGCATTGAATATTGTGTCAGCAAGCACCAGGGCAGTACAGGAAATTTCTCAGACATTGTATGAGAAAACGGAATTAGATGCCAATGGTGAGTGGAAGACCAGGTATTATACAGATTCCGCATGTACAACCGAATATCAGGCAGCAGATGGAAAACATGTAGAAGAGCGGTATGACACCACTGGTTTTGAGTATTATCTGGTAACCACAGATAGGGATGGAAATGTGAACTATCAGAAACTGGATCGGTCAGCGGAGTATCTGACCGATGAAGCTGGCAACTTTACTGGTGAGGTAAAAGTTGTGATCAATGGTCAGGCGCAGACCATGACACTGGGAAGCGACGATGCAATCCGGTATCTGAAAACATTGGCTGATGGAACTTACACAGATCAGCTTTCGAAGACCTTCTGGCTAGTGGATGATGAGGTCACTTTGATTTACAAACCAGCAGAGGGAAGTTCTGATGCAGGTGAGTATGATCAGATTCGTTACAACAAGGATACAAAGAAGTATGAAGTAGTAAAAGCTGGAACGGTAATTAAGGAATATGATTACATTACCTATGATGAAACGAAGAATCAGTATGTTGGTGTAACGGTAAAATCCGTTGAGAAAACCCAGGATATAACTGATATGACTCAGGGTAAGACCGTTGAGTACGAGTATGACAGTCTCGGCACATATGATCTTGGAAGCATCAATGCCGGGAATGATGCAGAAATCCGCGGTCTTGGCAATGCGGATGTGGACATCAATCTGACGGAAACCATCACTGCTGGTGATGATCTGACTCTGGTGGCCGGCACTGTAACAAGACAAGGAAACCAGAGTGTGGATCTGAGCGCGGCTGGCATGTCCGTTCAGATAACAAAGAACTTTGGTACTTCCGCAGATCCGATTCGTGTATCGGTTGGAACGAAGGGATTCAACACTGCGGCAAACAGCACCGGACCAATCTATCTTGAAGCAAAGAACCGGGAGCTGGCCATTGGCTCCATCACTTCCGATGGTGTGGTAGAGATCAGCACTGACAAGGCAGTGAAGGCACTTGACTCAGACATCAACATCAAGGCAGACGCTCTTCGGATCTTAAAGAGCAGTGCAGTGGGAACGGCAGATCAGAACTTAAGAACTAATATTTCCGGCAATATGGAAATCATTTCCATGGGTGATATCTATGTAACACAGCAGGGCACAGCCTATGTGAAGAATATCACAAGCAGCAGAAATAACGGTACGGTTTCCCTGACAGCTGGAAGTATTGCAAATGAAGCAGACGGAACTACCGCAGCGATCACCGCATCCAGCATACTTCTTCACGCAACCACAGGAAGTATCGGAAACACCGATAAAGTGATGAATGTGGAAGCAGGAAACAGCACTCTCAGCGCAGTGTCAGATAGGAGCAACATTTATCTGACCGATCTGACCGGAAATGTAAACCTGGGACAGTTAAAGGCGGCAGGTAATATCGTCTTTAAGACAGCAGGCAGCATCATCGGCAAGAACACCGCAGCAACTGTGATCGCAGCAGACGCTGACTTAACCAGTACAAACGGCAGCATTGGAACCGCAGAAAGTCCATTAAAGACCCAGGTAACCTCCATCACTGCGGCCGCAGAAAACGGAAGCATCTACTTAGACAACACAGGAGAGAGCGGAATTTTATCCATCGGCAGAGTTAAAGCCGGATCCGACATTCAGATCACGGCAAATGGCATGACCGGAACTGAAGATGGAGATCAGGCAGATGTGACCGGCGAAAATCTGAAACTGACTGCAGTGGATGGCTCCATCGGAACCGCGGAGCGGACGCTTAAGGTACAGGGAACGACACTGGATGGTGATGCAGCGGAGAGTATCTGGCTGAAAGTACTGGACGATATGACAGTAAACCATCTGACAGCACAGAAGGGCATTGAGCTGGAAGCACTGAAAAATGTAACTGTGAAGCAGCTGACTGCACCGGAGCATATTCTGGTTAAGGCAGCTGGTAAGGTAATTGCAGGAAGCATTGGAAACGATGATGTTCATGCAACAACCAAGAAACTGGATATGATCGCAGAGCAGATCGCGGAAGACACCAGTTACTTGAAAGTGAAAGGTTACGGAAGTGAGGCTGAACTGGAACTGCAGGTGAAAACCATGACAGGCGTGTATATCCAGGATAACAGCAAGATTTTGAAACTGAAGAAAGTTTCTTCTGACAGCAGTGACGTGAAGATTAAGACAGTCGGAGCTATGGAAAATGGTCTGGAAGACACGGACACTGAGGCTAATGTCACTGCCAGAAACATTGTTCTGGAAGCAGATACTGTTGGAACGGATGAAAAAGCGCTGACCACTAACCTGATCGTGGATAAGAGTCTGGATCCGGCACAGAATGCGCTGATCGTAAAGGCCAACGGCAGCATCAACCTTCACGATATCGGAACCGAAGGAATTCTCCCGATTGCCGAGTTAAGTTCCGCAAACGGTGGCATTTTCTTACGCATGGATCGCAGCACTGCTATTGAGAGTATCAAAGCAGAAAACGGAAGCATTACCAGCCATGTACAGGGCGACTATACGGTGAATCATATGACGGCTGGAAAACAGGTGAATATTTACGCGACCGGAACCATTACCGGAAATGTGAATGGAACCTTTACCATCGGCCATGTGGAAGCAGGCACGGAGGATGACCGTAATGACATCACCTTTACTGTGACCGGCGGTGATCTGTTAAACGGTCTCGCAGAAAAGGAAGAAGACCAGACCAACTTCCGGGGCAGCAATATTACTCTGACTGCGAAAGCCGATGATTCTGGAAACATTGGAAATATCGGATCTTCAGAGCACTGGATCACCACGGAGACGGAAGGCGTTTTAAATGCAGAGGCTGACCGTCAGATCTGGTTAAAAGACAGTAGGGCAGAAGGCATGCTGAAGCTTGGCAGTCTGAAAGCAGCTGACCGGATCACCCTGACAGCTGCCGGAGATATTGTAAACGGTATTCCGGATCAGGAAAACAGCGTGAATGTATCAGCAGAGGAGATTTCCCTCCGGGCAGATGGAAATATCGGCGCGAAGGACAATGTGCTTCTGACTAAGGCCAGGAATGCAGCTCTCACGGCAGAAAACATTTACTTAAAGAATCAGGGAAGCCTGAATCTGAGTAAGGCAGAGGCAACAGCAGATATGGAACTGGAAGTATCCGGAAACCTGACATCTGCTGGTACAACTGTGAAAGCAGATCACCTGGTTGTAAAAGCGGACAACGCAGACTTAAAGACCCGCGTGAATGAGATGACCGGAGTGGTATCCGGAAATCTGGCTCTGGATAATGAAGGAAACCTCAGTGTGAAAAACCGTCTGCAGGCCGGTGATACCGTGGAAATCCGCACAGACGGAGGAACCCTGGATATCAGCGGAAGCCTGGAAGCAAAGAACACGAAGCTTTCCGGCGCGGATCAGGTAAATGTCCGCGTAACCGATCAGATCGGCAATCTGGATGTGGCAACCTCAGAGAGTGAAACTTCCGATATTTCCCTGGATATGGAAAGTTCTTCTGAGAAACAGCAGTTTACGTTAGCTACACCGGGCAGCGTGAAGCTGACCACCACCATGGAGGATGAGCAGATTGATCTCTTCGGAAACCGTGTGAAGATCGCAGGCGGCGCAAACAGTGCGCTCTTGCAGTTCAGCCGGATCCCGGGCAGCCTGTTTGTTCTGGTACCGGGCGGAAACAACCGGATTAACGTAGTAACTACTATGGCAGAGACTATCATCCGAACTGGAAATGGCAGTGATACCTTTATCCTGGGTGGAGCGGTGGACGATGAAGAAGACATGGAGTACACCTTTGATTACTCAGGTAAAAATGGAGGAGAGGCCCAGAGCGGCATGATGGGAGCAGGAAATCAGCATAAGCTGGATATTTCCACCGAGGGCGGAGAGAACACCTGGCATCTGTGGATGAGCGGCGCTCCGTTCTACCTGGAAGGCGGAACCGGCCACGATACCTTCATCCGCTACACCTTCACCATTACCGATAAGGATGGAAACACAAAAATCTTTGCAACTCCCCATTACAATATTTCAAGTAAGGGCGGAAATATCACAAAGATTGGATTCCCGTCATACGGAGGCAACAGACGGCCGGTTGTGAGCGGAACCCAGGGAACCTGGATCCTGACTGAGGCAGGAACCTGGCAGTTTGCAAAACAGACCGGCGGATACCAGACCGGCTGGATGTACCGAGGCGGCAAGTGGTGGTACTTCAACGAAGAAGGCATTATGCAGACCGGCTGGATCTTATCCGGCGGACGCTGGTACTACCTGCTTCCGGGTGAAGGCTCTATGCTCACCGGATGGCAGCAGATTGACGGCGTATGGTATTATTTCGCACCGTATGATCACGTGCAGTATCCGGCAGGGAGCATGTTCTGTCAGGAACAGACTCCGGATGGCTATTCTGTAGATGAGAATGGCCGGTGGATCGCGTAACAGAAGCAGCAAAATGATGTGGCTGTCTGCATAGTGTGTGAACAGCTGTCACAGAAAAGGGATTGTGCCGTGCGGTGCGATCCCTTTTCTTGCATTTTACCCGTAAATCAGGTATAATAATACATCAGGATAAAAGGAAGAACTAAGATCAAAGGAGAGAAAAAGGTGAAGAGAATTCTGGATCTGATCGCAGACGAGATGAAGTCTGCATTTACCGCCTGTGGCTACGATGCGTCTTATGCAAAGGTTGTCTTATCCAACCGCCCGGACTTATGTGAGTACCAGTGCAATGGTGCTATGGCTGCAGCCAAGGCTTATAAAAAGAAACCCATCGACATTGCAAATGAGGTGGTAGAGAAGTTAAACGGCGACACCATGTTTTCCGAGATCAATGCCGTGATGCCTGGTTTCATCAACATCCGCTTAAATGCCGCTTATCTTGCTGATTTCATGAACGGCATGGCCAGGGAAGAGAAGCTTGGTGTGGAGGAAGAAGGCCACGGTGAGACCATCATTGTGGACTACGGCGGAGCCAACGTGGCAAAGCCGCTGCATGTCGGCCATCTGCGTTCTGCTGTTATTGGTGAAAGCGTAAAGCGCATGGGCCGATATTTAGGCTACAATATGATTGGTGACGTACATCTGGGTGACTGGGGTCTGCAGATGGGACTCATTATCGAGGAACTGCGTGACCGTAAGCCGGATCTGGTTTATTTTGATGAGAATTACACCGGAGAGTATCCGTCTGAGCCACCATTTACCATCAGTGAGCTGGAAGACATCTACCCGACCGCCAGCGGCAAGTCCAAAGTGGACGAGGCTTTTAAGGAGCGCGCCCAGACTGCTACCTTTAAGCTTCAGAAAGGCTATCCGCCGTTTACTGCCATCTGGAAGCACATTATGAACGTTTCCCTGGCTGATTTAAAGAGAAACTATGACAACCTGGATGTTCATTTCGAACTCTGGAAAGGCGAGAGCGATGCGGAAGAGTATATTCCGTGGCTGATCCAGGATCTGCAGGACAAAGGCCTGGCATACGAGAGCCAGGGCGCTCTGGTTGTAGACGTCACCGAACCGACCGACTCCAAGGAGCTGCCGCCGTGTATCGTCCGCAAGTCTGACGGAGCTGCTCTGTATGCAACCTCTGACCTGGGAACCATCATCCAGCGTGAGAAGGATTTTCAGCCGGTTAAGTATGTTTACATTACAGACAAGCGTCAGGAGCTTCACTTTAAGCAGGTATTCCGTGTGGCGAAGAAGGCCGGTTATGTAAAACCGGAAACTCCTATGATCCATATCGGTTTCGGAACCATGAACGGTAAAGACGGCAAGCCGTTTAAGACCAGAGAGGGCGGTGTGATGCGTCTGGAACACCTCATCGCGGATATCGATGAGGCTGTTTACAACCGTATCATGGAAAATCGCAGCATGGACGAGGCAGAGGCCAAGGAGACAGCAAAGATTGTCGGACTTGCAGCCTTAAAATACGGTGACCTGTCCAATCAGGCAGCCAAAGATTATGTGTTTGATATTGACCGTTTCATCTCCTTCGAGGGAAATACCGGCCCGTATATTCTGTACACCATTGTCCGCATCAAATCCATTCTGGGCAAGTATGAGGCACAGAATCCGGGTATAAAGGCAGAGACGATTCTTCCGGCAGTCAGCGACGCGGAGAAGACCCTGATGCTGGAACTGTCCAAGTACAACGATGTGATGGAGAACGCCTTCGCAGAGACCGCACCTCACAAGATCTGTCAGTACATTTTCGACCTGTCCAATGCCTTCAACAGCTTCTACCACGATACCCGTATCCTGGCAGAGGAAGACAAAGCGCGCCAGGCAGGCTGGATCGCCCTTATTACTCTGGTAAAACGCGTGCTGGAGGCATGCATCCAGGTACTCGGATTTGAGGCGCCATCTAGAATGTGATGTTACAGCAGTGACATGCAGAGGACAGTGAATCCCGAAGGCGAGTGAGCTTGCTCGCAGAGCCTTTGGGATTTGCTGGCATCTATAGGGCGAAGCCCGCGCAGCGAGATGGAGCGAAGCGGAATCGAGCTGAGGCATGTATAGGCGCAAGGAGGCACTTTATGAAGATAACGGAGTCCGCCACCAGCACGTTCTGGAAGGGGGAGCAGGGAATCCGGGCTTCTGTCCAGGACGGAGATACTTTATATAAGGTGAGCTTATATGTCAAGGGTAGTCAGGTTCGTGACTACTCTTGTTCTTGTGTAAATGGAAATTCCTGCAGAGGCATGTGCGCGCACGCAAAGCTTGTGTGGGAACAATGGAAAAAAGAACAGGAGCAGCATTCCGGCCGTCCTGTCTCCACGTCTCAGGAAATTCGTACCATGATCCGGGAGTATACCAACCGGGAAGTGGCAAAGATCATTGAAGATGCTGAAGAGACAGAAATTCGGCTGGTGCCGCGCCTGATGTTAAAAAACGGTTCTGCCAGTCTGGAATTCAAACTGGGTCGGGATCGTTTTTATATTATAAAGGACCTGATGGCCTTTGCTGAGGCTGTGCGTACGGGGGCCAGCGTATCCTACGGAAAGCAGCTGACCTTTCATCACAGCCTGAACGCTTTTGCGGAGGAGGACAGGGAGCTTTGCACCTTGCTGCTGGAGCTGGTGCAGGTCTATCAGGAGCATTTTGAGCAGTTTCGGAAAAGCTCCTTTGTCACCATGCAGGGACTTCGCACCCTGAATTTAAACCGGGCCAACCGGGACCGTTTCTTTCAGCTGATGGAGAACCGGAATCTGGAGGTGGAGTTCGGTGACGGAACCCACTGCACGGTGCAGGTGAAGCAGGACTGCATGCGCCTTCCGATACAGATTTGCCGGGCAGGACGCGACGGTATTGCCGTTTCCGTAGACCAGGAGCTCTTTGGCATTCCCGGAGAGCGGGGCTGGTATGTGGGCAACGATACAAGCCTGGTGTGTCTTGATGAGAATGAATCTCGGGAACTTGGCGTGTTTTTAGAGCAGGTGCTGAAAGATAAAAAGAGCCACACCCTGGACATTCAGGAGCGTGATATTCCGCTGTTTTATGAGCGTGTGCTGCAGAAAATCCTTCCCTACGCGGAGCTTGCCGTCCACGATGTAGACCTGGAAAGCTACCGACCGAAGGAGCTGAAAGCGCAATTCTCCTTTGACAGTTCCGGACCGGACGAGATTACCATGAAACCGCTTTTGTCCTACGGCGATTTTTCTTTCTCGCCCCTCAATGATGACAAGGTGCCGCGGATCATCTGCCGTGACGTGCCGGGGGAGTTTAAGATCAGTCAGGTGATTACCCGGTATTTCCAGTACCGGGATGGCGAGTCGGAATATCTGGTGATCCGAAATGACGAGGAAGCATTGTACCGCCTGCTTTCGGAGGGAATGGAAGAATTCATCTCCCTGGGGCAGGTCCTGATAACAGATGCGGCGAGAAAGATCCGCGTGTTGCCGTCACCGCAGGTGAAGGTAGGCATTCAGACATCGGGAAGATGGCTGGAACTGAACGTGGATGCAGAGGGTATGAGCCGGAGCGAGCTATTAGATATCCTGGCCGGCTACGATCCGAAGAAGAGGTATTATCGCTTAAAGAACGGAGAATTTTTAGATGTCGGTGAAAACGGGCTGATGACGGTAGCCCGTATGACAGACAGTCTTGGTATTGGGCGGGAAGAATTGTTATCCGGCACTGTCAAGGTTCCGGTCTACCGTGCTCTTTATTTAGACAGTGTGTTAAAAGAGGGCAGCGGCATTACCTTTTACCGGGATAATCTGTTTCGGGCGGTGGTCCGCGGTATGAAGTCAGTGGAGGACAGTGACTATGTGGTTCCGGCGTCTCTTGTGCAGGTGCTGCGCGGTTACCAGAAAACTGGTTACCGATGGTTAAAGACTCTGGATGTGAATGGCTTTGGCGGAATTCTGGCAGACGATATGGGACTTGGAAAGACGATCCAGATCATTGCGCTTTTGCAGGCCGAGGCCCAGGAGCATCCGGAGTCTCAGTCCCTGATCATCTGTCCGGCATCCCTGGTTTACAACTGGGAGAATGAGCTGAAACGGTTTGCGCCGGGACTCACGGTGCAGACTGTGACCGGCACTGCGCCGGAGCGGGAAGAGATTCTGCGCATTGCAGTGCAAACAGGAATGGAAACTACGCAAGCAGCCTTGAAAACAGCAGTAATCCGCCACCCTCAGATCCTCATCACTTCCTACGATCTGCTAAAGCGCGATATCACCTGCTATGAACCATTCCAGTTCCGTTTTCAGGTCATTGATGAGGCGCAGTATATCAAGAACCCGCTGACCCAGAGCGCCAAGTCAGTGAAGCTGATCAAGGCTCAGACCCGCTGCGCGCTGACAGGTACGCCGATTGAAAACCGTCTGGCGGAGCTGTGGAGCATTTTCGATTACCTGATGCCGGGATTTTTATTCACCTATTCCCACTTCCGCAGGCAGTTTGAAGCACCCATTGTCAAAGACGGAGATACGTATGCATTGGAGAGTCTGCGGCGCCTTACCGGGCCCTTTGTTCTGCGGCGTTTAAAGAAGGATGTCTTAAAAGATCTTCCGGACAAGCTGGAAACTGTGGTTTATTCTATGGCAGAGGATGAGCAGAAGCAGCTCTATACGGCTCATGCGCTGGCATTAAAGGAAGAACTGGAGCAGATGAGCGGCGATACCTATGGAAGCGAGCGTATCCAGGTGCTGGCAGAGCTCACCAGGCTGCGCCAGATCTGTTGTGATCCGTCACTGTGCTTTGACCGTTATAAAGGCGGTTCTGCAAAACTCGATACCTGTATGGAGCTGATCACGGGTGGTATCGCAGGCGGACACAAGATTCTGTTGTTTTCCCAGTTTACATCCATGTTAGAACTGATCGGAGCACGCTTAAAGAAAGAGGGTATCACCTTCCATGAACTGACGGGGGCAACCCCGAAGGAAGAGCGTATCCGCATGGCCGGAGCATTTCAGACTGATGATACACCGGTCTTTCTCATTTCCTTAAAGGCCGGAGGAACCGGATTGAATTTAACTGCTGCCGATGTTGTCATCCATTACGATCCGTGGTGGAACGTGGCAGCCCAGAACCAGGCAACCGACCGCGCACACCGCATCGGTCAGGAAAAACAGGTATCGGTATTTAAGCTGATCATGAAAGATACCGTAGAGGAAAATATCTTAAAGCTTCAGGAGCAGAAGCAGGATCTGGCAGACCAGATTATATCCGGGGAGCAGGTTTCCATCGGCAGCCTCACCAGGGAAGAACTGCTGAAAATTTTATCCCCGCAGCTGTAACTGTTTGGGAATAGTAATGTTCTGGCAGTGTTTTATTTTATGGCAGAGTGAATATGGGTTGTAGTCCATGTCTTTTGTAGCGGAGCCAATACAATAGGAAATGAATGAGACCGCCTTCCGGGATTTTCAGCATATCAAGATGCAAACAAGGATATGTGAAAATAGAGGAAGGCGGTCTCGTTCTCTTCCGGACCTTTATTAGTTCCGTCCTATAATTGCTATTTTTATGAAATCGCTTTGTCATTTTCCGCGAGCAGCTGTTTCTGCGCTGTGGCCAGCATCAGCTTGATCCGGTTTAACTGGTTTACTTCGCTGGCACCAGGGTCGTAATCGACTGCGATGATGTTGGCTTCCGGATGAGATGCGCGCAGTTCTTTGATGACGCCTTTTCCTACGATGTGGTTCGGCAGGCAGCCGAACGGCTGGGTGCAGACGATATTTTTGACACCGCTGTGAATCAGCTCCAGCATTTCGCCTGTTAAAAACCAGCCTTCACCGGTCTGGTTGCCTAGGGATACATAATGCTTTGCCATATCTGCCAGTTCCCAGATGCGGGACGGCGGGGTGAAGTTCTTGCTGGCTTCCAGTTCTTTTCGTGCAGTCTTGCGGAAGTATTCCAGTAAGGAGATTCCTAAATTGCACAGGCGGGCAGTGGAGCGCTTGCCGCCAAGATGGTCTGCTTTGAAGTTGCTGTTGTAGAAGCAGTAAAGTAAGAAGTCCATCAGATCCGGCATCACAGCTTCGGCTCCTTCGGATTCCAGCAGGTCCACGATGTGGTTGTTGGCCAGTGGGGAGAACTTAACCAGAATCTCACCGACAATGCCGACCTTCGGTTTCTTCACGTCTAAACGTGGCAGTTCATCAAAATCGTGGATGATTCCTTTAATGTTTCGTCCGAACTCCATCATATTTGCGGAGCGGGTGGAGAGACTCTTGATGCAGCGTGCCTTCCACTTTTCATGCAGCGCGTTTGCGGAGCCCGGCACTTTTTCGTAAGGACGTGTTGCGTAGAGCACGCGCATGAAGATATCGCCGTAAACTACGCCCTGCATAGCCTTGGTGATAAGGCTTGGGGTGAAGGTAAAGCCCGGATTCGTCTCCATGCCGTTGGCATTGACGGAGATGACCGGAACCTGCGGCATGCCTGCCTTGTCCAGTGCACGGCGGATAAATCCGATATAGTTGGAGGCACGGCAGCCGCCGCCGGTCTGGCTCATAAAGACAGCCGTGCGGTTTAAGTCGTATTTGCCGGATAACAGTGCGTCCATGATCTGACCGATAACGATCAGGGATGGATAGCAGGCATCATTATTTACGTACTGAAGACCTACATCTACGGCATTGCGGTTGTGGTTCTGCAGGATCTCCATGTTATAGCCGAAAGCGCGGATTGCCGGCTCGATCAGGTCAAAGTGGATCGGTGACATCTGCGGGCATAACAGAGTGTAATCCTTCTTCATTTCCTTGGTAAACAGCACACGGTTGTAAGCGCTGGAAACCACTTTCCGCTCATAATGCTTCTGGTCACGGACACGAAGAGCCGCGATCAGGGAACGGATACGGATACGGGCTGCTCCCAGGTTATTTACCTCGTCGATCTTTAATACAGTATAGATCTTTCCGGACTTTGTTAAGATCTCAGCAACCTGGTCTGTGGTAACAGCGTCCAGACCGCAGCCAAAGGAGTTTAACTGGATCAGATCCAGGTCATCTCTTGTTTTTACAAAGCTTGCGGCCTCATAAAGACGGGAATGATACATCCACTGGTCGGTGACAACTAAAGGTCGTTCCACTTTGCCCATATGGGAAACAGAGTCCTCTGTAAGTACGGCAAAGCCGTAGGAAGCGATCAGTTCCGGGATACCGTGGTGGATCTCCGGGTCTACATGGTAAGGTCTTCCGGCCAGCACAATGCCCCGTTTACCATGTTCTTTCATCCAGGCAAGTGTTTCCTCGCCCTTTTTCTCCATATCAGAACGGGATGCCAGCAGTTCTTCCCAGCCAGCGTGGGCTGCCATACGGATCTCTGCTTCAGGTATCTGGAATTTTTTTACAAATTCCCGTACCAGGCCGTCTGTTAAGATCTTTTCGTTTGTAAATGCCATGAATGGGTTCATGAAATCTACATGCTCTGTCTCTAATTCTTCTACGTTATTTTTAATATTTTCCGCATAGGAAGTGACCATTGGACAGTTATAATGGTTTCCTGCCTCAGGGCTTTCATTGCGCTCATAAGGGATACATGGATAGAAGATAAACTTCACACCCTGATGGATGAGCCATGAAATATGGCCATGTACCAGCTTTGCCGGATAACACTCAGACTCACTTGGAATGGACTCAATGCCCAGTTCGTAGATCTGTCTGGTGGACTGTGGGGAAAGTGTTACATGGTAGCGCAGCTTTTTAAAGAAAACAGCCCAGAATGGGAAGTTTTCATACATATTTAAAACTCTTGGGATACCCACTACGCCGCGGTCTGCCTGGTCTAAAGGTAGCGGTTCATAGTCAAACATCCGGTGATATTTGTAATCAAACAGGTTTGGTATCTCTTTTTTCGCTTTTGCAAGTCCAAGACCACGCTCACAGCGGTTTCCGGAAATATAATGGCGTCCGCTTCCAAACTGGTTGATGGTTAAAACACAGTGGTTGTTGCAGCCTTTGCACCGGGTCATAGAAGTGGTGTACTGCAGTGCGATGATCTTATCAAGAGGCAGCATGGTGGTCTCTTTTTCACCGGCCATATGGAAACGTTCTTTTGCGATCAGTGCTGCACCGAAAGCTCCCATGATACCGGCAATGTCCGGACGGACCGCACGACAGCCTGAAATCTTCTCAAAGCTGCGAAGGACAGCATCATTATAGAAGGTACCGCCCTGGACAACTACATGTTTTCCAAGGTCAGAAGTGTTTGTGATCTTAATTACCTTAAATAAAGCGTTTTTAATAACAGAATAAGCTAGACCTGCAGAGATATCAGCAACCGTAGCGCCTTCCTTCTGGGCCTGCTTTACATTGGAGTTCATAAATACAGTACAGCGAGTACCAAGGTCTGTAGGATTTTTGGCAAATAATGCTTCTTTTGCGAAATCTTTTACACTGTAATTTAAGCTTTTTGCGAAAGTTTCAATGAAAGAGCCGCAGCCGGAAGAACATGCCTCGTTTAACTGTACGCTGTCTACGGTTCCGTCTTTGATCTTAATGCATTTCATATCCTGACCGCCGATGTCCAGGATGCAGTCTACATCCGGCTCAAAGAAAGCAGCAGCGTAGTAGTGGGAAATAGTCTCTACTTCTCCCTCATCTAACATAAGAGCAGCCTTTAAAAGGGCTTCGCCGTATCCGGTAGAGCAGGAGTAAGCAATATGGGCAGTTTCTGGAAGCTGTTCTTTGATCTCTGTCACTGCGCGGATGGCAGTAGCCAGAGGACTTCCATTATTATTATCATAAAAACGATATAATAATGTGCCGTCTTCTCCAACAAGAGCCACTTTGGTGGTAGTGGAACCGGCGTCAATACCCAGATAGCAGTTGCCTTCGTAAGTAGAAAGATTGCCGGAACGCACGTGGTTGTGGCCGTGGTCTTCGATAAAGGCGTCATATTCTGCCTGATCCTTAAACAGAGGCTCCATACGCTTTACTTCAAAATCCATTTTAATGCCATTGGAAAGCCGGTCGATCATGTCGGTAATAGCTACCGGCTCCTGGCCTTCCTTTGGGTTCATGGCAGCGCCTACAGCTGCAAACAGGTGGGAGTGATCCGGTGCAATGGTCTGCTCCGGAGTCAGATGCAGCGTGCGAACAAAGGCTTTTCTCAGTTCAGGAAGGAAATGCAAAGGTCCTCCTAAAAAGGCAACATTTCCACGGATGGGCTTACCACAGGCAAGACCGCTGATGGTCTGGTTTACTACTGCCTGGAAAATAGAGGCAGCCAGATCCTCTCTGGTAGCGCCGTCGTTGATCAGCGGCTGGATATCCGATTTCGCGAAAACACCGCAGCGGGCTGCAATTGGGTAGATAGCCTTGTAATCTTTTGCATATGTATTCAGTCCAGCAGCATCGGTCTGCAAAAGGGATGCCATCTGGTCAATGAAAGACCCGGTTCCTCCTGCGCAGATACCGTTCATACGCTGGTCGATGCCCCCTGTAAAGTAAATGATCTTGGCATCTTCGCCGCCTAACTCAATGGCTACGTCGGTCTGTGGCGCATAGTCCTGGAGAGCAGATGCAACTGCTACAACTTCCTGGACAAAAGGAACGTGTAAATGAGATGAAAGTGTAAGGCCGCCAGAGCCGGTGATCACCGGGATAATATCAATGGGGCCGGTCTGGTTTAAGGCTTTCTTTAAAAGGCCTGCCAGAGTTTCCTGAATATTGGCATAATGACGCTCATAATCGGAGAATATAATATGAAGATCCTGATCCAGTAATGCAACTTTGACAGTTGTTGAACCGATATCGATCCCCAGGGTGTAATAAGTTGTAGTCTGATCCATAGTATATGGGGATAGCCCCTTACCTCCTTCGTGACTTGATGTACTTTCAAGACTCTGAGAGTACATCCTATAGCTTATGAAACGTAATTGTTTGTTAGAACATCATGTCTCTTACTGCAATTCCGGGCGAAAAGCCCAAAAAAGCACATTACAGTCTAACACAATACCTTTTACTTGGCAATTGTTAAAGGGGGTTAAGAATTTGTGAAGAATTGAAAAAATATGAAACGATTTGACAAAAACCGGGCCAGTCACTATAATGAGTAGGGTGAAAATTCAAAATGGGGGAGATTTCGCATGATACGGATTTTCAAGACAGAAGACGGTGCAATGCACGAAAAAGAGGAGATGCAGCCAGGCTGCTGGATCGCCCTGACCAATCCAACTGCATCAGAGATCTTAGAGATTGCTGATGCCTGCCAGATCGATCCGGACCACCTGAAAGCACCTCTGGATGAGGAAGAGCGCTCACGTATTGAAGCAGAAGATGAATATACGCTGATATTGGTGGATATTCCTTCTATAGAAGAAAGAAACGGGAAAGACTGGTTTGTGACCATTCCTATGGCGATCATTACCACCAAGGATGTGCTGATAACCGTCTGCCTGGAGGAGACCCCGATCCTTACTGCCTTTATGGACGGAAGAGTCAGAGATTTCCACACATTTATGAAAACAAGGTTTATCTTACAGATCCTTTATAAAAATGCAACCCAGTATCTGCAGTACCTGCGCATTATCGATAAAAAGAGTGAAGTCATTGAAAACAAACTTCACCAGTCCCAGAAAAATGAGGAACTGATCGAACTGTTAGAACTTCAGAAATCACTGGTGTACTTTACCACCTCCCTTCGTTCCAACGAAGTGGTGCTGGAGAAGTTATTAAGGATTGACAAGATCAAGAAGTACCCGGAAGATACTGATCTTCTGGAAGATGTAATCGTAGAGAATAAGCAGGCTATGGAGATGACCAGCATTTACAATGGCATTTTAAGTGGTACCATGGATACCTTTGCATCTGTTATTTCAAACAACTTAAACATTGTTATGAAATTCCTGGCAACCGTTACCATTGTTATGTCCATTCCAACTATGGTGGCAAGTTTTTACGGTATGAACGTAAGAGCCAGCGGAATGCCTTTTGCAGAGCATCCTTATGGATTTGGCATCGTGCTTTTCTTTACACTGGTATTGACACTGATCGTTGCTTATATATTTAATAAGAAAGATCTGTTTTAAAATCAGTTAAATCAGTTTAAAAAAGGAGTTTTTGAATGGGAAAATTTTCCAATAACTGGAAACGCCGGAACGGAAATTTCCTGGGGTTCAGAAGTATCATTGATATTGTATGCGCCCTGGAGATCCTTGGAGTGGTCCTTTTCCTGGTAGCACCGCAGTTTGTGATGAATTATCTGATCTTAAACCCGGCGGCTATCCTTCACGGTCAGATCTGGCGTATTGTTACATTTTTAGTGTATCCACCGGCCATTACAGGTTCTGATGCCATTATGTTTGTGCTGATGAACGCCCTTGGCATTTACTGTATCCGTGCTTTTGGTACCATTGTGGAGCAGGTATGGGGAAGATTTCGCTTTAACTGCTACATTATCGGAGGTGTGCTCCTTCATTCGGTTGTTGCCATTGGCATTTACCTGGTAACAGGGCTTTCACTGCCACTGTTCCCAACTTATTTGGTTTATTCCTTCTTCTTTGTATTTGCCCTGATGTTTCCGGATATGCAGGTACTGTTTATGATGGTACTGCCATTAAAGGCAAGCTGGATCGCAGTGGCAGAGGCAGGAATTTATATTTATTCCTTTATTACAGGCGGACTGATCGAGAAGATCGAGATCGTTTTAAGTCTGATCCTTATTGGCGTATTCTTTGGCTGGATGACCTTTGCAGGTCCTTCCGGTTTTAAGCAGAAGAAACGCTCCCAGGAATTCCAGAAGACCACCCAGAAAATGAAAGTGGTAAAGAGAGGACACAAGTGTGCAGTCTGCGGACGCACAGATAAAGACAGTCCTGGTATGGAATTCCGTTATTGTTCCAAATGTGAAGGCAATTATGAATATTGCATGGATCATTTGTACACACATAAGCATGTCAAAAAAGAGGATGCTGATAACAGTAACAGTAATGATTAATGCGACCGGCATGCTCTGCGCTTTTGCACTGCATATCCCCACTTGGCCTGACACATTTATTCCTGTGCCAAGGGCATAAAAAGGCAGTAAAAGAGCGAATATACTACTAACCCCAATTCATTTTATTTATGGAGGAATTTGAAAACATGAAGAAAACTAAGATCGTCTGCACTATGGGCCCCAACACAAATGACAAGAACATTATGCTGGAACTGGCTAAAAATGGAATGGACGTAGCTCGTTTTAACTTCTCCCACGGTGATTATGCAGAGCATCAGAGCCGCCTGGAGATTTTAAAAGAGGTTAGAAAAGAACTGGACCGTCCGGTAGCAGCTCTTCTTGATACAAAGGGACCGGAGATCCGTACCGGCGTATTAAAAGACGGAAAGAAAGTTTCCTTAAAGGAAGGACAGACCTTTACTTTAACTACCAGAGAGATCGTTGGTGATGAGACTATTACCCATATCAACTACTCTGGCCTGAATGAAGATGTTGCAGCTGGAAATAAGATCCTCATCGATGACGGCCTGATCGAGCTGGAAGTAGTAAAGGTAGACGGCACTGAGATCGTTTGTACCGTTATCAACGGCGGTGAGTTAGGCGAGAAGAAGGGTGTAAATGTTCCTAACGTAAAGATCAAACTTCCGGCACTGACTGAAAAAGATAAAGAAGATATCCGTTTTGGTATCAAACAGGGCTTTGATTTTATCGCAGCTTCTTTTGTACGTACAGCTGACTGTATCCGTGAGATCAAGGAAATGCTGGATGCAGAAGGTTCTGCAATCAAGGTAATCGCTAAGATCGAGAATGCAGAAGGTATTGAAAACCTGGATGAGATCATTGCAGTAGCAGACGGTATCATGGTAGCAAGAGGTGACATGGGTGTTGAGATTCCGGCTCAGGAAGTTCCTCATATCCAGAAAGAGATCATCCGTAAGTGTAATGAGGCTTGTAAGACTGTTATTACTGCAACCCAGATGTTAGACTCCATGATCCGCAACCCAAGACCTACCAGAGCTGAGGTTACTGACGTTGCCAACGCTGTTTATGACGGTACTGACGCAGTAATGCTTTCCGGTGAGACTGCTATGGGTAAATATCCGATTGACGCATTAAAGATGATGGTATCTATCGTTGAAGAGACGGAAGCTTACTTAGACTACAGCGCATACCGCCGTCGTAAAGTAACTGAGGAGAATATGAAGAATATCTCCAATGCAGTTTGCTCCGCTTCTGTTTCTACCGCAC
>ERZ773162.701-NODE-701-length-35535-cov-13.473844_pt1 | contig 35535 bp, 31 predicted proteins | sample MGYA00511113_ERZ773162 | MGnify/ENA primary metagenome ERZ773162 (study PRJEB29015, sample SAMEA2737807) | human gut metagenome | biome: human gut; feature: human-associated habitat; material: faeces | place: China | collected 2012 ... | reverse complement strand
ACAGTGACTTGTCGCCAGTTTCCTAACTTGACATTCGCTCCACGGAAAACCTGCCATTCTTCTCGGCAGCAACCTCGCGCTTCTTTGCTATCATGTCACAGCTTTTTTAGTATACCCGATGTTTCTGCATTTTGCAAGCATTTTATTTTATTTTTTGTACTTTTTTTCATACAAAATTTTCTTAAAAAATCTTCTCCTTTTGTGCTATTTTTCTTATTCCCTTTTTGCGGTATAATATTCTCATATTCAGCGGGGTACCAGATCCATAGGCTTCTTCGCTAAATGCAGCCTGTCTCACATGAAGTGATCGAGAAAATCGTAGAAGCAAGTGCCTACGCTCCATCCTGGAAGAATACGCAGACAGCAAGATATATTATAATAGAAGAAACAGCTCTCAAAGACAGGATTGCCAGAGAAGCTGTTATGGGATTTGAATGGAATACAGGCATCATTCTTGGTGCACCGGTACTGGTTGTTCTCGCTTCCGTTCCGGGAAAAAGCGGTTACGAAAAGGACGGAGCTTATTCCACCTCAAAAAAGGATAAATGGGAAATGTTTGATGCCGGTATCGCTGCGCAGACCTTCCAGCTCGCTGCACACGAATGTGGAATCGGTTCTGTTGTCATGGGCATCTTCGATGAAACACAAGTAAAAGAAATTCTCAGTCTCGATGACAGCCTGAATGTATCTGCCCTGATTGCAATCGGTCATCCGGCTGTCAGCCCAACTGTTCCGGCACGTAAATCAGTCCAGGAGCTGCTCCAATACCGTTAATCTCTCACTGTCGTACAGTTGACCGTGTTGTACATATTCTAATACACAAATTATCTAGAAATTTACCAGTTTCTTGTTGACACTACTGTGATAAAGTGATATAGTGTAACCAACTTAATCAGAGAGCTAAACCAAAGGCGGTTTCCAACACGAGGATACCGCTATTTTAAAAAGACTTGATTAAGCTACAACATTGGTTGTTATTGCAGTTATATTGTTGCCGGTCGTTTCCCCCAAGAATGATCTTGCAATGATAAAACTCCAATTTATATATACATCCTCTTTGTAGGAGCATTCCCCAGCTTTGTATATAAGGCAAACTGCAATGCAACGAGGAAAAACCTCTCAATGACATACCAAAAAGAAAAGACATGACCTCGAGGGGTCATGTTTTTTCTTTCCAAAAGTAAAGGAGACGTGAAAATATGAGTAGTTCAAGACCAATAGATAACCCGAAAGATCCCCGTACAGACGAAAAACCCGTATTTTCAAAAGAGCTGGTGCAGGAAGATCTGAAAGATGAATTCAAAGCAGGCTCCAACTCCGAATGGGCCGCTGATTCCCAGGATGAACTCGAAGACTGGATTGAGGAGCAGGGGATTCAACTGAGATATTAATTCCATTCACAGGAATATTTTCAAAGAGCGGCTGGAAAATCGATTATATGATTTCCCAGCCGCTCTTTATTATACTTTATTTTTCACTCACGAAAATAAACTTCACACTTCCATCCATTCCATCTGCAATTCCAGAGAAGTTCTTATATTCTTTAGATGCATCAAGAAGTTCATTTGCTTTATTAAGAAGTTCATCAATATCGCCATCAAATACGCTTACAAGCTTTTTAATTCCTTCTTCATTAAACTGAATCATACCACTGTTTAATTCGGCTGCGCCAGAATCAAGTTTCTCAACACCGGAAATCAATGGTGCTATGTTGCTCTGAAGAGTGTTAAGACCTGTCGAAAGTGCGACAGCTCCGCTGTCAAGTTTAAGTGCACCTGCTGCAAGCTGACCAGATCCATTTGCAACAGTCTGTGCTCCGGCATTTGCTGTCTTCATATTCGTATTTAAAGTAGCACTTCCCGCACTTACTTGTGAAGCTCCGGCACTTAATGTTCCGAGTCCCGAATTCAGATCTTGTGTTCCTGCAAGTAAATTTCCACTTCCATCTAAGAGCTGTTTTGTTCCAGCTGTAAGCTGAGTCTTCATACTTCCAACACCGCCTTGAAGCTCTGTTGCTCCAGCTCCCAGAAGTTCCAGTGCCTCTTCTAACGAGCCGGCTCCTCCTTGTATATTTTGTAATCCTGCAACAACCTGACTTGCTCCGGATCCGATGCTTCCGAGGTTATCAGATAAATTTTTCGCACCTGCTGCAAGTTCATTCGCACCTGCTGATGCCTGGGTAATTCCGCTGTTCACAGCTTGCTGCTGTGTTTGAAGTCCACTTATAACATTATTCAGTACAGCCTGCTGCTCCGGTGTTGCTGACTCAAAAAGACTTGTCAGTGCTGCAATCATTGCTGAATTATCATTCCCTGCCGCAATCTGATCAAGTGAACTTTTAAGATTTGCCGCTCCGTCCGCAAGTCCGCTGGCTCCTGTCTGTGCCTGTGTAATTCCACCACTTACACTCTGCGCACCTTCTGCAGCACTTGCAGCTCCATTTTTCAGATTTTCTGCTCCGGCTTTAGCCTGTTTAATTCCACCATTCAGTTGTTCTGCACCACTGCTCAAAGAATCCACACCTGCACCAACCTGGTTTTGCATTTGTGCAATTCCATTATTCAGATCTTTTGCTCCGCTTTCAAGTTTAGCTGCTCCCGCACTGGCATTTTGTGCTCCTGCCTCAACCTGTGCTGCCCCTGTTTTCAAACTTTCTGTACCATCTGCCAGTTGACTCGTTCCTTTTGCAAGACTCTTACTTCCATCGGCCAATGTGTTTGCCCCACTGACCAGACTTCCTGTTCCACTTGCCAGTTCCTTTCCGCCGCTTGCCAGCTGATCTACTCCGCTTACCAGTGTTCCTGATGAAGAAAGCAGTGTATCCAGTCCGTCTTTTAGTTCTCCGGAGCCGCTGACAAGTTTGTTCGATGCATCTTGAAGTTCTGTCATAGAATCCTTCAGTTCATCCAGGCTGTCAAATTTATCGGTACCTACTTCATTGAACACTTCGTTTGTTGCAACTGTAACGGCTTCTACTTTTTCGTAATCTGTCACATCTGCTTCTACTGTAAAGGAATCCGGGATATCCAGATCATCCACCTTGCTACTAACTGATGTAAGCTGTTCTTTCAACTGTGGAAGTCCCATTCCGATCACGATATCTCTGTCACCATCTGAGATTACTTTTCCATTATCAACGGTTACATTTGAAAACTTCTCTCCATCCATCAGAAGTCCGGTTGCCATCAAAAATGGTGTGTATTTCCCGCTGTCAGCACTTGTATTCTGATATTCATAATGAATCTTTAAGTGTCCACTCTTTCCTTCCAGATCATCTGCGCTGACTTTCTTTCCGTCAAGTTCATAAGTAACCTTCATTCCTACAGGAATCTTCTTTGTGGTTGTTCCCTGATAACAGATATCTTTCTTATCTCCCTGCCATACCAGTTTACCGTTATTTTCAGAAAAGGTTTCATCACCTTTTACATTCTTGATATCTTTCAGATCTGATACATCATCGATTGTTCCAAGACTCGAAATATTTTTCAGCTGATCCGATACCGTAACATCTTTCTGGTTTCCTGCGTCATCTACTTTTACATATACAGTCTCATCTTTTACAGGTGTTGCGCTGCTGCTTGTTTTTGTTTCGCTTGTTTTCTTTGTCTCTGTACTTTTATCTTTATTATCTGCCGCCTGTACATTTACAGATGTTCCTGCAATATTTCCAACTACAAGTGATGCCATAAGTGCAAGTGTAACTAATACTCTGTATTCCCTGTTCTTCATGTTTAAAAACCTCCTGTAAGCCTCTACTGACTTTCCTGTCGGTATGCCTTCTTCTTTTTTGACTACTGGTCATTTTCTAGCTCGCACTTACTATAACTCAAAAATGACCACAAGTCAATATTTTTCTACAAAAAAGTTGACGCTGAGTCATTTTGATTTTATAATAAAGATAATTCAAAGGAAAAGAGGAATGAATCATGGGAAAAGTAGATGAAAACAAGCATCAGAAAATGGATGCTCTCTTTCAAAGCGCATACGATTTATTTCTGAATCAGGGAATCGAGAAAACATCAATCAGCGATATAGCAAAAAAGGCCGGAGTTGCGAAAGGAACGTTCTATTTATATTTTGCAGACAAATACGAGATACGCGACCGGCTGATCGCACGGACAGCCAGCCGACTTTTCCATAGAGCACACAAAGCTCTGGAGACAGCCGACATCCCCGAATTCGAAGATAAGATTATTTTTATTGTAGATTACGTTTTAAATGCCATGCAGAAAAATAAACTGATTCTGAGATTTATCTCTAAGAATCTCAGCTGGGGCATTTTCAGACAGGCTATCACCAATAATACGCAGGATGATGAGGGTGAAATTCTTGCATATTTTAGTAATATCCTTCTGGATCATCCGACAATCAAACTTCGTGCGCCGGAAACTATGCTGTTTCTGATCATAGAACTTGCAAGTTCTACTTCATACAGCACGATCCTGGACAACGATCCGATGTCGTTTGAAGAATTGAAGCCATATCTTAACGAAAGTATCCGCGCGATCATCCGTAACCATATTATCGAAGATACCGCAGAAAATTAAACAACAAAAGTCCTGTCAGAATCCGAATATCGAATCCGGATTCTCAGCAGGACTTTTCTATATCTTCTTTCCCTGCCAGCTTTACTTTTGACAGTTTTCTTCAAATTTCAAAACCTTAACGCTTCTCATTTTTCCGCATTTTCAGCTTCAGCATTGCAGTAACCTTTTTCGCATCCAGCTCCGTCACATTATTTTCTCCGAGTACATCTGTCTCAATGCCCTCTTCACTTTTATTGATATCCAGAATTTCTCCCAGATGATCATTTTCTACCACAAACTGGCCAACTGTACCACTGAATTTCAGACCGGTTACCGGAATTCCTCTGATTTCCATCTGTTCAGCCGTATTTGCGAAATCTACGTCACTGTTTCCCCATCCATCGGACGACAGGATAACTCCGTCTGCCCGCATAGCTTCCGCCCATACTGCCGCACGGGTTCCAACAAGCAATTTATCTGTATTATCATCCGGCGTTCCAACAATTATGATTCCCATCAGATCCAGATCTTCATCCGATGATACCACATCAAGAAGAGGATCCCTGAAATGGTGTAGTGATGTTTCCTTTGTCGATGGTCCAATTCCCATAATCGCACCTCCTACTGCATAGAACGGATAATTCCGTCACGATATTCGTTTGGTGTAACGATCACCGGCATATTTCCCATATCAATGATCGAGCGACCGTTTTCAGTTCCCGAAGGCTCTTTTGCAAATAACGAAGTATCGTACATCGCACCCTGTCCGGCAACCTGTTTTACGATCAAAACACGTTTTTTCCCCGGGCGAACCACATCATGGTACTCATGTCTCTCTGTGCAGAGATCGCCCCTGAACTTCTTCATCTGTTCCCGGAAAATCTGGATAAACTCGTCACAGGCATGGTGGGCTGCAAGTACACCTTCTCTTTCCTGTCCCATTCCAGGTTTCAGAACAACATCAAATGACACAATATAATCATCATCCCCCGGAGTACCCGCACGGTTCAGATACAGCTTCTCTTTCAGATTACCTTCACTGGACCCAAATTCGTGTGCCTGTTTTCCGTTTTCATCTACACCGGTAAGGATTACATAAACGCCGGTGAGCGTATGCGTAATCCCGTCCCCAATCTTTCCAAGTACTTTGGTCGATATCGGAATGATATCCATCATCGTATTGGTATAACGGTCATGTTCTCCCGGTCTTATAATCTGTACATCTAATTTGGAAAGCTGTGGATATTTCGGTAAAATTTCATCCAGTATTTTCTTCTCGATCGTCATCTTTCCAGATGCTGTCACTTTATTTTCTCCGCCTTCTTCCACCTCAGTAATATGGAAAGCTTTGATCACAAGCCGGCGCAGATCTATTTCTTTCTCCATATAATCATCCTCAATTCTAAATTGAACCCAAATGCGCCCTGGCACATTTGAGGCACATAGCACCTTTTATCTAACAGGAAATTTTATCAAAATATCCAGTTAAATAAAAAGGACATCTCCGGCAAATCAGAGCTTTCGCCCCAATCCTGCCGGGGATGTCCCCTTTTTACTATTTGATTATACTTTCGCTACATATTCAAACGGCAGCGGAACAACTTTTCCTGGAGTATCCAGCTTCACGAGCTGTTCCAGAGTTGCTTTTACGATGCCTGTCTGCATCTCAACGTTGTGTGGTTCACCAGCGTTAGCTCCCATAGGAACACGCGGAGCAACCGCACGTGGGGTACCGGTCTGACGAACAACCGGCGGAAGCGCAGCAATAATAATTGTAGGAATTCCTGCGGCTTCAATCGCTCTCTGCACCAGAACTGCAGAGCGGTGGCAGGTACCTCAACCAGCGGTGAGGATAACTGCGTCTACGCCTTCCTCTACAAACATCTTTGCAATGGCAGGACCAGTTTCATGTTTGAATTTTTCCTGGTTTCCGCCACCACCCATGAATCCGGCATGTACCGGTGCACATGCTTTGATAAATCCTTCTTTAGCAAGCTCATGGATACGGTCAATCGGGAACATACAGTTGATGTCTTTGTTTACATCACTGTTGTCATATCCACCGTGAGATACCATTAATTCATCTGACGGCATTTTATCTGTTATTTTTCTCCAGGTAAAGTCACCGGCAAGGTTGAATCTCTTCTGATCCTTGTGGTGCACACCTGCTGCTGTGGCGAGGGCAATTGTCATATCCTTCAGTTCTTTTTTCACCGGAGCCCATACTGGCGGCGGAGTTACCGGAACAAAGATTTCTGACTGAAGTCCTTTAACAACGGTCAAACTCATGTCTATTTCCTCCTGATATAATTACACTTCATCATTCTTCTTATGAGACTTCATTTCTTCCTGACGTCTCTGATACGTCTGCAGGTTACTAACATATTTTTCATTGGCGTCCGGTCCAAGCTGTTCGACAAAACTCATATTCCATCCAACTTCCTGTCCTACCACTAATGGATAATCCGTAATCAGCATTCTCATCGGGATTTTCAGATAACCTAATCGTCCCTTCAAATCGATTCCAACACATCCATCATGGATCTCTACGATTACGCCTTCCATATAGATGATCTTATCGCCATATTTCATAGTCATTCACCTTAATCGTATTTTTCTTTTCTCTTCTGGCTCATCGGCAGTGACTGCTCGTTCTTAACCAATTCAATTGTTCTGTCCATAGTCTTTGAAATCAGTTCGATGTTATTTGCTTTTACATTCGGATTCCATTTTCTTTCTGCCTTCTTCACTTCTTCTCCAGCCATTCCAGCTTTCAGCATAGCAAGTGCACGGATTGCTTCTTCCTGGCAAAGTGTGTTGCAGGCAAGAACTTCGTTCTCGATTCCTGATTCAGATTTGTTGTTATCTACCATGTACTGCATGTATTTGTTTCCAACTACAAGTGCTCCCTGTACTGCGCAGAATGAAAGTCCAACAACCGGAATTCCTCTCATACCGATCTGTTCGATATGGCTTGCGAAATCGATGTGGTTGTTACCAAATCCTTCTGTTGTAACAAATGCGCCATCAACATCAAGAGCTTCTACCATCATACCAACACGTTTTGATACATAGAATTTCTCTGTATTGATCTGTGGGCTACCTACAAAGATAACACCGCAAAGGTCAACTTCTTCATCATGGAGAGTTTCAAGAACCAGTGGTTCTCTCCAGTAATGTCTTGACATTTCTTTTGATGCAGGTCCGATACAGGTAAGTGCATGGATACATCCGTCAAGTACTTCCAGTGGAGATGCCATAATCGGTACGTTTCCAAGGTCGACGTTTGGTCTTGCACCAAGTACTCCGACTGGTTCCATAGGAAGAATCAGGTTGTCATGCATAGCACCCTGTCCCATGATTTCTTTTACGATAACGACTTTCTTCTTACCAGGTCTTCTTACCTGATTGAATGTCTCTGTATCTACTACAAGGCTTTCGTCTTCTACTTTCTTCAGAGCTTCACGGATTTCCTGTGTGATCACATCTGTTGCAGAATGTGCAGCAAGCGGGCCAGGTCTTTCCATGTTGGTTCCTTCTTTGATGATAACTTCTGTCTTGATGAAGATTTCACCTTTATCAGGAGCTCCCGGACGTCCCCACATGATATTTTCATCCAGGTATCCTTCGGAAGAACCGAATTCACCAATCTGAACACCATTGTCGTCTGTTCCGGTAACCATCATGATAACGCCATCAAGTACTCTTGTTGTACCTGTACCGATTTCGTCTTCGCCCTCTTTTGTAGCGATCGGCTGTACGTCCATGATTGTATTAGAATAAGTATGGTACTGATCCGGTGTAATGATATCAATCTTTAACTGATGAACCAGTTCCTGTGAAGCAACTGCTTCTTCTTCAATTCCTTCTCGGATGTAAAGAGTTGTTCCTTCGATTTTTGTCTCCGGTCCACGCTTTACTTCTGTAATTTTATAATGCTTTCTGGTAACGCTTCTTACGACTTTCGGTTCCAGCTCTTTTGTCGGTGTTGCGCCTGAAACCACGCCTGCCGGTAATTCTACCTCTGCCGGTACTTCCGCTACTGCAACACCGTTATTAAAACCCATCGGCATTTCGATATCGATATCTTTGCCTTCTCCAATGTGGATTTTTAACACGCCGCCAACTTTCTGTACACTTGCTGTAGGATTTGCAGTAACTGCTGGTGCTTCTTCTTTCACTTCTTCTTTTGCTTCTTCAGCCGGTGCTTCCTCTGCTGCAGGTGCTTTTGCGCCTTCAACAAGATCAGCTGTAAGTGGTGTAAGAGAATCGCAGGTCTTAACAAGCTTTGCTCCAAGTACCTGTTCGATTGTAAGTGTTCCATCAAGTTTCAGAAGTCCTGAATCTACCAGATCATCAAAGATAGCCGGATCTTCAAGGTTTGCAGCCTGGATTGTAATGCCGCCTTCTGCTCTACAGCATAATACTGCAGGATCTTTTGCATGTTCTTTTGCGGTTTCCGCTGTAATTGACATAATAATTTCCTCCTTGTTAATTTAACAATAACTCAATTAACTATTTATACACTCACCGAAGTGAGGTATCAACTTATCTATTTACCTTCCGGTAACTGTTCTACCTGTTTTGAAACACGCAGATATCTGTAAAGTGGATGTCCGATTGTACGCATTACATGGTCTGTCTGGTGGAATACCTTAAGTCCCATCTTCGGTGCTGATCCCATTACTGTATTTGAACAGTCTGAGCAGTTACCAATAATAATGTACTCGCATCCATCCTTCTTGAACTGAATATTATTCTTAGCCTGTCCAGGACAGTTTCCAGGTCTTTCGCATTTAAGCGGAGCTCCCGGTTTGTTTTCAATTGCCTGTTTACATCTGGCTACTGATTTCACTACACCATTCATCTTCTGACAAATATCTCTCATACGTTCTTCGCTACCACCGCAGGCACATACCAAAAGACCTACACTTGCACCATGAAGATCCGGGAAATCAATTGTAACAATGATTCCACCAGTTGTCTTTGTGATCGGTGCATCCTCTGTAGTAGCATGTCCGGTAAATGGACCACCCATGATGATTTCCCCATATACACCATCAATACCACCGGCACGTTCGATCATTTCCCCAACGCTTGTGCCGACCGGTACATCCATAAATACATGTGGCTCATTACCTCCATTGATCTTACCGATAACAGTAAGGTTCTTAGAAAAGCATGGCTTTCTCTCTTCAATTGCTTCCGCAACTCTTGCAAGAGTTTCTACATTACAGACAATTGCATTCGCTGCTGACGGAAGCTGTGTTGTATTCAGTTCGATTCCAAGACATTCTCTTACAACCGCACGTTCTTCTCCCATCGGATAAATATCCGGAAGTAAGTGGATCGTGATCGCCTCTTCATCTTTTAATGCCTCGCGCAGTGCCTTTACTGCTTTTTCATTTTTCTTCTTAATTGCAAAAATAGCTTTTGATGCATTGGAAATCTCCATGCAGTGTTTTACTCCGCGGATAACTTTCGCACAGTCATCTTCCAGCTGCTGAATGTTATGACGAAGTCCAGGCTCACACTCCGCTGCATTTACAAGGATATATCCTCCCTGCAGATCTGTTCCGAGTTTTACACCTGTCGGGAATCCGGCGCCACCCATTCCGACAACACCTGCCGCTTTTACCATATCAAGCTTGCTGCCTTCCGGAATCTTTACATATTCATCCTTCTGTTCTTCATCCGGCTTGATGATGATACGGTCTTCCAGTACGTCTTCTACCACACCATATGCACTTGAAAAAATATTAGCTCCAAGGCCTGTCGGTGTTGCAATCAGAGTCCCTTTTTCTACTCTGTCTCCGGCTTTTACAACCGGTGCACAAGGAGCTCCTACATGCTGACGCAGCAAAATCTGTAAGTTTGCCATGTCTCTTCTCTTCCTTTCTCCTCTACGTCGAAATCTATATCTTATCTTGTCCTACGCGTATTTGACTATAGTTTAGCAAATAGATATATTTTTTTCAATAGCATTTATAGATTTTCACTTTTCATGTTGGACTCAATACTAGAATCTAGTCTAGTGATTGATCTGTACTATAGTCTATATGATTTTACTTGAAAATTCAATATCTTTTTTATATATAATCTATTTATTTTTTTCATCGGTTCTGTCTGATTTTTACAGATTGTCTATTTTTTCTCATTTTACTTATCCGCATTATCTATAAGTATTCTGGTCAAGAGGATTTACGTCAAAAAAGAAAAGCCACCGTACTGTTTCCCCTAAAACAATACAGCAGCTTTTCTCTTTATCTTTTTAAGGCTTTTCGCCCAAAAACCTCTCTTTTTGGCGAGGGCATGTGGGAATCGAACCCACCCAGGACGCTCCTAACGCCCCACACTGGTTTTGAAGACCAGGAGACACACCAGTTATCCATCTACCCCCATATATTGATTATTCCAATCAAGCTTATTCATTATAGCAAATTACCATTGACTTTTCAAGTATTTTCGTACATAATATTTTTAAAGAAAACTGAACTGCATACTAGACTCTGGTCTGGTCTTTCAACTAAGGAGGAATATTAAAAATGGAAATCAATCCAAAACTGAATCTTGACGCATTTGAGGCATCTTTCCATGCGATTGACACACATACAGTTGGGGAATTTACAAGAATCATTACATCAGGTTTCCCGAAGCTTGAAGGGGATACCATGATCGAACGTAAGAACTTTCTTGCAAAGCATTACGACAAATACCGTCAGGCTCTGATGTTTGAGCCACGTGGACATCATGATATGTTTGGTGCGCTTCTGACAGATCCGATCCACCCGGAAGCTGATTTTGGTGTAATCTTCATGGACACTGGAGAATATCTGAATATGTGCGGTCACGGAACAATCGGTTCGGTTACAGCAATCATCGAAACAGGACTTGTTCCTGCCGTAGAACCTTATACAGAAGTTGTTCTGGATGCTCCTGCAGGAATTATCCGTACCAAAGCAGAAGTCAAAAATGGAAAGGTACTTAATGTAACACTTACTAATGTACCGGCTTTCCTTTACAAAGAAAACCTCACCACAGAAGTTGATGGCAGAGAAGTTCACTATGATATTTCTTTCGGCGGAAGCTTCTTCGCACTTGTTGATATCGAACAGTTCGGATGGCACGTAGATCCACAGTCAATCCCACAGCTTACCGATTTCGGTATGAAGCTGATTGAAAAGGTCAATGCTGAAGTAGAGATTCGGCATCCGGAACTTGATATCACAACTGTCGACCTTGCAGAGCTTTATTGCTCTACCGATACTCCTGGATGTGACAAACGTAATGTCGTTATCTTCGGAGATCATATGGCTGACCGTTCTCCTTGCGGAACCGGAACCAGCGCAAAGCTCGCCACCCTTTACAAAAAAGGTGAGATCAAAGTTGGACAGCCTTTCGTATATGAAAGCTTTATCGGCTCTCAGTTCAAAGGCGTAATCTTAGACACTACAAAGGTTGCCGACTATGATGCCGTTATTCCGCAGATTACCGGAAGTGCTTATCTGACAGGGGAATCTACTTATGTGATCGATCCAGATGATCCGTTAAAATATGGCTTCAAAGTAGGCCGTTAAGTCATAATCTTTCAGGAGACAGAGCTATGTATATGGCTTTGTCTTCTTTTTTTGTAAACAAATTACTTTCTTGTTATTTCATGTCCATTCTGCTATAATAAAAAAAGATTACTATTTTCAAAGGAGGGGAATTTTCATGCCAAAGAAAAGAAGTTCCACCAAAAGCCGTATCATAAAAGCCGCGTGGAATCTATTCTACAAGCATGGTTATGAACAGACCACTGTTGATGAGATCATCTCGGCTTCTAAGACCTCAAAAGGAACCTTTTACCACTATTTTAAGGGAAAAGAAGCTCTTCTCAACACACTTTCTTATCTGTTTGACGAAAAGTATGAAGAGCTTGCAGGAATCGTAGATCCGGATCTTTCCGCTTATGACAAGCTGTTATTTTTTAACCATGAACTATTTCATATGATTGAGACCAGTGTCGATGTCGGGCTTTTAGCCTCCCTCTACTCGTCCCAGCTGATCACCAAAGATAAGCGCTCCCTTCTTGAAAACGATCGTTACTATTTCGTGTGGCTCACTGAGACAATCAGCACTGCACTGAAAAATGGAGAATTCAACGGCACCAGTACTGCTGATGAACTTCTGAAGATTTATGCAATGTACGAACGTGCTGTTCTTTATGACTGGGCATTATGCAAAGGCAAGTATTCTCTCACCGCATACAGCGACAAGCTTCTTCCACATGTACTTGACCAGTTTGTAGAAGGATTTTAATTTTGTCATTTTTTCATTGACAGTATAGACACCCTTCTGCACATGGATCATCGCACTACAATCGAGTAGGCTGACTCCTACTCGATTCTTATACTTTGTACATCACCTCGCTTAACAGCTCGATGATGTACATTCGTCAAATGCAGATCCTTGTGCAAGCACAAATCTGCACTTGGCTCATCGTATACACAAAAAGACCAGAACCCGCCCCACTACCAGGGCATTCTGGTCTTTTTCTTTTCACTGCCGCACTTTTCCCTTATGCACTGTACTCTATTCTTCAATCAGGAAGCTTTCCTGTTCGATTCCCTTTCCGGTTTCAAGAAGCTTTTCTTTTAACTCCTCTAAAAGTGGAACATTTACCTTTTCCAGCTTTTCCATCGTCTCTTTCGAGATTGTTTTCGCATATTCTTCGTATTTCTCGTAGGTCTCCACATCCATCTGCAATGGCTTTATTCCCGGGAAAATATGCTTCTGGATATATTCAAAAATCCGGATTCCACCGTAATCCATATCTCCGCTGTGGAATACTTCCACGTCTTTCCCTTCGATCACTCTCTGCAGCTTCTTCAGAAATTCTCTTTCAAGTGGTGAAAAATATCCATGACTGTAGATATAAAGGATCTCCGGATCATATTCCATCGCAAGGTAATTCGTCTTATTCTCGATCGTCACGATTTTTTTCAGTGCCGGCTGCTCTACCTCAACCATTGCATGCTTGACTGTCTGGCTGTTCAGCACAACTCCATATGTAAAATCGGAAAGATCCACTCTTTTTGCTTCTGATCCTTTCCAGATCTTCAGTTTAAGCGGTCCTTTAACTGCCAGTTCCTGGGAATTTTCTTCGATCAGCAGCTGCTCCAGAACCGTCTGGATATCCATATCTGCCGTAATCTCCGGGCAATATCTCCTTGCAGCCGTCACCACATTTCGTTCCATCTCCCGCTCGAAGATCTTGCTGTCCTTCAGATAGCGTTTACTGAAAATCCGCTTCATCATCGGTTCTTCCAGAGAGTCCAGTCCCCGGTAACAGTCCAGATATTTTTCCAGCTTCTCTATATTTTTCGGCAGATCACCTTCTGTGATCCGCTCTTTCAGCTTTTCCAGATAATTCTCGATCCATTCTTTCTGAAAGCCTTCCGAAAGCTCCTGGTCAATCATACGTATATAATAATTTACCTTCGCCTGCTTCGGCCAGTATTCTTCTCCGCTTTCGCTGTCTGCAAGACGGTAAAAATCCGGAAGATGCTCCACCTGATATGCCACAAGCTCTACATCACTGTCCGGAACAACCCATTTTTTCACAGTCACAAGTCCTGCTCTTTCCAGGCGCTGCACCTCTTCGATCAGCTCTTCTTTCCCACAGGCATCATAATCCTCCTGTGTGATCCGAAGGGTCCTCCCTCCAGTCGCTCCTTCCCGCCAGTCACGGCTGCTGTTCTCACATCTTTCTATAATCCTGTCTACCAGATACATTTTCTATCACCCCTGTTCTTCCTCATCCGCAAGCTGTGCGAACTCGGTTTTTTCAAATTCCTGAATTGATATATGCCGTTTATTCGGGTTGGCATATACAAAGGTTTTATCAACATTTTCCAGATAATTCTGGATCTTATCATTTGTGGCACTGATGATCGCCTGGAAACCAAGTCCACGGATCAGCGCAATACAGCTTGCCACCTTCTCGGCATCCATTTTTGAAAATGCCTCATCCAGAACGACCAGTCTGAGTGTCGGATTCCTGTGGATTTTCGGGGAAAGATTGATCCTGTAAATCTGTGCAAAGCTTGCAAGAAGTGCAACATAAAGAGGATTTTGTCCTTCTCCTCCGGAATTCTTACGGATCATCTTGCCAAGACCGATTTTCATGTCTTCCTCACCCTGGACAATCTGCTGCATGTCGAAGGAAAGATAAGTACGGTAATCCGCGTACTTGTCCATATTTTTCTTCGCCTCTTCCAGTTCCTCATGGGTAGCATTTTCCGGTGGGATAAATATGCCGATCAGTTCATTCATCATATCACCGTAGTTTTCTTCATGCTCCATCGTGAACAGATTCATCTGGTTCTCAATAGAACCTGAAAGCTGTGCCGGATTGATCTGCAGGGTATCATCCATAAACATCTTATAGTACTTTCCGTCTGCACCCTTATTCTTCGTGATCACAAACTGGTACTTATCTTTTCCGAAATCCAGCCGACTGATGATCCGGTTCAGCTCATCTCTTCTCTGGTAGGCCTCGCGGATCGCACTGCGGATCTTGAAAACAAAGTCATCCTTGAAGTGCTCGACCGCTGCCTTTGCCTGTTCATTCGCTGCCTGCCGGTAGGTTTCCAGATTATCACACGACAGGCTTTCCAGAAGCTCCTGATAAACCTTATTATCTTCTTCTACCACTGAAAAATTACGCTGCGTATATTTTTTGGTATAAGCACTGCGGGCTGCCACCAACTCCTGATAGATCTCTTCTTTTTTCTTTCCAAGCTGCTGCAGCTGCCTTGCACTTGCCTCTTTTAAATAAATATAGTTTCTGCTTTTCTGTGCTTCCAGATACTCTTCAAACTGCTTTTCAAACCTTTCGTTTTCCTGAAATTCTTTCTGGATTCCAGAAAGTGCAAATTCCGACTCTGTAATACTGTTTCTGAATTTTTCGATTTCTTCCCCGTTTTTCCAGATTTCTTTCTCTGTCTTCGTGATCTCTTTCTGCTTTGCATCCCGTCTTTCCTGCACTTCTTTCATCTGTGCTTCCAGAGTATCGACTGATTCTGCACGCAGTTTCTGCAGCTTTTCAAGTAAATCTTTCTTACGGGTTTCTTTTCCCTTTATCGCCTTTGCATCCAGGATCTGGCTGATATAATCCTCTGTCGGAAGTGGCATTGCTTCCAGTTCCAGAAGTTTCTTTGCCTCTTCCACAAGTGCCGCAAGTGGAAGCCTCTTCTCCTGAAGCTCATCACAGTGCTTCTGAAGCTGCCGGATCCTCTGACGGAGACTAATCTCTCCGATATAAGCACGTCTCATATAATTTTCCGGATTAATATGCTGCAGACGATAGCTGTGATACAGCATACAGTCCGGTGTCACACCAATCCTGCACTCCCTGAGTTCCTCAATGTTCTCACATTTCATGACATTACCAAGAAAGAAATTGATGTAAGACTGCACGTATTTTTCTTTTGCTTTTACTTCTTCTGCAAGAGCGCCCTGCCGGACAATGTGCTCTTCTTCCATAACCTTTTCCGTATCCAGAATTGCAGCACGGAAGAATTTCTTCTTATCCATCTCCTGATAAATATCCATTGCCGCTTTTGCGTACTTCGGCTCTACGATCAGCAGAAGTTTATTATTTCCCATATAGCCTTCCACTGCATTGTGCCATCTTTCATCCCGGATTTCCAGAAGATCTGCGAGAATCTGCACGGAAACAAAATTTCCACAATTCTCCTGCAACCGGTTCTGCAATTCCAGCCTTGCTTCTTCCAGCTCTTTTGGATATGCTTTTCTTCCCTGTTTCAGCTCTTTTAGCTCTTCTTTAGCTTCCCGTTCTTCTTTCTTGATCTGACGAAGTGTACTGTCCGTATCCCGACGTTCTTCTTCGATCTCCGCACGCATCTGTGCGATATTTTCTTTCAGCCTTGTAAGTTCGCCCTCCGAAATCGTACCGGCTTCAAATTTATCAATATCCCAGATTGTCTGGTTGGACGTAATCTCCTGTTCTTTCCATGCTGCAAGTCTCTGTGCTGTCTTTGTGAGACTCGCCTTGCTTTTTCCCAGATGTTCCAGAGTCTCGTTAAGTCCTGCAAGTTCTGCTTCCAGTGCTTTATAACCACTGTTATTCAGACGAAGTAAAAGCTCCTCATGCTCCTTTTGCAGTTCTCCACTCTGGCGCATCAGCTCGGCTTTCGTATGCTCCTGTACCTTGATACCTTCTTCTCTGGTTTTAATCTTATCATGGAGTCCCTGGATGTCCGCCTGAAGCCGGAGCATTTCCAGACGGGTAAGACGGTAGTCACATTCCCTGCTTTTTTCTCGCTTATCATCAAAATCCTGATAGATTCCATCGATCTTCTTCAGTTCCTCAATCTCTTCCATCGTTGACTCAATTTTGCTGCGCATTCTGCCATACTGCATGATACTTTCTTTCAGATCCTCAATCTGGATATCCTGTTCCATACAGATATATTCTTTTACAAATTCTTCCAGCTTGATATTCATCCGAAACGGGATTGCCCGCTTAAAAAGACGTGGGAACTTTTCTTTATCCAATCCGCCCAGATACACATCATAAAGCTGACGGCGGAAACGCTCATTGCTCGGTCCACAGTAGAATGCCTCTTCACCAAAGGTACGCTGCAGATATTCTCTTATTTCCACAGTAGAAAGACATCTCTTTTCTCCCCGGTAAGCATTCGCAAGCAGACCGCTTCTGTGCCAGAAAAACAGGCGGTTGATCTCATTTGTTGCTGTCTCCACGTCAAATACAACGCCCACGCACTGTTTCTCATGGGTTCTCGTCTGTTCCAGCTCGATCACAATCGTACTGGAAAAATTCTTATTTCGCAGATACTGGGACTCATTATTTTCACTGATGTTTACCATTCCGCGCAAATACTCGATCAAGGTACGGTCGGAATCATCTGCTGCCGCTTTATTAAAAAATCCACGTCCGTCCGTGTTAGCATAGAGCACAATCTGAATTGCATCGATAACCGTTGATTTTCCACTTCCGGAATGCCCGGTGAAAAAATTGATCCCTTCACTCAAAGTCAGTATTTTTCTGTCTATATAATGCCAGTTGTTCAGGCAGATTTTTGAAATCGCCCAGAACGGCTGCCTGTTATCCAATGTCTCCAAGAGTCTCCTCCTCTTCTTCCCGGCTGCTTCCAAATGATTCCAGAACTTTTCTCACCGCATCTCCCTGCAATACTGCATGGATACACGGATAGATCAGAAGTCTTGTACTTTCATTTAACTCTTCCAGTACATCCAATGGCTCGATCAGCTGGTATTTTTTCAGCATGGCAATAGTTCTTTTCATCTCGGTCGGTGACGGGATACTGCGAAGCACGCGAAAATCTCCTGCTTTTCCGTTGAGTGCCCCCAAGGTTGTCACAATCTGGCTGCTCGACGAAACCGATGCCATCTGCTCATCATAGATCAGTTTCAGCAATAATATGTAAATAGTCGCAAGACGCGGAAGCTTTTCTCCCCAGACCATCTCATCCTGAATATAGATCAGACCCAGATGTACATTCTCGCATAACGTAATGCCGGCAATCTGGAAATACATTTTCAGAAAATCAATGTGCTTTTCGCAGATACGGTACTCTCTCTGATACTGGAGTCTGCCCGCACGCTTGTCAAACTTCCTCTCCAGAAGAAATGTCTGTCTATAGAGAAGCCTGATCACATCTGTCAGATCTTCCTGTTCTTCCTGTGTAAGCTGCTCAAAATATTCTATCATCCATTCTCTCCAATTTCCGTATACTTTTTATAAATGCCTTCTTACAAATTTCAGTGCTGGATAACGATATCCGTTCTTTTCAATCGTTTCCGCATCCTCTTCCAGCGCTTTGTATTTGCTGTTCTTACGGGTACTGAGGTCGTATGCAAGAATTAGCTTTTCAAAATCATCCTCTGATGTAAGGGAAAGCTTTTCCGTATCCAGCATATCTTTCTCCATATGCTCTTCGATAAATTCTTCAATCTGCTTTTTGCTGAATCTGAGCTTGATCCGGTTCAGGCGAAGCACATCTTCTCTGTCCAGATCGTCTACTTCCTCTTCTTGTGCCATCTTGCTGACAAAATCCTTCCGGCTTCTTCTTCGCTTATAAAGAGATTTTTCTGATAGGATTTCGACCAAAGACAGATTCATCTTCTCCCCCGTCTTTTGAATGACCTCTTCATAATCATCCTCTGACATCCGGTTCAGGAGCTGAATCACCAGTCCCTTCGTGTCACTCTCTCCGCTCAAAAGATAATTCAGCCTCGTCACCGTCGCACGCACATATTTGCTGTGCTCCTTATCCATATTGGAAATGCGGTGCTCGATATCATCAAAGCCTCTCTCGATCATATCCAGAAGTTCCAGCACATCTTCTCCCGTATCTCCGGTTGCACGGGCGCGCTCACGGATCTTCTCGATCCATTCCTCATCATCCCGCATCTGACGCAGACATTCTTTGATATCTGTCTTATAGATATAAAAATTATCCGAAGTCTTCAGTATATGGTATTTTTTCCGGACAATCTCTTCCACATATCCGTCCAGATGCTCCTTCAGAAGATCCCCGTAAAACTGCTGTTCCAGAAGCCTTGCAAAAAATTTATCCATGTTATGCAGCATATCCTGCAGTGCTTTGTTGAGCCGTCTGGTATTGATAAGTGCTGTCCGGAGCATATTCAGATTCACCCTCGGATCATTTTTAAACGAGAACAATGTCGCATAGACATTCTGGATATAGATCTCTGTCTCCTCCAGGTCCTCCGTAGAAAGCCGCTCAAAGGCATCCACAAATATTGCTGCATAATCCGGAATTACGATATTCGTCACCAATGTATTATAATCTTCAATTTTCTTCAGCCATCCTTTTCGGATCAGCCAGTTCAGAATCCTTGCCGACGGAGTCTCCAACATATCAAACTCAGTCTCATCTTCCTCCCGCTTAAGTTCGATCTGTTTCTTCATATACAGATCCCGAAGCACCTGAATACAGACTTCCCTGGTCAGGAAATAATTGCTGTATTGGTATTCTTCATTGATCGCCATCAAAGCCTCAATGTATGTCTCTCTGTTCACAGAACGAAACAGACTCCAGAAACTCTCCGGAATTTCAAAACGTAACTGCATGCCTTGCCTTTCTGTAAATTCATAAATTTTTCCATTATCTATAAGTATACCATATTCTAGTCTCTAAATGGAAAAAATTATTTTTCTTGTTCCACGAATATTCTCAGTAAACGGAAAAAGGAAACCGCAAAAATGATTCCTCATCTTGCGGTTTCCTCTTTTTACCTCTTCTTATACCATACACTCGTGAATCTCTTCTTCTTCAAGACCAATTCCCTGCATGACATTTTTCAGTTCTTCCCTGCATTCCAGCGGTGCGCACCAGGAAAGCCCGCATCCTGCTGAAATACTTCTCGGTACCGGGATCATACGTCCCTGTGCACCAACTTTTTTACATTCTTTTTCCATCGCCATCGCATCCGCTGTTGTGTGGAATGTGATGACCAGCTTTAACTCTTTTTTTCTCATTATTCAATCACAATTTCAAATTCAGAGCCCTTCTCGGTAGAAGTTGCCTTCTTTCCTTTGTCCTTCGCAAACTTCTCAATGTTCGTCTTCTGGTGAGGTTCGCTCACAAGAACCTTGATCGGTCCGTTTGCATTCTTCAGTGCCTCTGCGGTAAGCATCAGCGGTTCCGGACACGAAAGTCCTCTTGCATCTACTTCTTTCATATTTTTTACCTGCCTTCCTAGCATATCATATTCCTTATGGATTATCTATCCAAATTTTGTAACTTCTGATTATTTTGCCTGTTCTCTCTTGTTCGTAAATGCAATGATAAAGCATGCAATAATACAGATGATACAAGCAACTTTTCCATTCGGCGTTACGGCTCCTGCAACGAGTTCGCCTGTCTCTGCATTCATTGCGGTTCCGCTTGATGCAAGTCCGAAGTTATGGCAAAGTGCTGCTGCAAAGAACATGCCAAGTACAGTAACTGCTGAATCAGAAGAGCCCTGTCCTGCAAGGATCAGCTGGCGAAGCGGGCATCCGCCGGCAAGAACTGCCGCGAATCCTACTGCATACATGCCAAGGATATTCCACAGATGGTTGGAATGTGCAATGATTCCAGGTGTGTTAAATCCAAGTACGAATCTTCCTGTTGCCAGGTTGAAGATCAGCATTACTACAAAAAGACCTGCAATAATTGTAAGAAGATCAAAGTTCTTCATTAAGATCGCATCACGGATTCCGCCGGCGAAGCACATTCTTGATTTCTGAGCAAGTGCTCCGAAAATAAGTCCGCCGATCAGTGACATGATAATTGGTGCATGAAGACTTCCAGGACCTGCTTCACTTGCTTTGAGAAGTGTTGAGCAAGTTGCAAGAATCAGAATACCAAGCATCAATACCGGAAGCACTGCTCCACTTTCTTTATTCGTCTCATGCGCACGTCCAAGGCTGAATCCTTTTTTAAGGGCAAATGCTCCTGTTCCTACTCCAAGTACAAATCCAATCAGTGCTACCCATGCATTCAGGTCACCTGCTGACATACGGATTACCATACGGAGCGGGCATCCAAGAAAAATCAGGGAACCAATCATAATTACCATACCAAGGATAAAGCGGATCATCGGTGAAGATCCTGCTGTTGAACGGTACTCTTTTGTTGCCACTGAAATAATAAATGCTCCGATTACAAGACCGATGATCTCCGGTCTTGCATACTGTACAACTTCGGCCTGGTGAAATCCCAGTGCTCCTGCCGTATCACGGATAAAGCAGGCAATACAGAATGCCATGTTTGCCGGATTACCAAAGTAAGCCAGACATGCAGCTACAAGCCCACACAGAACCCCCGCAAGTGCAAGCTTCTTCTTTGAATCTGATAAATTCATTTTTCTTCCTCCTTCGTCTTTCTCTCATTCGTCATTTTGACTATTAAAGGCTTTTTTATTACCTTATAATTATACCTTTTGCACAACTTTTTGTCCAATTCATAATTAAAATAGACCGATATATATATTGATACTATCAATACTATACCGGTCTTCTATCAATCTCTGATCTTATAAAATTTTACTCTTCTTCTGCAAGCTCGCAGACTGCCCGGATTGCAGTATCCACTTCTTCCTCTGTGTTATAGTGGGAAAAACTGAATCTGACAGCCCCCTGCTCTACGGTTCCAAGCGCCTCATGCATCCGTGGTGCACAGTGTCCTCCTGAACGGGTAGAAATCCCATAATCTGTCAGAAGTGCATCGCTGACTTCTCCCGAATCATAATCTCTGATATTCAGGCTCACTACCGCACAGCGGTCCATGCTGCTGAAATCCCCATAAATTTTGACTCCCGGGATTTCCTTTACCCCTTCATAAAACCGTTTCATCAATGCCTGTTCCTTTGCACGGATCGTATCAATTCCTGTTTCTTCCAGATATCCGATCGCAGCATCCAGTCCGGCAATTCCGTGTCCGTTAAGTGTTCCTGCTTCCAGTGCTGTCGGCATCTCTTCCGGCTGTGTCTTACTATAGGTCTGCACACCGGTACCGCCTGAAAGAAGCGGCCGGACATGAACGCCTTTTCTCACGTACATTCCACCGGTCCCCTGCGGTCCCAGAAGTCCCTTATGGCCGGTAAAACACAGAATATCAATATGCATCTTCTGCACATCGATCGGAAATACACCGGCAGTCTGTGATGCATCTACCACAAACAACAGACCATGCTTCTGGGCAATCTCCCCGATCCGCTCCACATCCACTTTGTTTCCCGTCAGATTAGAACCATGGGTACAGACAATTGCTTTTGTATTCTCTTTGATTGCTTTTTCAAAATCTGCATAATCCAGAGTTCCTTTTTCATCACATCCAAGGAATGTCACTTCAACTCCCTTTTTCTCCATCTCATAAAGTGGTCGGAGAACAGAGTTATGTTCCAAAACCGTAGAGATCACATGGTCTCCCGGATTTAAGATCCCCTTGATCGCAATATTCAGACTCTCCGTTGAGTTCATGGTAAATACGATCTGTCTTGCATCTTCCGCCCCGAAAAAACCTGCAAGCTTCTCTCTTGTGTCATATACGGTTCTTGCTGCTCCGAGAGATGCCTCATTGACACCTCTTCCTGCATTCCCCATTGAGCACATTGCTGCGGTGATCGCATCAATTACTTCCTGTGGTTTGCGCATTGTGGTTGCTGCATTATCTAAATATATCATATTGATCCTCTTTTCATTTCCCCATATGTGCATCTGGATAAAAATCCTTTACAATCCGGATCAGATGCTCTGCTGCTGCAGGCAGCTGATAATTTTTATTGTATACAAGGTTCAGATAACGACTGCTTTCGTCCTTCTGTAACGAGAATTCCAGAACCTGTCCGGTCCGGATCTCCTCTTCTGCTGCAAGTTTTGATATGATCGTGATTCCAAGCCCACTCTTTACTGACCTTTTTATCGCTTCCGGATTCTCGATGCTTGCTACAATATTGAGAGTATCAGGCATAATTCCTGCTTTTCTCAATATTTTTTCTGTTTCCTTGCGGGTTCCCGATCCTTCTTCCCGCATAATGACCGGTTCATTCTTTATCCATGTTGCTGTCTTATAGCGCTTCTGTATTTCCTGATAAAACTCGGTATTCGGCATGATAACAACCAGTTCATCCTTATAAAAAGGCATATATCTGCAATACTTTTTTTCAAGTACCGTACCTGTGAATCCAATATCTACCATATGCCCTGCTACCTGTTCAACAACACCGCAGCTGTCATTTTCTGAAATCCGGAACTGCTCATCCGGATAAGTCTCTCTGAATTTCGCCAGAATCGCCGGAAGAACATACTGTGCCGGAATCGTAGAGGTCGCAATTGTAATACATTTTTCCTCTCGATGCGCATCCTTGGAAAATACCTGCTCGATTTCTTTTTCGAGTTCCACCATCTGGCGCGCATACTGATATAATTGCTTTCCTTCTTCCGACAATTTTACTTCCTTTGTATTTCTGACAAAAAGCCGTGAGTCCAGTTCTTTCTCCAGAGAAGAGATATGTGCACTGACCGTTGGCTGCGTCAGGAATAAAAGCTTTGCCGCTTTTGAAAAACTTCCCGACTCAGTTACCTTAACAAATGCCTCCAGCTGCTTTAAATTCATAAATATGCCACCCTCTCACTTTCTCCGCCTGTCTTCTTTGTCACCTTAATGCTGTCCATATATTCTAAAATCGGTTTCGCACTCTTTCTGCTTGTTGAGAACATATCTCTCACCTGTGCGATCGTGATCAGATTTTCTTCCTTCAGATGATTCTGAATTTTTTCCTTCGCTTCATCCATCAGGTGTTTCATTGTAAACATCTCTTCATTGATACGGATTACTTTTCCTTCGTCAATCATCATGAGAACCACATCTTCCGCTGTCTGGCGCGGAATTTTTCCAAAATCAATCTCTGAAAATCTCACAAAATCATATCCTGCTTTTTCAAATGTATCTTCGATCAGCTTCTCTGTCTGGAGATACATCGCGTCCTTCGGAACTTCATATCCCGGAAGCGAAAGATATTCTTCCCTTCTTCCATAGACGTTTTCTCCCGTCATTCTTTCGATATACGCATCAAATATGTTTGGTTTGATCTTTTTCAGGAATGTGTTGTGAATTTCGGCTTTCTTCATTCCATATCGGTATGGATGCTCACTGTGATATTTCTGCAATGTCTCCTCTATCTTCTGACGTACTGCAAATTCGCTGTCTCTGTGCCACAAATATGTGTCCTTCTTCATTGGGAATACAAAGATTGTGCCCGATTCTTCCAGTTCTTCAAGATACTCCTTCAGTTCATCTACGGAATGTGCCATCACCTTTGCAAGCTCAGCAAGTGTGATCATCGTGTCGCCGTGTTCTTTGATCTGAAGCTCCATAACATCGCCAAGTGAACCGGATTCTTTTTTCTTCAGTTCTTCGATTGTCTGTGCATCAAAACGTTTCTTACGCACCGGATTCGGTTCCAGAACGATCCCGCCTCCGATAGTCTCCATCGGCGAATAGAAACGTACTACAAAACGGTCGCCTCGTTTGACCGCAATCTCTTCTTCCAGTCTGAGCTGTACCAGTCCCTCTTCTCCCGGTCCGATCTGCTCCTTATCCAGCAGAACAGCACGGCAGAGGATCTCACTCGTACCCGTGTATAAATGCAATCTCTCATGATTTGTAAGGATACGCATGGAGTCTTCCAGAACTTTCAGCTTCACATCCAGAAGATCTGTATTTTTCATACTGTTCTTCGGCGCAAGCACACACCCTCTGCGAATCTCCTTTTTCTTCACATTTGACAGATTGATCGCCACTCTCTGTCCGGCATAGCATTTGTCCTGATTCTGCCCATGTACCTGAATATTACGAATCTTGCACTCTTTTCCGATCGGATACATTTCCAGAACGTCTTCCCTGGTGATCGTACCGGAGATAAGTGTCCCTGTGATAATTGTCCCAAAGCCTGACAGGGTAAATGCCCGGTCAATCGGAAGTCTTGGAATAGTCTGTGTATCCTTTGCAACCACCTCATCCGACATCAGTTGCTGTATCGTATCCGTCAGTTCATCAAGCCCCTGCCCGGTTGCAGCCGATACTTTAACAACCGGTGCACCTTCCAGAAAAGTACCTTCCAGTTCTTCCTGGATTTCTTCCTCAACGAGTTCCAGCCATTCTTCATCGACCAGATCACACTTGTTGATCACCAGAATGCTCTTCTTGATCCCAAGGAGTCCCAGAATGTCCATGTGTTCTCTTGTCTGCGGCATGATACCTTCATCCGCTGCCACAACCAAAAGTACCAGATCCATTCCGACAACTCCCGCAACCATGTTGTTGATAAATTTTTCATGTCCCGGAACATCAATGATCCCTACACGGTCTCCATTTTTCAGATCAAAATAAGTAAACCCGAGGTCAATGGTGATCCCTCTTCTCTGTTCTTCTTCCCACCGGTCCGTGTTACGTCCGGTAAGTGCTTTTATCAGTGTCGTTTTCCCATGGTCAATGTGACCTGCGGTTCCTACGATAATGTTTTTCATAATAATTCTCCCAGCATCTCTGCTATCTTCTTAAAGTAGCAGGATTCAATTGTCCGCACATCCAGATAAATCGTGTCGTTGGCTGTACGCGGAATGATTGGCATAGAAAGATGCCGCATCTCTTCTTCCAGCTTCGGTACACTGATATTCTCCGGCTTAATCGTAACTGCCATACTCGGAATGCGTTCAAGTGGAAGAGAGCCTCCACCGATCTGTGATTCACACGGTTCCATCCCGATCGTTGCAGCAAGCTGTGCATTCTGCAGAATCCGCTTCAGAGATCTTGCACGCTTTTCCACATCCGCTTTGGACTCTGTGATCATACGCAGTACCGGAAGATTCTGGATTGCCTTTTCTTCTGATAAATATTCCTGTAATACCAGTTCCAGTGCTGCTGCTGTAAATTTATCAATTCGCAGTGCACGTGTCAGCTGATTCTTCTTCATCTGGTCAATATATTTCTTCTTACCGATGATGATTCCAGCCTGCGGACCACCGAGCAGCTTGTCTCCGCTGAAGCATACAACGTCCGCTCCCTTGCGGATGGAATCCTGAACCGTCGGTTCATAGGTCAGTCCGTATTTACTCAGGTCGATCAGCACGCCACTTCCAAGATCTTCGATAATCGGGATATCGTGTTCCTGCGCAATCGGAATCAATTCATCGATCGTAACCGTCTCTGTAAATCCAACAATACGGTAATTGCTTGTATGAACTTTAAGGAGTGCTTTTGTCTCCTCTGTAATCGCTTCTTCATAATCAGAATAATGTGTCTTATTCGTCGTTCCGACTTCCACAAGTGAAGCTCCGCTCTGCTCCATTACATCCGGAATCCGGAATTTGCCACCGATCTCAACCAGCTCTCCGCGGGATACTACAACTTCCCCGCCTTTTGCCATTGAACTTAAGATCAGCATAACAGCCGCAGCATTGTTGTTAACCGCCATCGCAGCCTCTGCCCCGGTCAGTTTGCAAAGCAGTTTTTCAAAATGAGAGTATCTCTCTCCACGTGCTCCTGCTTCCAGATTATATTCCAGATTGGAGTAACCACTCACAATTCCTGCCAGTCTCTCAACATGCTCCTTACTGATCGGTGCACGGCCGAGATTGGTGTGGAGAACTGTTCCTGTTCCGTTGATCACCATTTTCATATTCGGCTCATGCAGCTTTCCGGCATGCCGTTTTATATTCTGCGTAAGCATCCCGATCTGCGCTTTCGCTTTCTCTTCTTCCTCGCACTTTCCGATAAATGTTCTGAGCGCATCCATCTCTTCACGGATCACATCCATCACAAATTCACGTCCATATACATCAATCAGATTCTGTATCTCCTGTTCTTCAAGCAGAATATCTACTTTCGGAATACTGCGAAATAATAAATTTTTATTCATTTTCTCCTCTACCTCTTTGGATTCCTAGTGCAGCCGAATCAGTTTATCGCTCTTTTCTGTTACGGTTCCGATCAGGGATACCTTGGTATCCAGCCTCTTCTTCTCGAATGCTTCCATCACGGCTTCCGCATACTGCGCTTCCACGCTGATGAGCAGTCCACCTGATGTCTGCGGATCATATAACAGATCGATAAAATGATCTTCTACATTTCTGAAATCTACTTTCTGATAAGAATATCCCTTGTTCTTGTAAGCCCCCGCCGGAACAAGGCCCATCTTTGCATAGCTGATTGCTTCATCAAGATATGCAATATCGTGAACATTCAGTTCAAATGTCACATTGCTTGCCTCTGCCATTTCAACACAGTGACCTAAAAGACCAAATCCTGTAATATCCGTACATGCATTTACAGGGAAATGATCCACAACTTCTTTTGCTTTTTTATTTAAAGAAGACATGACAATCTCAGCTTCCCTGATTGCGGCTGCAGATGCCATCTCTCCTTTGATTGCCGTATTAACAATTCCTGTTCCGACCTGTTTGGTAAGGATCAGCACATCCCCCGGTTTACATCCGTAATTCTTAAATATCTTCTTCGGATGTACAAATCCGGACACACAAAGTCCGTACTTCGGCTCATCATCCTGTACTGTGTGTCCACCAACCAGAACAGCTCCCGCCTCTTTTACCTTATCGGCTCCACCGGCAAGAATATCTCCTAAGATCTGTGGATCAAGACAGTTCGGAAATCCTACGATATTAAGTGCTACCTTCGGCTCTCCTCCCATTGCGTAAACATCACTGAGCGAGTTTGCTGCTGCAATCTGTCCAAACATATACGGATCATCCACGATCGGTGTAAAGAAATCTACCGTCTGAATCATCGCAATATCATCTGTAACCTTATAAATCGCAGCATCATCTGATGTCTCGATTCCGACGATCAAATTTTCATCTTCAAATTTTGGTAACTTACCCAGAACCTGGGCAAGGGTCTCCGGACCTACTTTAGCGGCTCATCCGGAAGTTTTTGCATACTGTGTCAGTCTTACTTTTTCTTTATTCATTGCTTATCCCCAACTTATACTTTGTATTTAACATGTTACCTACCGCAAAAAATGCGCACATAGACACATTCTATCATTGGTATTTTCTATTGTAAAGACTGCTTTTGCAATTCATACTTTTCTATGATCAATTCTCTCACATGTTCAGCCGCCGCCGGAAGTTTGTAGTTCTTATTGTATACAAGATTCAGGTTTCGACCGCTGCCAGCCTGTGAAAACGGGAATTCCAGAACTTCTCCTGACTGGATCTCATCTGCAGCCGCAAGTCTTGAAATGATCGTAATGCCAAGACCGCTTTTGACAGATCTCTTGACCGCTTCCGGATTCTCAATTGTCGCAACAATGTTCAAATCATCCAAAGAGATTCCCATCTTTTTTAATTGCTTTTCTGCTTCTTTTCTGGTACCGGATCCCTCCTCACGCATAATCAGAGGTTCTCCTTCCAGCCATTTTAAATCCTTCTGCTCTTTTACGATTTTCTGATATTCTTTCGTATTCGGCATAATAACAACCAGATCATCCTGGTAAAACGGTATGTATTTACAATTTGCTTTTTCGATTACTGTACCGGAAAATCCAATGTCAACCAGATGCGATGCTACCTGTTCAATGACAGTACTGCTGTCACTTTCTACGATTCTGAACTGTTCTTCCGGAAATCTCTCCCGGAATTTCACCAGAATATCCGGCAAAATATACTGCGCCGGTATCGTAGATGTTGCGATTGTAATACATCTTTCTTTCTGCTCTGCTGCTTTTGAAAACATTGACTGGATTTCCTGTTCCAGTTCGATCATCTGACGTGCATACTGATAAAGTGTCTTTCCATCCTCAGATAATTTGACAGTCTTGGTATTACGCACAAACAATCTCACTTTCAGTTCTTTTTCAAGTGTCTGTATATGTGCACTTACTGTTGGCTGTGTCAGATATAGTTCCTGTGCTGCTTTTGAAAAGCTCTTTGAATCGGATACTTTAATAAATGCTTCCAGCTGCTTTAAGTTCATAATTATTCCCTCTCTCTATTCGATCAAATTCGTATAAATACAACCTCTCTGGATTCCTTTATTTCCTTTGATCAAATCGCGCAGCCACATCCATCTTCTACTATCCGATATCAAATACCAGAGAGCAAAGTGCATCTGCCCGAACAGACAAATTCTTTCTGTCCAGGAGGTTACCATCTTCAGTTTTTAACAACTTGTCCAGAACCTGAACAAGGGTCCTTCGACCTGCTTTGATGCCTCAACATGATGTCCTTGTACACTGTGTCTCTCTGATATCTTTATTCATACTTAATTTCTCAACTTTTCTTAAATATTCTCTGTCCGTTATACGGACTTCTTTGTTATATAGTTCTCAAACTATGGTCTGATGATCTTTCCTGCTTCAGCCATAGATTCAACAATACTGTACATATTGGTTACACCACCAACAACAAGCTTGTCTTTTAAGTGATAGTAGTCAAGACATGTACCACATGTAAGAATCTCTACGCCCTGTGCCTCCAGAGACTTCAGATCTTCAATAGAATCTGATCCTTCTGTTGTAAGAGTAGCTCCTCCATTGTAGAAAAGCATCTTCTTCGGAAGTGTATCAAGCTGTGTAACTGCATAAATAAATCCCTTGATCAGGACTTTACCAAGTTCATCATTACCTGTTCCCATACGGTCAGAAGATACAACTACAATGAGGTCTCCCTTCTGATCCGGTGTACATACAACTTCTGCATCTGCTGCCGGTGCTCCCTGCATCTTGATCGTTACTTTGTATTCTTTTTCTCCAAGCTTTTCAGAGCTTACTTCTCCGCCCTGTTCTTTTGCCAGCTTTGTAACATTCTGTACAGCAATCTCATTATCTACTAGTACTTCAATTGTCTCCGGTCCTGTAAGAGCCTGCATTGCCTTTTTTGTTTTGATTACCGGAATCGGGCAGTTATCTCCCATTGCATTAACTGTTACCATAATATTCATTTCCACCTTTCTTTTACGTGAATCTTTTCACTTATAGATACATTCTATCACCCTTCTTCCCTTATGTAAACAGATAGTCCCGTTATTTTTACCAAAAACCAATTGTTATCGCGATAGCTTTTTGTATATTATTGCGATATTTTACATTCGCTTCTTGCAGTATCCTTTCTTCTATAATAAAATAGAAAAGTAAGACAGTATGTCTATAAATATGCATTGAACAAAACTATAGAAAACTGAGAATCTATCGAAAAACGCTTCAGAAAGGATTTAATAATATATGTGGTTAGCAGATGGTTGGAAAGATTATGAAGTAATTGACTCCTCAGACGGAGAAAAGTTGGAACGCTGGGGGCAGTACATCCTGGTTCGTCCAGATCCGCAGGTGATCTGGGATACACCTCGCACAGACAAACGCTGGAAGCATCCGAACGCACACTATCACCGCAGTAAAAAAGGCGGCGGTGAATGGGAATTCTTCGATCTCCCGGAACAGTGGCAAATCAGTTATAAGAATCTTACATTTAACTTAAAACCGTTTAATTTTAAACATACCGGACTTTTCCCGGAACAGGCAACCAACTGGGACTGGTTCTCTGAAAAGATCCGCAATGCCGGGCGCCCGGTAAAAGTACTAAACTTATTCGCCTATACCGGTGGCGCAACACTTGCAGCAGCTGCTGCCGGCGCACACGTAACTCATGTAGACGCTTCCAAGGGAATGGTTACATGGGCAAAAGAAAATGCTGTTTCTTCTGGACTCGGCGATGCACCGATCCGCTGGCTGGTTGATGACTGTGTCAAATTCGTAGAACGCGAAATCCGCCGTGGCAATCATTACGATGCGATCATCATGGATCCACCTTCCTACGGTCGTGGACCAAAGGGCGAGATCTGGAAGATTGAAGACGCAATTCATCCACTGGTAAAACTCTGTACGAAGATTTTATCCGATGATCCGCTGTTCTTCCTGATCAATTCTTATACGACAGGACTTGCCCCGGCAGTACTGACTTATATGATCGCGACTGAGCTTAAGAAATACGGTGGACATGTGGATTCACAGGAGATTGGACTTCCGGTATCTTCCAATGGACTGGTGCTTCCTTGTGGGGCAAGTGGAAGATGGGAGAAATAAGACTGGGAACCGAGTTGTTCATTCTTTCTTAGAATCGATTATTTTATGAATAGTATAAATTTGATTTATGCAATCATAAGAGTTCTAAAATAAAAGAGAAGTCATCTGATATGAAATGGATTTTCCTTGCCATAAAGCTTGTGCTTTAAAGTGAAATCCTTTTCTAAACTCAGATGACTTCTCTTTTTATTTTTCGTTTTCCTTTGGTTACATCTTTTCTTTGGATTACCCATCTGATGATTTATTGAGGATGCTCCATCAGATAGCCTAGAAATGCCTGGCATCCTTCCATCACATCATCGAATGTCTCATCAAAATTCCCCGTATACCATGGATCTGCAATGTCTCCCGGGCGATCCGTGTAGTCCAGAAGTCTCTGTACCTTGTGTTCCGGATCACTTCCGATAATTCTCATAATATTCTGTATATTGTATCGCTCCATACAGATAATGTAATCGAATGCGGCATATTCTTCTTTACGCATCTTGCGTGCACGGTGATTGCCACACGGGATGCCTTCCTCGCGGAGTTTCTTCTGCGTGCCGCGGTGGACCGGGTTTCCATGTTCTTCGTTGCTTGTACCGGCGGAATCGATGAAAAAATCGGATTCTATGCCGGATTGTTTAACTAAATGTTTCATAACGTATTCTGCCATGGTGGAGCGGCAGATATTGCCGTGGCAGATAAAGAGCACTTTTATCATGCAATTTTACTTCCTCTCTTATAAATTTAAAATCTCCTATATACCTAATTACTTAATTATATATTTCGTGCCTCTGCCTTTACCTTCAATTGCTATCACACCTTTTTCGCACATATCTTTCAGCAACTTTGTTGTCTTTGATTTTCCAAAAGGTATATATGGTGCAATTTCACTTATTGGTTTCAGCATAGTCTTGCTTAAGAGTTTATAAATTACTTTTTCGTCTCCGGTTAAATTAGCATCCTTTTCAAATAAAGGAAGCACAATTTTTATAGCATTCTCTGACACTTCAAAATCCGGTTTCACCAGACCTTCTGCATACAGTTGTTTTATTCTTGTAATTCCGGTTCCAAATATCTCGACAAATCCTAATCTATAAAACACATTTGCAAGATTTCTGTTTCTTAAAACGGAAAGTTTACCTGACAAATATTCTTCTACTGTTATTCCGGACGGCAATCCACCTGGAGATACAACTTCTACTCTGTCATCAAACATGGAAACTCTGATGTGTGAATCCACATCCCATACCCTATGGATCAGAGCATTCGCAATCGCTTCTCTGAAGGCTGCTTCTGGTATCTTCTCCATCTTCTTTCTGTCAGCACCTTGTATTACTTCATACTGATAGTAATCCCTAAATACAGCAAGTGCCTTTTCATACGCATCCAAAATGGATATATTTTCAACCGTTGTTCTCTTTTGAATAATACTGATATTTTCCCCGAACTTGACAATATCAATTCCCGGAAAATGATTTTTATCCGCCAAAAGACCTGCTGCATTATTAAAACCATTTACATTGTCATACAAGTTCAATGTTCTCAATGTATCTTGATTAAAAGTTTCAATCTGAATACTTTCTTTCAACTTACACTGTAAAACTTCGAAAGACAAATCCTGATCTTTACAAGGTAATTCTTCAAATCTAATATTTTTGCCGTCTAATACAAGTCTTGAAAATTCCAGAGTATCTACCTCTATCGTTGCTGTATCATTTCGTTTGTATGCTTTTGATTTATATAAATATGGTTTCTGAAAGCCACTGGTTACAGTGAGTTTTATCATCTGATCATTATTCTGTATTTCAAGTGTATAGTTCGGTTGAGGCGAAATACTGTCATTGATTTTATTTTCGATATCCAGACACGCCTGCTTTACATCCGGCAAGCCTTTTACATTTCCATCATCATCTACTCCAAAAAGAATTGTTCCACCATCGTAATTCGAAAAGGCACTGACTGTTTTTAAAAAAGTATTCGTAATCGTTTCTTTGAACTCTAATATTCTCGTTTCACGCATAATGATCGCATCCTTTCCAACTTCATTGATTATATTATATGCATAAATGCGCGAAAAAACAATCGTAAATTTTTGTGATTGTTTTATGGCTATTTTTTCAATTCTCTCTGGTGGAATTGATTCAAGTAATTCACTTGCTTGATCCCTTGTAAGTTTTAATTCTTCTCTTCTTGAAAAATATCTCCTGCTATGTAGCTTGATGACTCAAATCTCACGAATTGGCTCTTTGTCATTTCCGATGCGCTACTAATTCGATTCTCGTAACATCAAATTTCTTTATACGAGCACCCTGATCTGGATCATACAATTCCACAACTCCTTCAGCGTCGCCAGACACAACATCCGCATACGGAAACACCGGCTTCATCCAAACGCTCTTTCAAAAGTCGGTTTTCATCCTCCAATGCCTGTATCCTGGATTGTAATGAATTAATTAAATCTGAATATTGCTATGTCGGTTCGTTCATCGCTATCACACTCCCATTTCCCCATAACCTCTATCTTCTCGTATTTTCCGGTTTCCGAATCAATAACAATCATCGCAGATTCTCCAATCTGTCTTCCGTCTCCATAGGTAGAGAACACATCTGTCGATATGATGCTTTCTTTTTCAAATATCTTCTCCACCGGAGTGTGCCCTACCACCTGTTTGTAGGTATCTGGCCTAAATATCTCTCTGGTCTCGTACTGTGGTCTGAACCATAAGGGTGATTCGTCATTCCAGAGGAAATCATGAGAAGCATCGTTCACCGCTGCAATGACATCATCTATCTCGGCATCCAACAAATCCTCGTCTAACCATTTCAGGAAATCAGCCGTAAGCCCTCCATGTGAGAAAAGCACATTGTCAATCCGATGCATTATGTCGATCTGTGTTGGACTCTTAAGGCTGTTCTCAAGTTCTTCAAACTTTGATATAACCATCCTCTCAGCATAAGGAGAATACCCGGTCTCTAGTCTGCCCCACGGGTAGCTAACATCATGATTACCATAACACCAGAGAGTATCCGGATAGTCCACAGCAAATGTGATTGCCTGGTCAAATGTTTCCTTATATTGCTCTATCTGAAATTCCATATTCCAATCATCCGGAATATCCATTAGGCATACAGCCCGATCTGCCTTACCGTCTTTTAAAATTTTCTCTGCCCTGTCGAATATCCATGTTTTCAGATGAATATCCGGTATTACAAGTACTCGCATAACTCCATCTCCTAAAATTGAAACACAAACTTATATTAGTTTAGTACCATTATAATTCCTCCAACAGTTTCTCAATACTCATTTCTATTCTTTCGTCTTCGTTACCTCTGAATGTACATACAAGTGAAACAAGATCAACACATCCTTCCTTTGCGAAATAGGAAGGATTGTATTTCCATAATTGTACTTTCAAGCAGTCATCCGGATCTTCAGATCTGGCATCCACAATTTCCAACTGATCAACAACTTCCTCACCCTTGTAGATTGCGCGTTCCTCTATTCTAGGTGGATTTAGTTCTGACACTTGACTAAGTGCACTTTCTCCTGCGACAAATGATTCAAAGGTTGCTTCACATCGCATAATTGTAATCACTTTCTGCACCGGATTAATCAAATATGCTTTTGCCTTTTCATAATACTCTTTGCGTGAATAATTCCTTTTAATGGAAATCTCTGTTCCTGATTTAAGCTGCTCAATAAGACCCATTTTCTCCAATTGCGCCGTCGCTCTTGTAACAGATGTTTTTGTAAGATTCAACTTATTCGCAACCTCGCTTTTTAATGCTGATTCCTCATCATTCATATATAGCAATTCAAGAAATACCATCTGTGTTGCCGGCATCATCTTGTCCACTTTAACAAGATGCTTTCTATAAACATCCTGCAACACTATTCCCATAAATGGTAAGAATACATTTCCCGGTAGATCCACAAACGGAACTCCGATTTTCACCAGAGCATTCCTCATGGACACACTGTTTAATGTCACTTGAAATACAACCGGGCACTGCAATGCTTCCTCATACTTTACTTTCTGTTTTTTCATTGCTGCAACACTTAGCTCCGTTTCCTTCATAACATCTATTATGGCAAAGCTAACACCATATATTTCAACCATCATAATATCACGCATAGTCATAAAGATCGGCAATGGCAATTTATTCTTGTATTCTGCTATTTTTACTTTGCAGCCGAAATACTGCTCTAATTGATTTTTCATCCGGCGTCTCCTTGTAACATATTTTTATGTATAATAACATATTTTCTGTTATTATATTGTAACATCTTGGTTTTTATGCAAACGAAAAGGGGCTGTGAAATAAGTCCCTAAAAGAAATAGGACCATTCGTTCATGCGAAA
>ERZ773162.697-NODE-697-length-35591-cov-6.058982_pt1 | contig 35591 bp, 19 predicted proteins | sample MGYA00511113_ERZ773162 | MGnify/ENA primary metagenome ERZ773162 (study PRJEB29015, sample SAMEA2737807) | human gut metagenome | biome: human gut; feature: human-associated habitat; material: faeces | place: China | collected 2012 ... | reverse complement strand
AACCTGTGACCCTCTGCTTGTAAGGCAGATGCTCTCCCAGCTGAGCTAAGATCCCGCTGACACTCGCACAAATCACGACTGCTTTGCAAGTATAATATAAATTTTCAAGATTGTCAACACTTTTGAGAAAATAATTTATAGAAATTTTCTTATCATTTAAAAGGAAGTATGGTATACTTATCTCATGCAAAATTGTAATGGCGCTGTATCCTGTGACAGGTATTCTGGCAGGGTAAAAGATAAAATATAACGCCCCGGCAGGGGAGTTTCTGTATTTTCGGAAAGCAGGGGACGTTATGGCAAAATATGAGGATGGAGTAATGTATTATTTCATTATTAATCCCGCTTCACAGAGTGGCCGCGGCTATAAGATATGGAAGAAAATAGAGCAGCGGCTTGTGCGGGACGGGGTTGAGTATCAGGCATATTTGACAGAATATGCGGGGCAGGCGACAGAGTATGCAAGGAAGCTGACGTCCCACTGCAAGGAGGCACGGGTGATTGTGGTCGTGGGCGGTGACGGGACGATGAATGAGGTCGTGGACGGAATCGTTTCCTGCGACATGGTGACGCTGGGCTATATTCCGGTGGGGACAGGCAGTGATCTGGCGCGCGGGCTCCGGCTTTCGAGAAGACCGATGCGCGGACTGCGCCGGATTTTTAAGGCGCGGCGGATCCGGCAGATCGATTATGGTGTGATTGCATACGGCGATGATGTGCTCCGACATCGGCGTTTTATCGTCAGCGCGGGGATCGGGCTGGATGCGGAAGTATGCCAGCATATGCAGCGTTCGGCGATCAAAAATATCTGCAACCGGATTCATCTGCGGCGATTGTCGTACCGGATACTGGGATTTATACAGTATTTGAAGGCGAAACCGATCCGGGGGTATATTTTGCTCGATGGAACGCGCCGGGTGGAATTTAATTATATTTATTTTATCAGTGCACAGATTCAACCCTGCGAGGGCGGCGGATTCTGGTTTGCGCCGAAGGCGGACAGCAGCGACGGCAACCTGGAGGTCTGCATTGTCAGCCATGCCTCGAAGCGGCAGGTGCTTGGAACCCTGCTCCGGGCGTTGTTCCGGCGCTCCCACAACCGGGGGCTTCGGTGCTTCAGCTGCCGGGAGGTCCAGATCTACACGGAACGCCCGATGGCAGTTCACGTGGACGGCGAGAGCTGTCAGTACCAGAGCAATCTGGAAGTCCGCTGTATTGAGCGTAAATTAAAAATTGTTGGATAAGTGTATATTTTTCAAAAGTATAAAATAATTTATTAAATAAAGTAACTGCGGGCAGTCCGGACAGTTACAAAATGACCAAGAAAGGAACTGGAATACGATGAGAATAGGACAGGGATATGATGTGCATAAACTTGTTCCGGATCGGGAACTGATTTTAGGCGGCGTGACGATCCCGTATGAGAAGGGGCTGTTAGGACATTCGGATGCGGATGTGCTGGTGCATGCGGTGATGGATGCGCTCTTAGGGGCGGCGGCACTGGGCGACATCGGACAGCATTTTCCGGACACGGATCCGGAATATGAGGGTGCGTCGAGCATCGAGCTTCTGAAAAAGGTAGGGAAACTTCTGCAGGAACGCGGCTATGTGATTGAAAATATCGATGCCACGATCATTGCGCAGCGCCCGAAGCTGGCGGCATACCGCCCACAGATGGCAGAAAATATTGCAGATGCGCTGGGGCTTCCGGTCAGCCGTGTGAGTGTCAAGGCGACGACCGAGGAAGGCCTTGGTTTTACAGGCAGCGGCGAGGGCATTTCCTCACAGGCGATTACCCTGTTGACGGAAGTGGAGAATTACTGTTATGATAGTGAAATGATGACGCAGGCAGCGGCTTGCGGTGGATGCGGCGGCTGTGGCGGCTGTCAGGCAGCACCGGAAGCAGATTTAAAATAGAAGAGGAGTAATGAGGTTATGAAAATTTTCAACACATTGTCCCGCAGAAAAGAGGAGTTTGTGCCGATCGAACCGGGCAAGGTTAAGATGTATGTGTGCGGACCGACCGTTTACAATTTTATTCATATTGGAAATGCAAGACCGATGATCGTATTTGATACGGTCCGCCGGTATTTTGAGTACAAAGGATACGAAGTAAACTATGTATCTAACTTTACTGATGTGGATGACAAGATCATCAGGAAAGCCATCGAGGAGGGCGTGGATGCGGAGACGATCTCCAAGCGCTATATCGCAGAGTGCAAAAAAGATATGGAGATGATGAACGTCAAACCGGCGACGAAGAATCCGCAGGCGACTCAGGAGATCGGCGGTATGATCGAGATGATCAATACGCTGATCGAAAAAGGACATGCGTATGTGGCAGCTGACGGCACGGTTTATTTCCGCACCAAATCCTTTAAAGAGTACGGAAAACTGTCCCATAAAAATCTGGACGATCTGCAGTCCGGCTTCCGTGAGATCAAGGTAACCGGCGAGGAAGGCAAGGAAGATCCGACCGATTTCGTTCTCTGGAAACCGAAAAAAGAAGGAGAGCCGTTCTGGGAGTCTCCGTGGTGCCAGGGCCGTCCAGGCTGGCATATCGAGTGCTCCGAGATGTCCAAGAAATACCTTGGCGAGTCCATCGATATCCATGCAGGCGGAGAGGATCTGATCTTCCCGCACCATGAAAATGAGATCGCGCAGAGCGAGTGCGCGAACGGCAAGACTTTTGCCAACTACTGGATGCACAACGCATTCTTAAATATCGATAACCGCAAGATGTCCAAATCTCTTGGAAACTTCTTTACCGTGCGTGAGATCAGTGAGAAATACGATTTGCAGGTTCTGCGTCTCTTCATGCTGAGCGCCCAGTACCGCAGCCCGCTCAATTTCAGCGCGGATTTGATGGAAGCTTCGAAAAACAGCTTAGAGCGCATCCGCACTGCGGCAGAGCATCAGGCAGACTGCCTGAAAGCAGCGAAAGAGGGCGAGATGACGGCGGAGGAGAAGCAGAATCAGGCAGCAGTCGAGGAGTTGGTTCAGAAGTTCGAGATGGCGATGGACGATGATTTCAACACCGCAGATGCGATTTCAGCCATTTTTGAGATTGTACGCCTGAGCAACTCCACGATTTCGGAAGCATCGACGAAGGCATACGTTTCCTATGTCAAAGAGACGATGGACAAGCTCTGCGATGTGCTCGGTATTATCACGGAGAAGAAGGAAGAGATTCTGGACAGCGAAGTAGAAGACTTGATCGCAAAACGCCAGCAGGCGAGAAAAGACAAGAATTTCGCACTGGCGGATGAGATCCGTGGACAGCTTCTCGATATGGGAATTATTCTGGAAGATACGAGAGAGGGCGTCAAATGGAAACGGGCTTAAATGCGTTCAAGGAGGCGCTGCATTTAAAACACGTTGAGGTGGGAGAGTATTCCCCGCTGGCGCTGGCGTATATCGGAGATGCGGTCTATGAGCTGGCGATCCGTACCCTTGTCATGAACCGCGGCAATATGCAGGTCAACAAGATGCACAAGAAGACGGCGAACCTGGTCAAGGCGGACGCACAGGCACGTTTTTATTTGCTACTGGAGGAAGAGCTGACGGATGCGGAGAAGACGGCATACCGACGCGGACGCAATGCGAAATCTTTTACGATGCCGAAGCACGCGACGATGAAGGATTACCGGATGGCGACCGGATTTGAGGCGCTGATGGGCTATCTCTATTTGACCGAGCAGTTTGACAGGATGGCAGAACTTCTGGGAAAAGGGCTGGAACAGATGGGAGAATTAATATCGTTATAAATCATGATGAGGAAGATAGATGGAACAGGAAAATAAGCAGGAAAATAGATTTGAAGAGACGATGATCGAAGGCAGAAACGCCGTTTTAGAGGCATTCCGTTCGGGCAAGACGGTGGATAAGCTGTTTGTGCTGGATGGCTGCCAGGATGGACCGGTCAAGACGATCACGAGAGAGGCAAAAAAGCAGAATACGATCATCCACTATGTGGCGAAGGAGAGACTCGACCAGCTTTCTGAGACCGGCAAGCATCAGGGCGTGATTGCACAGGCAGCGGCATACCGCTATGCAGAGGTGGAAGATATGCTAAAGCTGGCAGAAGAGAAAGGCGAGCCGCCGTTTCTCTTTATTCTGGATGGCATTGAGGATCCGCACAATCTGGGTGCGATCATCCGTACTGCCAATCTGGCAGGCGCACATGGCGTGATCATCCCGAAACGCCGCGCAGTGGGACTGACATCGACGGTTGCTAAGACCTCGGCGGGAGCGCTGAATTATACGCCGGTGGCGAAGGTAACCAATATTTCAGCCACGATCGAGGAGCTGAAAGAGAGAGGACTCTGGTTTGTCTGCGCCGATATGGGCGGAGAGAGCATGTACCGCCTCGACTTAAAAGGACCGATCGGTCTGGTGATTGGCAATGAGGGCGAAGGTGTCAGCCGTCTGGTGCGGGAAAAATGTGATTTCATCGCATCGATCCCGATGAAGGGAGATATCGACTCCCTGAACGCATCGGTGGCAGCTGGTGTGCTGGCATATGAGATTGTGCGTCAGAGAATGATGTAGGGTAAGTGAAAGGTATCGGGCAACCGATTCCGCTACTCCCCTCCCCGTTGGAATCATATAAAAATATGAAAAGATAGGAAATGAGAATCGGATGTCTGCGAATGAAAACGGAGGCATCCGATGAAAAAAACGGGAAATTTAAAAAAATAAAAAAAATTCAAAAAAACCGTTGACAAAACGATTGTATCATGATAAACTAATCGAGGCTTAGAGATGAGCCGAAAACAAAAAGATGCTGCTGTAGCACAGTCGGTAGTGCGTCGCATTGGTAGTGCGGAGGTCACGGGTCCGATTCCCGTCAGCAGCTCTGCTAGAAAAGAACGGAAGCCTTTGATTTACAAGGGTTTCCGTTTTTTTTATTCTCTACTTGCAATTCATTCCAGTTGTGCTATAATGATAACAGTTTGGACGGGGACATAGCTCAGCTGGGAGAGCGTTGCGTTCGCAACGCAAAGGTCGCGGGTTCGAATCCCGTTGTCTCCATGATAGAGAAAGCCTTGAAAACACTGGTTTTTCCTTTGTTTTCAAGGCTTTTTTGTGTTTTTAAGATTTCAAGCGGAACAAAATATTCCGTTATAGGTACAAACTTTTCGGTACAAGGATCACACGAAAGATCACACGGACTTTCAGTATCGATGAATTTGCCGCACATTTTTTAAAAAAGAACTTTCGAAAAAATTCAAAAAAATAAAAAAAACTCTTCCATTTTGAACTACCCTATGTTATAATAAACTCACTTGTGAGTCAGAAAGACAAGCAAGCGGGCATGGCGGAATTGGCAGACGCGCCAGATTTAGGTTCTGGTACGAGAGTGTGCAGGTTCAAGTCCTGTTGCCCGCACTAGAAATTACGCAGAAGTGGCGGAATTGGCAGACGCGCACGGTTCAGGTCCGTGTGATGGCAACATCATGAGGGTTCAAGTCCCTTCTTCTGCATGATTAGCTGCAGAACCTGAGTGCAGCGTGGAACTCCCAGAGATGATTTCTCCGGGAGTTTTTCTTTTTCTATACAAGGAATCAAAAAGGGGCAGACGCGCAAGCGAAAGCCCCTTTTGTAATTCGAATTTGTAATATAAATCAAAAAATTAGAATTTCTGAAATTCTTCTACATTTATTACAAATACGGTTGCTCCGCCGACTTTCATGTTCATCGGAACGGTCATATTAACGGTCGGGCAGCAGTTTCCGGCCATGGTCGGCGGCGTGTATACAAGCTGCTCGCGGGCACCGGACATTTTTTTGATGATGGAGATGGCGTCCTCGACGCGTTCATCTTCGACACCGAGCATCAGGGTTGTACTTTTCTTTTTCAGAAAGCCGCCCATCGTGGAAAGCTTGGTGACAAAGAAGGAGTGCTGGTTTAATTCATATACTAAATCATCGGCGTCCTCACTGCCAATGATTGCGATAATCATTTTCATAAGCGGTACCTCCTGAAAAATTTTCTATTATTGTACCATTAATTTATGAAAATGGAAATAAAAAAATGAGAAATTTATGTTAAAATATAAATGATTATGATTGCTTGCAGGTGAGAATTTTTTGGACTGAAAATTCCATCTGCCGCAGGAATGGCGGCAGATTTGCGGGATGAGAGAAAGGCAGAAGTATGATTCGAAATATAGTATTTGATATGGGAATGGTTTTACTGGAGTATGATCCGGTCAAGGTGTGCTGGGAGTACACAGATAATCCGGAGGATGTGGAGTGGATGCGCCGCGAATTGTTTGATTCGAAGGAGTGGTCGCTTTTAGACGAGGGAACGCTGACGGATGCACAGGCGCTGGAGCGGGTGCAGAAACGCCTGCCAAATGAACATCTGCGCTGGCTGGCGAAGGAAAGTCTGGAACACTGGCATGAGTACAACATCTGGGCAAAGCCGGGGATGGGAGAGCTGGTGAAGGAACTGAAAGAAAAGGGCTGCGGCATCTACCTCTGCTCGAATTGTTCCGTGCGCCTGCGTGTGTTTGAGTATGAGATTCCGGGCATTGAATATTTTGATGGCACGCTTGTCTCAGCGGAGGAGAAGCTGGCGAAGCCGAATCCGGCGATCTATGAGAGATTGTTTGAAAAATTTCATCTCAAAGCGGAAGAATGCTTTTTCATCGATGACCGTCAGGATAACATCGACAGCGCGAAGGGCTGCGGCATGGATGGTTACTGTTTTGCGGACGGGAATGTGGAGAGGCTGCGGGCGTACATGGAGGAGATGGAAATATTATAGAAAAGCAGTGCAAGGTGGCCGATAAAAAGATTATTTTCCTAAAAAACACCGGGAGAGTCATAAGCTGATGAAAAGAAAGTGAAAAGGTTTTGGAATCAGGCACTTATGGTCTAAAAAAAATACAAAATCAGCAAGAAATTTGATTGATAATAATATCACAATATGAGATAATGAAGAAGAATGGGGAAAGATGCATTTTTAGTAAATTCCCCTGGAAGATGCATGTGAACAGGCAGTTTTTTGACCGGGAATCTCCGGTGAAAGGCTGCGTCTGTTTTATAACGGATAGTGAGGAGGTCATTATATGAGAGTATCGATTTGTATCGGAAGTGCCTGTCATCTGAAAGGATCCCGTGAGGTAATCCAGAAGCTGCAGAAGCTGGTTTCAGAGAATCATCTGGACAGTGAGGTAGATTTAAATGGAGATTTCTGCAGCGGCAACTGCCGTAAAGGTGTCTGTGTGACGATAGACGGAGAACTGTATTCCGTAAAACCGGAGACAACCGAAGAATTTTTCCAGAAGGAGATTCTGGGACGCCTGAACGCGTAATCGTTTACATATAACGGCAAAAAGAGAGGGAGAGTCTATGCCGATTATTGATTTTAAGGCGACGATGTGTAAGCATTGTTATAAATGTGTGCGGGGCTGCGAAGTGAAATCAATCATGATCCGGGATGGTCATGCATATATCATGCCAAATCGCTGTATTCTCTGTGGGCAGTGCCTTTTGAACTGCCCGCAGTCGGCAAAACGTGTTCCGAGCGAACTTTCCAAGGTCAAAAAGCTGATTGAGAGCGGCGCACCGGTCATTGCATCGCTGTCGTCTTCCTATATGGGGGTTCTGCCGTATAAAAAGCGGGGGCAGGTCAAGTCAGCATTAAAAAAGCTGGGATTTACGAATGTTTGTGATGCGGCGGAGGGCGCCGCGCTGGCGACGGAAGAGTATGTCCGTTTATTAGAGCAGGGCGAGATGAAAAATATCATCACAACTGCCTGTCCGAGTATCGTGAACCTGATTGAGATTCATTATCCGGAACTCATCAAATATCTGGCACCGGTGCTGATTCCGTCGGGGATCCATACGCGCATGCTGTATGCGGAGTTTGGCGAGGCGGCGAAGGTAGTCGTGATCGGACCGTGTATCGCGGAAAAAGAGAAAAACAGGGTTGTGAAGCCGGATGCAGTCCTCACATTTGAGGATTTAAAACAGTGGCTGTCAGAGGAACAGATCGAGATCGAAGCATGTGAGGAAGAACCGTTCGAGGATCGTGAACCGGGCGCGAACCTGCGTTATCCGGTCAGCGGCGGACTGCTCACGGCGGTGACGGCGACTCAGAAGAAACCGGACAAGTATCGCAAGTTCTACGTCAGCGGCGTGAAGGACTGCCTGGATGTCTGTGAGGCGATGAAAACCGGCGAGGTGGCTGGCTGTTTCATCGAGATGAATGCCTGTCATGGAGGCTGTGTCAATGGACCATCCACGGCGACCTCAGTGTCGAGTTTTAAAGTTAAGCTGGATCTGGAAGCGATGCTTCCGAAGGAACCGGCAGATCTATCCCTGATGCATGAGGCGGCGCGCCAGGTGGAGGTTCACCGGACGTTTGCGGATCGTTCCCAGAAGGAGCCGATTCCGACCGAGGAAGAGATCCGGGAGATCTTGAAAAAGACGGGCAAGATGACGCCGGAGCAGGAATTAAACTGCGGTGCGTGCGGTTATCCGACCTGCCGGGAGAAGGCGATCGCTGTTTTCCAGAAAAAGGCGGAGGTCGATATGTGTATTCCGTACCTGCATGACCGGGCGCAGTCGCTGTCCCATCTGGTGATGGATACATCCCCGAACCTGATCATGATCATCGACGATGATATGCGGATCCGAGAGTGTTCGGTGGCGGCAGAAATGTATTTCGGCGTCAAACCGGAGGCGATCAAGGGAAAACCGCTGGAGGACTTTATCAACGCCGAGGATGTACGCGAGGTATTCCGGACGCACACAAGCGTCCACAGCCGGAAGGTGATCTATCCGGATCGGAATCTTGTGACGCTTCAAAACATTGCGTATATCGATGACGGCAATTTTGTCATTGCCACGATCATTGATGTGACGCGCGAGGAAAAACAGGCAAAACAGGAATATGCCAAGAAAAAGGCGACCATTGATCTGGCACAGAATGTCATTTACAAACAGATGATGGTTGCACAGAATATTGCCGGACTCCTGGGTGAGACGACGGCGGAGACGAAGACAACCCTGATGAAGCTTTGTTCCCTGATTGACGATGAGAGCGAAAGTGAGGTCCGATAAATGGGAGTAACCGTAGATGTCACGTTTAAAAGTCTGAATAAGTATTCAGAGATCCTGTGCGGCGATACGGTAGAGTGCCTGAAAACGGAAGATTCGGACGTTATCATTCTGGCGGACGGCATGGGAAGCGGCGTCAAGGCGAATATTCTTTCGACGCTTACGGCAAAGATTCTGGGTACGATGTTTTTAAATGGAGCCACGCTGGAGGAATGTGTGGAGACGATTGTGCAGACGCTTCCGATCTGTCAGACGAGACAGGTGGCGTATGCGACGTTCTCGATTCTCCAGATTTTCAACAACGGCGAGGTATATTTAGTTGAATATGATAACCCGCGATGCATTTTTTTGCGCTGTGGTCATGTGGTGGAGCTGCAGAAATACAAGCGACTTGTCAAGGACAAGGAGATCAGCGAGTGCCGGTTCCAGGTTCAGAAGGGTGATGCGCTGGTACTTGTCAGCGACGGCGTGACGCACGCGGGAGTCGGAAAGAGCGGCAAATATAAATTTGGCTGGCCGTGGGAGTCGGTGGCAGAGTTTGTTTCGGAACAATGCCTGACCTCTCTTTCGTCGGCACGTATGGCGGCGGCACTCTGTGCGGAATGCAGCCAGATTTACGAGGGAAAACCGGGCGATGATACGACGGTTGTGGTAGCTCGGATCATTGACCGGAAACCGGTCAACCTGATGACGGGACCGCCGCTCGACCGCAACGACGATGAGACGATCACGGCGGATTTTATGAAAGATGAGTCGGCAAAGCACATTGTATCGGGCGGAACCAGCGCGACGATCCTGTCGCGGGAGCTGGGACGACCGCTGCGGGTATCAATGGATTACAGCGACCCGGATATTCCGCCGATCGCTTTTATGGAAGGCATCGATCTGGTGACGGAGGGAGTTCTGACGCTGCGGAAAGCGATCGAACTTCTGAAACGCTATCTGATCGAATGCGATTTAAGTTCTGAGTTTTTCAGCGAGTTGGACAAGAAAAATGGTGCGTCCATGATCGCGAAGATTTTGATAGAAGACTGCACGGAATTACATATGTTTGTGGGAACGGCGGCGAACAGCGCCTACCAGAATCCAGGGCTGGCGTTTGATCTGGGAATCCGCCAGAACCTGGTCAAACAGCTAAAAGAAGCAGTCGAAGGTATGGGAAAGAAAGTTACGGTAACGTATTATTAATAAGGAGGATAAAACATGGTAACGAATGACGCGACAATTCTGCGCATCAAACATGAGATACTTTATGAGGTAGCAAAGCTTGCCTGGAATGATCAGTTAGAGGACGGAAGAGACGATATTCCGTACAAAATCAGCCCTGGTCCGCAGGCACAGTACCGCTGCTGTGTATACAAGGAGAGAGAGATTGTCCGCCAGAGAATCCGTCTGGCAGAAGGTAAATGTCCGTCTGACCGCAATACAAACAACGTCGTACAGGTTATCAATGCAGCCTGTGAGGAGTGCCCGATTGCGTCCTACACAGTCACCGATAACTGCCGTAAATGTATGGGTAAAGCCTGCCAGAACTCCTGTCCGTTTGGAGCGATCAGCATGGGAAATACCAAGGCGCACATCGACCCGGATAAATGCCGCGAGTGCGGAAAGTGTTCCCAGGCATGCCCATACAATGCGATTGCCCATCTGGAGCGCCCGTGTAAGAAGGTCTGCCCAGTGGATGCGATTACCTACGATGAGTATGGTGTATGTGTGATCGATGAGAAAAAATGTATCCAGTGTGGCGCCTGCATCCATTCCTGCCCGTTCGGTGCGATCGGTTCCAAGACCTTCATGGTCGATGTGATCCGCCTGATCAACGCAGGCAAAAAGGTCGTAGCGATGCTGGCACCGGCGACCGAAGGCCAGTTTGGACCGGACATCACGTTTGCAAGTTGGAAAACAGCTTTAAAGAAGATTGGATTTGCAGATATGATCGAGGTTGGTCTGGGCGGCGATATGACCGCGGCAGCCGAGGCAGAAGAGTGGGCGGAAGCTTACAAAGAGGGCAAGAAGATGACGACCTCCTGCTGTCCGGCATTTGTCAACATGATCAAACAGCATTTCCCACAGCTGCTTGACAATATGTCCACGACGGTTTCCCCGATGTGTGCGGTCTCCCGTATGCTGAAGGCGCAGGATCCGGAGGTTGTCACTGTCTTTATCGGACCGTGTATCGCGAAGAAGAGCGAGACGCTGGATCTGAATATCCAGGGCAATGCGGACTATGCGATGACTTACGGAGAGATCCGTGCGATGATGCGGGCGAAAGACGTAAATCTGGAGCCGGAAGAGAACAGTATGCAGGAAGCCAGTGTATTTGGAAAACGCTTCGGCAACGGCGGCGGCGTAACAGCGGCGGTATTAGAATGTCTGAAGGAGTCTGGTGAGAATACCGATATCAAGGTAGCGCGCTGCAACGGTGCGGCTGAGTGTAAGAAAGCCCTTCTTCTTCTGAAAGTGGGACGTCTGCCGGAGGACTTCATCGAGGGTATGGCGTGCGTCGGCGGCTGTGTCGGCGGACCGAGCAAGCACAAAGCCGAGCTGGAGGCGAAGAAGTCGAGAGACAAACTCATCGCCGAGGCAGATGCAAGAGAAGTACATGAGAACCTGAAGGCGTATGATATGTCGTCGTTCTCGATGCATCGGCATTGATGTGGGATACCCTTGGGAGAATGTGGCTGAGATAAAATAAATAGGAATTTATATATGAGTTAGTGGGAAAGTGCCTGCTCTGGAAAATGAAATTTGGGATATGAATTTTATTTTCTGGGGCGGGCGTTTTTCGTTGTGAAAATTCCAAAAGAGTTCTTGCATTTAGAGAATAGATGTGTTAGACTCAATATATCTTATCGAAATGAACTGCGGTCGCAGGTGGTTTCGTTCTAATTTATCTTTTTATTCTGGTAATTTGTGAGGTGCGTTTCGCACAGAATTCGATGATTTAGGAAAATTTGGGAGAATCGGATAACTGTATCGTTATAAAAAATGTGCAATATATTATATGATATATGCAATGCAAAATGAAAGCTTTTTATAGACGGAAAGAACCGTTGTTTAACTCAGAGTGAGGATGTGTTTTGAATTAGAAGAATGAAAATAGAGAATAGAAATTTGATATAAATTAGAACTTATATAACTTGCGAAAGAGGATAAGAAAAGAGATGTGAAAAAGGTTTGAGGGGGGAGGTTTGAGTTGTTAAAAATAAACATGGGGGCTCATAAAGGGCGTCGCTGCCGGAATGGTACCATTTTGGGAATATCACTGATATTGATATTTTCATCCGGTAGAATGGCGCTGGCAGCTGAAAATGCAGTGAAACAGGCAGAAACAGCTGTCATAGTCGGCTACAGCGTCTCATTTATAGATGCTGAGAATGCAAATCATCTTATATTTCATACGCAAACGGGCAAAGTTTTGGAAGGAACTTCCCTGAATGTATCTTTCCCAGAGCAAATCATAGGGAGCGACGGGCATATCTGGAAATCAGCGGTACAGTCACCGCAAATATTTGAACTGTATGGAACAGGAACTGAAAAAATTTATATCAAATATGAAAGAGGCGGCAAGGTCCCAGAAATGGGAGCAGAGGAGGATGCCGCCATGCTAGCGCTTCGGAAACGCCTGGAACGATGGAAACAGAGGGCATGGGAGGCAGAGTGTGCCATATTTGGGCGCGAGGATGCGGCGGTATCGGGCAGCGATTCCGGTCTGACCGTTCAAAATCAGTCGGAAAATGATGCCAGGATCCGGAATCTGGTATCTGCGATCGGGGATGCAGCGTGGCATGAATTTTATCTGATTGGTCAGGATTTTACACCATCGGCAAAAACAATCGGGGTGGAATACGACGCGGTTTATTCTGAGGTGGAAGAGGATTCCTTTTCGGTGGATGGAAAGGAATATATCATCACGCGCATCCGGGTGCGGAGAAAATGGGATGACCGTACTTGTACGCATCAGTGGAGCCAATGGGAGTGGGAGGAAAATGATTGCTTAAAGAATGGGCGGGCAGTGTATGTCTGCGGACGATGTCAGAAAGAAAAGATAGAGCGCCTTCCGGCGCTGGGGCACCTGGATGAAAACGGGGATCAAATCTGTGACCGCTGTGGAAGCGTGGATTGGAGTGAAAGTGAAATGCCCGAAAAAGTGATCTGGAAGGAGGGCGATGTCCAACTGCGCGAGGTGGGCGGAGAGATTTTGTCATTTACCTGTATCGACGACGATTACCATGACTGGCAGAATGAACACCGGAAAGCAGCGCTGTTTCTCTGTGACCGCGTGATCCGGGCGGATGTGGACACGGCACCGGGAAAAAAGATGAAGATTTTCTCGTTTGGCAAAGACAATAATTATAAAACTTCGCAGGTGCGCGCATGGCTGCAGAAAAACAGTCAGAACAGCAGCTTCTGTCTGGAACCGATCCATACGGGAATCCAGACCGCGTACATGGGAAGCACGGCGGCTGGTGCATTTTCGCAAACGTCCGGGCGGGAACTGGCGCGTCATGATATTGGTTTTCAGCTTATGAACGACCAGCTTTTCTGCCTGTCATTGGAAGAGGCACTTGCGTACCGGGAATATCTATGGCGGTTTGATTCCGGGGATGATAACCCACAAAGTCAGGTCAGTGCCTATTCACAGGGATATTATCTGCGGACGCCTTTTTATTTGCAGGATGAAAACGGGAAATTCATTTATAATCAGCAGATTTATGGCGTTGATCTGGTAAATGGCTGTCTGCGTCCGGTGAGGACGGACAGTGAGACATATGGAGTACGTCCGGCATTTGCACTGTCACAGATGTAAAAAAGAATACTTGTTGAGCTTGGAAAGCGGGAGTGAAGCTGTTTGGCAGTTTGATTAGGAGAAAAGATTGGACAAGGGGAAATCAATCTAATGTTTGGGGAAAGAGGGGAACGTGTATGGGGAAAAAGAAGATGAAAAAAGTGATTCCATTTGCGGTGATGACGACGATGCTTTTGTCGGCGACGCTGCCGGCGTTTGCGGCGAGCGGGTTTGTGTTTGAGGATTGGGATTTGGGGATTGTTTCGGAAAGAAAGGAAAAGTTGGATGATACAGACGATGCCATAAAAAGTCAGAAAGAATGGCAGAAACTGGCTGCATCGTCCAGTGAGCTTATGAATGCGGATGTGAGGGCAACTCCCTCAGAATTACGTTCTTCCAAAGTCATAGAGGCAACTCATTCACAATTAATCATGCCGCGCGTTATCGTCAGCGCCAGCCTCGGAAATCTCTGGGAAAACTGGGATGTGGCGGATTTGAGCTTTCTGGATGGAACACATGGACTTGGAACGAAACAAAAACCGTATCAGGTACGCACGAAACATCAGCTGATGGGACTTAGCTTTTTGGCGGCATTTGGCATGCAGCCGGATCACGGCGAGGTGGAAGAAGAGATCGTAGGGGATTACCGGGGCGCATGGTTTGAGCTGACGGCGAACATCGATCTGGGAGGAATGGACTGGAATCCGATCGGTTATTACCGGGATGATTCGGAATTTTCAGGGGAGGTGACGCACCCGTTTATGGCAAATCTGGATGGAAACGGTTATAAGATTTCAAATTTCCGGTTTGCAGGAGGCAGTTCGCCGAATGTTGGATTTTTTGGTGCGCTGGATGGGGCGGAGATCCGAAATCTGACTCTGGAACCAGGAAAGCCGGTCAAGGGAGTGCGTCAGGTGGGAATTTTGGCAGGAAATGCGAAGAATTCCAAGATTTTTAATTGTCAGGTAAAAGGCGATGTGGAAGGAACCGGAGCGGTCGGTGGAATGATCGGGCACATGGAAGGCAGCACGGTGGAAAACGGAATGGCACAGGTAACCGTCCGAACGACGGGACGTGCAGCCGGAGCGCAGGCGCTTGCGGGCGGAATCGCCGGGGAAGCGGCGGATGATTCTCGTATCATTGACTGCCAGGTCCGCACCGGGGATAACAGTACCTCGCGGATTCAGGGAACGGATGCGACTGTCGGCGGAATTGTGGGGCTTCAGAATGGGGCGGCTCTCTACAATACCTATGTAAATGGCACGATCGGCGGTTCTGGCAGCCAGAATGTCGGAGGACTCGTTGGAGAACGAATCAGCGGAGACTTGAAAGTGGGGCGGTTTGAGGGAATGATCGGTCAGTCGGGAACCGGGGTTGCCGGACACAGAGGAACCTTCATCGGATACCGCGCACCAGCTAATTATTTTAAATATGGGGATGACATCGCGTACCTGTTTGCGGATACGGAAGCGAAAATCGCAAACAATGTCTGTGGAAGCGGCATTTCAGATGATAACCAGTATACATACGCGGCGCACATCGGATATTCCCACGCGAAGGACAATTTCTTCACGCTGGTATCCGGCGGTGTCACGCGGGATGTGGACGAGCGATATTTTTATGAAGAACTGGAACAGGGGATTCTCTCGATTGTGGATGAAGAGCTGGGCGGGGAGATGGATGCGGAGTCGGTCGGGTATGATCTTGACCATTTTGCACCAAATGATGCGGGACGCCCGGTCCGTGGTTATCTGATTACGATTCCGCAGGTCGATACCGTCTCCAATGGAACGAATTATTACGATGTGGCAGTGCTGGAAGCGCGGGGAAATGGCGCGTATTACCGGACACTCGATAAAAAACACCGCGGTGCGGTGGCACCGGGAAAGACGGTGACGGTCAGCACCTCGGCAAAGCAGGCGGAAAAAGCACGCTTTCAGATGGAGGGAGTTCCGACGTATACGCGTGGGAAGAGCCGGAAAGATACTACTTATGTAAACGGCGGCGAGTATTGTTTTACGATGCCGGAGGAAAATACGCAGGTGTCGGCGGTTTATAAAAAGGTGGCAGTTTCGGTCGGGCTGACGCCGGGCGTGACGAAATTCCAGGTGGTGCAGGAGCGGACCGGAAACCGGAAACATCCGACGAAAGTCACACGCGTGATGGATGGAAATGGAAAATTAATTGCGACGTACATCCATGGAAATCTGCAGGCGGGAACACAGGTGCAGCCGGTGACGGTGCAGGCGATTGTGGATCGGAATAATGATGTGGCGGATGCATCGGTGCGCTGGAGTATCGATGATTCAGATTTGATTACGTTACTTCCAAATGACGATGAGGAAAATGGTTATACGAAAAAGAGCGCGTCGGTTCAGGTAAATTTAAATAGTTCGTTTATCACTGATATAGTACGGAAGCTGGAAAAAGAGCAGGCAGACCGCGGATACCAGTATGCGATCGGAAGCGACATATACGGAGCAGGGTATCAGAACGGCGGCGTAGCGGTGCTGACGGCAGAGACGAAACCGGCGGCGAGCTTTGATGGGAAGCCGTGCCGGGGAAATGCGCGGATTGAGGTTACGTTCCAGATCAAGGATCAGACCTATGTAGCCAATGAAGGTGCGGCACTAAATCAGGATCAGTTGAAATTTGAGGTGGTGCGGACATTAAACGGAAATCGGAAACATCCAGATGAAATGATCCGGGTTACGGCACCGCAGGTCTTGAGTGCGTCTTTTACACCCGATTATTTTGACCGGAAAGATATATCGTGGACTGTCGGTGACGCAGCACTGATTTCGGTGGACGGCGAGGACAAGTCTGCCGGTGTGCAGGCGAAAAAGGATGCAAAATGGATCCGGGATCTGATCGCGGCAGATCAGGGCAGACATGTGAATACACCATATGAAATACAGACAGCTTCCGGCAGCCGCACGACGAAGGTGACAGTGATCGGCGATGATATGCTTGGAAACCGGCAGACGGCATCGTGCAGAGTACAGGTGGATTTCCGGACAGTGGACGAATCGAAGATTTGTGTGGAAGGCATCAGACTTATACCGAAAACGCTGCAATACGAGATCAAACGCACACGGACGGGGGCGGGTTATCGTCCGGTGGAGGCATGGACGGGAACCGGTGCGAAAAAGCTGGCAGCGTCGGTATTTCCGGCGCAGGCGTTTAACCAGAAAGTGACATATCAGGCAAGTGATGATTCGCTGTATGTATCATCGGATGGAACCGTGACGGTCAATACGACGGCTTCCTGGATACAGGAGCTTGACCGTCAATACTTAAAATCAGGCAGCCATACGGCATATGTGACCGTGAAAACCGAGGATGGTGGCTTCACGGACCGGGCGGCAGTCACAATTCAGTATGAGGCGGTCGATCAGACATACAGCGGAGGTTCCCATTCGGGCGGAGGTTCTCATTCGGGCGGCGGCTTGGGTGGAGGCTCTTCTTCTGGAAAGGGGGCAGCGGCAGGAAGCAGTGCAGCGAATGCAACCGGACCGGCATCGGGGTTCAGTGATTTGACAGGAGCGGGTATTGGAAATCTGACAGAAGGACAGGCAGGCCCCGGGCAGAATGCGGATGCGGCAGTCATACCGGAATATGTAGTAGCTGGAAACTGGCGGAAGAATGCAGATGGAAGCTGGCAGTTTGAAGCGGGCGGTAGAAGCTATGCTTCTGAATGGGCGGCTGTCCACAATCCATATGCCGATCCGGCAAAGGGGCAGAGTACGTTTGACTGGTTCCGATTTGATGCAGATGGCAGGATGGTGAACGGCTGGTATACGGATGTGGATGGAAACACATATTATCTCTGGAAGGAAATAGATGGAACACAGGGGCGTATGCTGACTGGCTGGAACTGGCTGCCGGGAAGCGATGGAGTGTTTCATTGTTACTATTTTCAGGAAAAATCTGATGGAATGAGGGGACGTTTGTATCGAAATACGCACACGCCCGATGGAAATTTAGTCAATGCGGATGGTGCCTGGGTGCTGGACGGAATAGTACAGACGAGAAGCTGAGAGAGGAGGAAAGAAGAAAACAGAGGTAAACAGGAAAAAGGAGGGATTTTTTCCATAAAAATGAAGTGGAATGAGACAAAAAGAATGAAAAATGGGGGTATAAAAAATGAAACAGGATAAGAAAACAACCAATAAATCGGGATGTACAGCCGTACTGGCAGCAGCCATGATCGCAGCCGGAGGTTTCAGCGCTTATGCGGGCAATCAGGGGACGCATGGCGGTGAATGGAAGGACACAGAAAGCCTGATATGGGAGTGGCAGAATGGAGAGATGAGTTTTTATGGAAATGGAAGTATTTTTTCAGAGCAGCACCCAGAGATCACCGATCCGGAATATTACCTGAAAGAGGCAGTCCGTTATCCGGGGGAAGCAAATCCAGGGTGGAATACGAAAGGGGAACCGAAAGCAAATTATAGCTGGGCTTCGCTCGAGGAACTGCAGAAATTTGTCAATAGCTTTGACTGGCTTCATTCGGATGAAAAAACGCGTCTTCTGTATGTGCATAACCGGATTGCAAACGGAGAGGGAGGCTTTAACCAGAATCATTACGGTTCACCGGAAGAAGCAAAGGATTTCCCGGTTTTGGAAGGAGGCGTTGGCGTCTGCCGGGATTTCGCGGAAGAATTTCAGTTCCTATGCCGGATCGTAGGGCTGGAGTGTGTGACCTACACGCCGGAATATCTCCATGATGCGTGCCTGGTGCGGATCGGCACACAGTGGTATGCGACGGATCCGACCTCCAGTCTGCCGCTATTTTCAAATGCGAAAACGTACCCGGTTGACTTTGAGACGGAGTTTTACCGCTATGAAAATAAGGAGCGGGAGCAGAGAAGAAAGGACTATGAAGCGGATCCAGACAGTCTTGCCAATGTGCTGGCGCTGACCTTGAGTATGCGGGGAGAGGGGACGATTTCCGAGGCTGCCTGGGAGAAAATACAGGCACCGATGGGGCAGATAGAAGAAAAGTGGGGACGACAGGAAATACCAAGACAGGAGTATGAAACGGGGATTATCTCGCTACTGAAATCAGTTTGGGGAACTGAAAAATAAAGAAAACGAGGGACTGCCGGTGTTAAGGGGCGCGGGCAGTAAAAATGAGGAGGAAGTTTATGGGGGAGTATCGGTACAGAGAGAATGTGAAACGGGGGATGGCGTTTGTACTGGCAATTATATTGGGAGGAATGGCTTTTTTGCCAGGATTCCCGGTTTTTCCGGCGAAAGCGGCACCTGCGAGCGGTCAGCAGACAACACTGACGACAGCCCATGGCGATACGCTGCTGGGACACAAGCTTTATTGTATCGATAAGGGCGGTTATGCGATCTGGGGAATTGCAGAAAAAGGGGATCTCTATGAAGCACACCGTCCCTCCCAGGCATCCGTTCCGCTGAGCAGTCAGGAACAGAAATATGTATTTTGGGCGATGCTCTCGCTCAGAGCAGCGCTGGGGGATGAAAAGGCAAATACATTTATCCGGGCGATCAATGTGGCAGCAAAAGCGCAGGGAAAACCGGAAATTATCAAGATGGTGTCCGAGGAAGATCTGAAAACAATCCTCTATGTTCCAGCTGTGCGGGCAAAATATCCGTGGCTGGAGGCAGCTGCGTCAAATAGTGAGGCGTACATGCAAATGGGAGGAATGCTGTCTGGCGGAGGCAGCGGAAAGGAAAATACCGGTGTCGGCGGCGGAAAGATTCCAAATGTGATAGCTTCCAGCACCTCGCTGGGAACGGCAAAACAGGTAGATGCGGCGACTCTGACGCTGTCGTTTGCGCCGGATGGCTCGGATTGGGATTTTATCCGTTCTGTACCGCTTGAATTTTCAAACAATGACGGTGTTTCATTCAGCCCGGTTCCGACCGATGGATGGACGTATACAAAAACCGACTCGCAGATTGTATTTAAAAATCCAAATCCAAAACCGTCGAAAGCCCTGATTCGTTTCCGGGTGGAAGGAACCCCATACGCTTCGGGCGGCGGGGGATATGCTTCGGCGGAGGAGGCGATTGACCAGTCGCTTCAAATCTGGGAGTGTGTGACCTGTTCGGGGACACACGGAGGCGGAACGCCTGCCAAAAGTGATCCGTGGATTCATCAGCGGATGGCATGGATGGAGCTCGGAATGGTTCCGGTCAATTATTTTGCTGCATTGGCGGGCGATCCAACCCCGGTACCGGAGCAGGGAGGCATTCAGTTTGAGGTATTTAGGCATGAAGAGGATTTTACTTCCACCTATAATCTGCAGATGTATAAATACGATCATGAGACAGGGAAAGCGCTGAAAGGGGCGCGGTTTGGCTTCTTTGAGCGCTTTGACGATAAAAACAGGGTAAATACTGAGCGGGACGGAGCTGCCGAATTGTATGAGGGCGGAGAACCATATGCCAGCCATTATCAGGATGAGCCGGTTCTCTGGGATGGTTTCAGACAAGTGGGTTCGGCGGTAACAGATGGCGATGGCTACGCCTCCCAGACGGTGGAGCATGGTTATCACTATGACAAGACGTTCTGTGACGGTCATCCGGCACCGGCCTTTGTACCTGTTCCAGAGGAAGAGGAGGACGAAGAGGGAGAAGTCATCAATGAGGATGAGATTGAGGCGGCGCAGGCAGAAAATATCCGCCTGGCAAATAGCTGGCTTTTGTGTGAAGAGGAATGTGAAGGAAAGGCGGGCGGAGACTTTGAGGGCGTCCATTTCCACTGGATAATGGAGGAGGTCGATGCAGGGGAGATAGAAGGTATCGCGTCAGACGGCGGCTCCGAGGGAGAAACACCCGATGCGGGACCGACGACAGGGGCAGACGGGGAAACTTCGTATGCAAAGTCTGGCTGCCAGGAGGACTGTGGGCAGACGTATGAGAAGTTCATTTCCATGAAGTACAGTTATACCTGGAAAGAATTTAAAGCGCGGGATGGATATATTCTGCATGATGGACATGCAGATGACCTGCCGATTGAGATTATCACAACCGATGCATCTGAGCATGGGGCAAATGCAGCCTTTGGAGGCGGATATTCGCGTGATGTGGTGCTGGGAACGAAGAGTGTGAGAAAGAGTCAGGGCATCGGAGAGGCTTCCGAAAATCAGAATGGAGAAAGTGCGGGGAAGACAGGAATTTCTGGAAAAAATGGCTGGGAGCGTCGAAGTGCGTCTGGCTGGACAATCCGGGAAGATTTAGCGGCTTTTCTGGGGGAGAGTCCTGTATTTCCAGGGCCGTTAAAAATGCGTGCTTTGCCGCAGCGGATCGTTTTGTTTACGGCATTGGATGCAGCCCTTCTGGGGAAAGCGACACCGTCGGAGGCGGAGATAGGAGAAAAACCGCAAGATACAGGAAGCAAAGCGGGGAGAAATAGGAGTAAGACAAGTGAAAACGAACAGGACATAAATGAAAAAGGCAGAAAATTGACACAGGAGAAGAAGGACGCAACTGCCTCGGAGCTGAAAGTATCTATTTCGGACCATCTGGTAAATCGCGTCCAGAAAGGTTTTGTGTTTATTGATGAAGCGGATGATGATTTAGAAGAAGCAGAAAAAGCGGAACGTGAAAGTATTCGGCGATATATAGCAACCGGCTCAGATTTATTGACAACCGAGGCAGGTTTTTATACAAGCTGGCATTCACCTTCTTTGTTATATCAAAATCCTCAGTTGTCACAAAGAACGGAAACATTGGCGGGTGCGGCAGAAGAGTCACTATTTTCCCCTGCCTATGAATCGGCGCTCGTCTCCGCGAGTGTGGGGTCAGCGATAGAGCCGGGAAGTGCTGGCAATTTCAGCCATTGCAATGGGGCAGACGGCGAGAAAGATGCCTGGAGGATCTACGATCACCGGACAGAGGGCGAGGTACATATCAATAAAAAGGATCTGGATCTGAAAAAGGGCGAAAATGAGTCTTACAATGCGCTTGGGGACTCACAGGGGGATGCAACGCTGGAAGGCGCAGTGTATGGCTTGTTTGCAGCAGAAGATCTGTTGCATCCGGATGGGAAAACAGGGGTAGTTTACCGGGCCAATCATCTGGTGGCGGTGGCGACGACAGACAAAAATGGAGATGCCTCGTTTCTGGCATGTACAGAGGCGCCGGGGCGAACCTATGATTATTCGAAAGGGTCGATTGCGGATGCAGCGGATGGATGGCGAAAGAAAGCGCCGGGAAATCTGTATACACAAGATGCGGCGATCGATGATTATACGGCAGATAAAGCCTGGGAGCGGATTTATTATAACAATACGTCAAAGAATGGGAATGCCTGGATTGGACGCCCACTTCTGATGGGGGAATATTATGTCAAGGAATTAAGCCGATCCGAGGGCTTTGAACTTTCGGTTGGAAATAAACTTCACGCAGTTACAAACCTGGGACAGGATCTGGAGGCGGCGGTCCTGGAACCGGGAGAAGGATATGCCCATATTTCCATGCAGATGTATGGGGAAGAGCAGGCAGGCGATGGCGGAGCTGACACGAATGAAATTTTCTTTTCGGCAGAGTCAAAGGACACGAAAGAGGGAGTTTATGAGATTGTGGTGTCAGGGCTGCCGGAGGGCGTGAGCTTTTATCGAAAAGACGAGGGAAAAGGAACGGTTTCGGTGGAAGCTGGGACAGGTGAGTATGAAAAAGTTTATACCGGGGAACTGGCAGTGGCAGAGAACGACTATCAGTATCCAAAGTACAATGCGGATGGCACGCCGATGAATAAAAAAGTTCCGATTGAGTATGCGGCGGGGTGGATGCGCCAGGTCCGGGTGCAGGAACTTGTGCCGGAGACAGTGGAATCAGTTCTTTTGCAGGCAGAAACGGGAATGACCGAGGAAGAAAATGCGGACAAGCTGGCAAAGATATTTGATGTGGATGACTTTTGTTATCTGAAAGGGAAAGCCGAGCGGGTACTCCGCAGACATGCGAAAATAACACCGAGGACACCGGGAGCAGGAGAAAATGCATATTCCAGTATCTATACCGGCGTATTTGACCGGGGCGTCCGGGAAGGAGAGCGGGACGTGTACGGCGTCAGCGGTGTGACACCGGGAGAAAAGGCAGAAAAAACGGTGTATGGTTCGCCAGTCCAGACGATTGCGGTGCCGAAAACAAAAGATGGAATCTCAATAACAGTGGGAGACGTGATCACTTCCATTCTGGATTTTTATCATACCCATCCATATATCAGCTATGGCGGTCTGGACGCGGTGCAAGAGTATTCGGATTCGTTTGAATTTACGGTATATGCAGGAATTTTAGGAATACCGGAAAATTTTATGGTACTGGGAAGTGATCCGGAGAAAGACAGCTTGATTTTTCACCGGGCAGAGTGGCTGCCGGAGAATATGGAAATGTGTCCGCGTTATGTGTATATACCATATTCAAATAATCGAGGTCGGGACGCATTTGGAACGTATACTGATTATAGGGAAACTACCGCTGGAAATCAGGTGATGGCGTCGGCACTTTTGCAGACAGATGCTGTGATTGAGGGAGATGGTACGATTGTTCCGAAGGAAAATGAGGTAAATGTCTATTACAAAACCGGGGAAATTCCGTATGATGCGGATGGGCAGCCGATCCAGGTAGTTGTTTACCGGGAAAAGACAGAAACACAGCAGCGGGAGGTAACGGAGACAAAATGGGTTCATCAGGCAGCAGCCCGGAATGCAGATGGGAGATACATACTGCGGGTCAACGCGAATTTTACCGACAGTTTTGGCGTGAAAAAAACAAATGCAGGCGTGCTGGAAGAGCTGGGATTTAAGGCGGTATTGAAAGAGAAGAAGGTTACACTGAACGAGGAAGAAGCCGCAATGCTTGGAAATGGTTTCTTTGCCGGCCACCAGATGAACAGTTCCAGCTATTACACGTGGATAAAACAGGCGCGGGCAAAGGCATATGTCGATTCTGGAGGTCCTGGCTTGACAGGGGATGATTCCTATGTGGTCCCGGTGGCACTGGCGTACCCGGGGCAGGAGACCACCTATCAGGATGCCGGGACAAGGAAAGAACCGCTGGGTGTACTGGAGCGAGTGATCCGCCAGAAGATAAAAATCGTCAAAAATATAGCGACGACATCGGAGGGCACCTATGCACATAACACTTATGCGGAAAGTGGGCACACCGATCTGTTTACGGAAAAAGAGGGAGGAAACGAAAATGTCGCTTCAGCACTGCCAAATTTCCGCTTTAAACTCTATTTGAAATCCAATCTGGAACGTCTGTACCGAAATACGGATGGCGAAATCGTGTGGATGAACCGGGATGGGGAAGTCGTCTCGTTGCCGGAGGTAAAAAAGAATTTTCCACTGCTTAGAGAATCCTTTGCTCCGGTTCAGAAAATTTTCACGCAGGTAACTCATAAAAAAGATTCCCAGACGGCTGGTTCCGTCAATAACAATGTCTGGGACAGCGCAGTGACGGCAAAGGAACGTCTGTACGAATATGGAAAAGACGGGCAGATCGCGGATTCGAAAGAGGTCAATCAGGGATATACAAGACTTCTTGAGACGGTCATGCGGACCAAGGAAGATGGAGCGGGAGCGGTACGGGAAGTTTCCGGCTATCAGTATGAGAAATTTTTCGATGCGATGGCGGTGGCGAACCGGGATAAATGGCAGCGGGCAGATGCAGCAGATACATCCTTTAAGCCGTTTGCGTGGATCCGTACGGGCATTTTTGGAACCGGTGGCGGAGAAATAAAAGATCCGGTGCATCATAACAATGCGGCGATACAGAATCAGAGCCGTACGTCAGAAGCAGCCATAGAAAATGCAAAACGGTCGGATGCTGTCCGTCAGTTTGCGATGGACTGGTATTTGAAGGATGAGGTAAAGAAGCAGAACATTCAAGCATCGGGCGGACAGGAAGGCTACCCGGATTATATCTATGATGAAGCATTACATCAGGCAATTTTAAAAGCAGAGGAATATTTGAAGCCGTTTTTCTCCTATGATTTGGACGATTTATACGCGATTGAGTGGGACAGCGCGGAAAATGGAGGTTCCGATCGGGACAAAACAACGTTGTCAGCAGAAAAATTAAAAAAATCCGAGGAAGGTTATTATTATGGCGTTTCGAAATACCTTCCTTACGGAACCTATGTGGCAGTCGAGCAGCAGCCGTATTCGGGAGCACTGGAAGATTTCAAAAACCAGCATTATCGGATCGACCAGCCGAAAGAAATAGAAGTCCCGTCGGTTTATGAGGCAGGTGGAAACCTCGTATCTCCGGAAAAAAAGTTAGCGGATTATCAATATGACGCCTCGGCATCGCCGGAAACGCTGGCGGCGAACTATCAGATCCGGATGAATGAAGAGTGGGGAGATACGAATCAGGCGGATTTGAGGAAATATGTGATCCGCGCACATGGACAGGATGGAAATTATGAGATTTATAAGTATGGTCTGGATGCGGATAAACGGCAGGGAACGATCTCCTATCCAGGCGGAAGCTATGACTACAGCGGATTTTCGCCCGCTCAGAGGGAAATGGCGCCGTACAAGGACATTTATCGGTCTGAAAATGCAAACAGCCGGTACCGGAGCAACGAGAAGGTAGAAAGCTATTACCGCTATGGTTCGGTCTCAGAGCAGGCAGGGTGGGCAGATTCAGTGGAATATCCGTATGGAGAGAAGACGGATGATAACAATCCGGCGGGATTTTATCTGAAAGATCATGTCAGGACAATCACCGGGGCGCTGACCGGGTTTGACGGGCGGTATTTTCAGGGATTGGTGCCTTACAGTGTGACAGAACCGGCGGCGGAGTCTGCCTATGATGCGTTGGGATTTACCGGCTACGCGGATGGAAAATACCGGAATACGTTTTATGCTGCAAAGCTTCGGATTGAAAAACTAGATTCGGAGACGGGAGAGAATATTCTGCATGATGATGCGGTGTTCGCTATTTATGCCGCCAGCCGGGACACGTCGAAGTACAGCGAGGGGGAGGTGCAGTTTTATGAAAAAGATACACAGGTGACAGCCAGCCGGGAATTTTTGGAGGCAATGGGGGCAAAGAAAATCGCGCCGGTTGATTTGAAAACGCTAATTCCGTCAAAATACCCCTGGAAAGCACCTTATACAGGAAAATATACAGGCATAATCCCGGCAGGAACTCCGATTTGCAGTGAAACCGATCAGGTGGTGATGCAGGATGCCTTTGGGACGCGGACGGGCACATTCCGGGTTTATTCGACGCTGCAGGATTTTGGTGGTTTGGGGGAAACTCTGCCGTCCAACCAGAATACAGGATATCTGATCACGCCGCAGCCGCTGGGAGCAGGAGCCTATGTGTTGTGTGAATTATCTGTACCGGAAGGATACGTGAGAACGAAACCGATAGCGGTGGAAGTGTATTCGGATGAAGTGACGTATTATCGGGACGGAGAGCGCGGTCAGCGGGTGGCAGCTGCCGTGTATAGAGAAATGGTAACCCGGATAAGCAGCAACGGAGAAGCAGTCCAGAATCCGGATGGAACGAAGCCAAATGGCAATAAGCCGCAGGACCGGGGGGATGTGGCGCGGATTTATGTAGGAAATACGCCGATCCGGCTGGAAATCGCGAAAGTAAAACAGGAGGAAAAGGAGATTTTGTTTGAGTTGAGCGATCGGCGAGAGGGAACTTTGACCGAGCTTTCGAACCGTTATGGTCTTGAAAATCTGGAACTGGCGTACAATGCGTCGGGAACGTTCCTTGGATATGGGTGGTCAAAGGGCTGGCTGGATAGTCTGAGGGCAAAACAGGAAGCCGGGGAGTGGATTGACCTGATTTATGAGGATCAGGTTTTTACTGGAAAGGCGATCTGGCATCGGGTTCCAGATACGGCGCACGCACTCAACCGCTATCTTCCAGGTGCATCGATGTGCCTGTATGATGCGATCGAGGTAAAGAAGAACGGGGACAGTGAGGATCGGGCGTATGCCGGTGTCAATGTGGTGCGCGATTCGTTTGGAAATGTGATCCGGATGTATGTGCAGAAAGGTTATGCGGGAAACCGGCTTCTGTATGTGAAGGATAAAGAACAAGAGGGGGAAGATAACAAAGGAGAAAATAACAATTATACACGATATACGCAGGATGACCGGTTCAACGACCAGGGGAAAGGCAGATGGATTCTCAAGTGGGTTGAACGCGAAGATACAGACATTTTATATTACGATCTCGGGGCTCTGGAGGTATTTACGACACTCCGGGGCGTGCGGTATGCCTATAACGAAAAGGGCGAACTGGTGCGTCCAAAAGACGGCGAACCGATCTATGCGATGAAAGACGGTGTTCCATTTCTGGAAATTGTAAGCCCCAGCTATGAAAAACTGGCGTACAGTCGGAAAGAAAGGCGGTTTGAATACGTTCCGTCTGGGACAAAATTCTATCATCTGGCATCAGACGGAAGCCGGGACAGCGAGGTAGAACCGTACACGGGAATGGCATATGTGACGGAGGAAAAAACCGGCAAAACATTGGTGTGGGCGATCCAGGTATCTAAGGATCACTATGGAAATGTGATTGCCAGGGATAAGATAAAGACCGGTCGTGTGGCAACGATGTATGCTGATACGGAACAGGAGTACACGATTGGAACATATGACGGAGGTCTGCTGCAGCCCCATGTCAATCCGGTTTTGAATGAAAATGGGCTGCCGGTTTATTACCAGCGTTCCGCTCAGACCTATATTAAAGGATATCCCGTTTATGATCGGGATGGCGATTATGTGCGTTACCGATACAGCGATCTTCTCAGAGCTTACAATGCCAATGCATGGGATCTGCAGTTGAAGGCAGCACTCTATGATATTGGAAATGATCCGGAAAAACGGGAAGATGATCGACCGCTGTACCACCGTCAGGGTGAGGCGTATCTGATGGAAAACAGCTGGATAACCGGGGATGAAACGCCAAACGATCCGTTCCATACACGGATCAGAGATGGGCAGGTGGATGTTTTAAAACGCGTCCCGGCGGGAACGTATATTTTAGAGGAGACACGCGCCCCATCCGGCTATGCGAAACGGATGCCGACAGGGCTTACGGTAGAGGAAACCTGTGAGGTACAGGAGCTGCGCCTTACTAACCGCCCGATCACGGTGCAGATCGAAAAGATCGACGCGCCAGAACAATATCAGCAGCCAGTCCGGGACTATGATCACATTTTGAACGAATCGGATTCTAAGACCTGGGAGGAAGGAAAAGGAGGTTATACGTTTTCAAGTGTGGAAGGAGCCGTGTTAGCGCTCTATCCAGCAAAAAGAGTTGCGAGTGATGATTTGGAAACACATCCGTCCGGGTATTATCTGGAAAAGAAAGGGGAACTTCCGGCGAACTGGACGGTACTAGATGAGAGAAACCAGAAAAAGACAGTGACTGCCAAATGGACCGTCGGAAAGACGCCAATGGCATGGGAGGGGATTCCGGCAGGCGATTATATTCTCGAGGAGATAGAGACGCCTCCGGGATATCTGACAAATCAAATGGAGGTGGAAATCCAGGAAACTTCTAAGCTGCAGCTCATCACGATGCAGGAAGATCATATAAAAACCGCCTTTTTCAAATATGAGAAGAAGGATGGAAAAAAAGAATGTCTGCCGAATGCATATGCGGCGGAGCTGACCCTGTATGAGGCAGTGACAGATGAAAATGGAATTGTCATGGAAGCGGATGGAACACCGCGCTATGACCGGGAAAAACGGGTGACGAGCTGGAAGACCGAAGATGCGAAAGCCTACAGCCAAGGAAGCGACAGCTTTGCAACCCGCTATCAGGAGCTGTATGCAGAATATCACACAAGGTTTAACACGGTTGCATGGTGTGGATATACCGCTGAAAAACAGGAAGAAACGGCGACAGAACAGGGCGAATCAGTGCGTCAGCTCTGGAATCTGGGAAATGGTTCGCAGGTGCTTGTTCAGGTAACGAAAAATCTGCAGCCGGATGGAAAAGCAGGCTACAGCTATGATTTCCGCTGGAATTACCAGACGGAGGGGACTCTGGTCAGTTATGATACCTCCGATGGGATTCACCGGATTGATTATTTACCGCTGAATCCGACGAAAAATGATTTGGCTTCGAACAGAAAGAAAGGCTATTACGTTCTGGTGGAGACGAAAACACCAAGCGGCTATCAGAAAGCAGCACCGAAGCCGGTGATTGTCGAAGAAACTGCTGAAATTCAGCTTTACGGGCTGGAAAATAGGGCAAAGTCTGTCTATATTTCCAAGCTGGGAAGCTCAGGAGAGGCATCCGAAGAGGCAATTTATCTGGCAGGCGCAGAACTTGCTGTTTTCCGGGCGGCACAGGATGGAAGCCTGATGCAGGAAAAAGAATATTTAGTGGAACGCTGGATTTCTGGATCGGATGGAAAATTTACAGAGGAAGAAGCAGAAAAACAGGAGATTCCGGCAGGCTGGAAGGCAGGGGACTGGAAGCCGCATCGGATTTCTCCGATTGCCTATGGAGTGTATTATCTGGTGGAACTTTCGGCACCGGCAGGTTATCGCCTCATGGAACCTAAGAAATTTACGGTGGCGGCTGCTTCGGGGGAGACAATCGAAGCAGTTAATACGTTGAAACAGGGACGGGTTCGGGTTGAAAAGGTGGATGAGAGAAAGCCAGAGGAAAAACTGGCAGGTGCGGTGTTTGAAGTGAAAAACAGAGAGACGGGAGAAAAGGTTCAGATGGAGACAGACGAGAGCGGTCAGGCGGAAAGCCCATTGCTGCCAATCGGAACGATAGGGGGGAATGGAAGCTGGATTCCGTACCATTACGAAGTCCGTGAGACGATGCCGCCGGATGGATATCAACTTATTCCGCGCGTGTACGAGGTGCTGATGGAAGATCAGAAGGAATGCGAGGTGCTAACGTATAATCTGACGGTGCCGAATGAAACAACGAAAATCAAAATTTCCAAGCTGGATTTCGATACGGGTCTCTTTGTGTCAGGAGCAAAGCTGGCAGTGTATGAAGCGGGATTTTTGGATGGTGTGTACACTGAAGCGGGTGAGGCATTGGAAACCTGGATCTGCGATGGGAAAACACACGTGATAGAAGGAAAGCTGATTGCCGGGCACACGTATCTTCTGAAAGAACTGGAAGCGCCGGATGGATACACTGTGCAGAAACCGATGATTTTCACGGTGTCAGATACAGGCAGGGGGATTAACGCAGCCAGAGATGGTGTAAATGCGCTGGAGACAGAGACAGCAGACGGTTTATTTGACAGCATAACGTCTCTGCAGGTGCAGGGAAGAAAAGCGCTTCGTCTGGTGAGAACTCTGTGGGATTTGGACAGTGGGGAAGAATTTGTACTTTCTTCACTGATGGAAGCTTCTGTGCCTTATCTGGAACGAGAAAAATGTGAAAAAGAGGGGGTGGCGGAAGGACATCGTTTCGAACTGCGGGAGATCATTGAGTTCAGTGACGGCAGCCGCCGGACGATAGGAAAAAATACATTCCGTCTGAATTGGGATGAGAACGGACATTATCCGCTGACGCTTCGAACATTAAAAGGAACGAGGTATCGTCTGGAAGAATATCATCAGAAAGAGACAGATGGCAGGGAAGTGGAAAGCTGGATCCCGGAAAACAGAGATGGCCTGGGATATATCCATGAAATACGAAATCCGGAATACAGCGACCCTTGTGGCATCCGCGCCGTTTCCACGATTGGAAAAGACGGAGCAGCGGTGCTGCCGGGAAGTGTAATTGTATATGAAATTACATATCGGAACCAGTCAGATAAAAAAGAAAATATGAAGATTGGACTGGAAATTCCAGCTGGGTGTGAACTAATGACAGCGGCTTCGATGGGCGGAGCGGAACAAATAGGTGAATCCTGGTATTGGAATATAGAGAATGTGGCAGCCGGATCAGGAGGCATTTTGCGGGTGGCTGTTCTGGTTGGAGAGCATATAAATGAAAACGGACAGGAAAATCATTCTGGTATGACGGTAACGGCAACGATATGGGGAAAAACGGGCAAAAGCTATGAATCCTTCCATCCAATTCTATCTCCGGGCGCAATTGCTATCGCCGGGCGGGTGACGGGAACTGCTGCGGCGTTGTTAAGGCAGGTAGATATAACATATACGTTATACTTAAAGAATGCGGAGGGAAAAGAGCTTCCAGGCTTGATTTCGTACACAGGTTCTAAATCGGGAACGCTGCGAAGTGGAGGAAGCCTGACGCTTTCTTGTGGCGAATCGGTTGTTTTGACAGGAATGCCGTGGGGAACAAACTATGAGGTTCGGGCACAAGTTCCGGCACAGACTCCGGATGGACTGCCGATCGAGTGGAAGAGTACAGGAAGCACGGGACGAACCTCTCGGCAGGGAAATACAGCGCTCTGGGAATTTCATCAGAATGATCGGTCGGTGCGCGAAGTGCTCAAACGTGGGAATAGATACCGCCTGGTTGAACTGCTGGAACTGGACGGTGGAAAAACGGAAGAGGTGGAGTCGAATCAGATGATTTTTTCTCTGGGGGACGATGCACAGATAGATGGAATTGGAATGATAGATTCCCCGACAAAGCTGGTCTTTTCAAAGACAGATCTGGGCGGAACGGAGCTTCCGGGTGCTCAGATAGAGATTCTGGATCAGTCTGGAAATGTAATCGAATCATGGATTTCTGCGGATCATCCTCATGAGATAATTGGAACGTTGACACCGGGAAAGAGTTATATAATGCGCGAGACGGGAGCGCCGGATGGATTTGCGTATGCGGAAGAGATTCCGTTTACTGTTTCCGAGGATGGAACGGTCGAGCGGATTTCCATGCAGGATAAGCCGACGCACGTGGAAATCACAAAATACAGTGTGACGGGAGAAAAGGAACTGCCGGGGGCGCGGATGGAACTCTGGGAGGAGAAGGAAGGCGGAACCTTGGTTGATTCGTGGGTATCTGATCGGGGCGCCCATGTGATAAAAGGAAAGTTAAACGCTGGAAAAAACTATGTGCTGGTAGAAAAAATAGCGCCGGATGGGTACTGGAAAGCAGAAAAAGTGACATTTACGGTATCACTGGACGGTCGAGTCGATCAGGTGAAGATGTATGACAGGCCGACGGAAGTGCAGGTGGAGAAGCGGAAATGGAGGGAGCAGAAAGGAGATAGCGAATTTGTAAAAGGTGCCCGCCTGAGGATTTCTGATGAGACTGGAAAGGTAATATTGGAATGGATTTCTGAAGAAAAGGAGAAATGCATACAGGGCATTTTAAAGGAGGGCTGCCGCTATATTCTGGAAGAGCTGGAAGCGCCGGAGGGCTACGAAAAAGCCGAACCAGTTTCATTTACGGTTTCAGAGGGCGGAACGGTGACGGTTGTGCGGATGTATGACTGCTTGAAGCCGGAGAATCCGGGGCGACCGGGACACGGTCAGCCGGAACATCCAAAGAAAGTGATAGAAGATCTGAAAGAGGGCTATTTAACAGTTCATGTGCCAGAGTCGATCTGTGGAGATGGGAAAATTGTTCTCGACGGCAGACAGATGAAGCCGCTTCCGAAGATGGGATATGGAGAATCAGCCACCTGGGAAGTAGAAGGTGCTTATCAGGTTGAGGACGAAAAAGAGCGTCTGAATGAAGTGATTTCACTGATTTGGAAGTGGAAACTGGTGATTGGACTGATATGTATGAGCGCTGGGGCTGGACTGGCGCTCGTAGAGCGGCTAAGAAAGGAGGAAAATATAAAAAAGAATATGGAGAGGAATGATAAGGGCAAGGAGGAGTAAAAAAATAAGAGAAAAATGAACAGAAGAAAGATGTACTCTCGGAGTCTTTTCTGCACTTGCTTTTGCGGCTAACAAAAAACATTTTACAAAATCAAGCACAGAAAGATTTCGAGAGCACATAAAGTGGGAGAGGAGGAATTTTATGAATCAGATGGCGAAAGGGCTGCTCTTCGGAGCAGCCGTACTGAGCCAGACGGCTGCGGGATGTTTCTCCGCTGCCGCAGCATCCATCGATCGGGTCAGGATTCGGCTGGCAGCAGAAGAGCTGGATGAAATGGGAATGCCTGTTTTGGAGGCGGAAAGCCGGGACAGGGCATATAGCGTCACTGGTGTGGAACGAATCTCCGGTGATCCGGCAAGCGGACCGGCGATGGATGGGGCAGAGGTGGGAAAAAAAGAAAATGAACAATATAAAGGGAGCATACAAGCCGACTCTGAAAATATAGGTACCAAAGAAGTTTCTTTAGAAGAACGAAAGATAGAAGAAATCCATGCAGAAGAACCTGCTCCGGAAATTCTATACGAAATAGAACTGGAATCCGACGCAGATGATTCTTTTTCCGTCCTTCGCCAGGAGGACATCCAGTTTTCAGGGCTTGGCGCGGTATGCAGCAAGGCAGTTCGGAAAGATAATGGCACTACGTTGCTTTTGACGATCGAATTACAGGATGCCGGAGAGATAATAGGAACGGTGGATGCAGCAGACTGGGAGAAAAGAGGAATTGGCAGGTGGAAGAAAGCGCCGGGGGCTTCGGCATATTTGGTGATGCTTTACCGGGATGCGAAGCGTGTCGGACATCCGCATCGGACGAGTGCTGAACAGTACGATTTTGTACCGTTGATGCAGACTGCGGGCGTATATCATTTTAAAGTGATTCCTTTGACAAAGCAGGGAAAGCGTGGTCAGGCAGCAGAATCGGCATGGAGGAAAGTGACGGAGGCAGAGGCAGCTCAAAACCGGGAAGAATGGGGAGGGAAAAAGCCGGGATGGCAGCCAGAAGGGGAAATTCCATCGTATATTTTAAAAGATGGTGCATACCCGCAGATGGATTCTCTTTTGATTGGGGAAAAGTATGAGCAGTTTAATGAAAAGGGGGAAAACGTGTCGCGAACCGTAATATTTTGAGGATTTTCGTATAATTTATAAAAATCAGTTGAAAAAGCAGAAGAAATGTGATAGCATACCTCACATAAGTTCGTTCCTGTTTACTGAACCGTCCTGACGAGTGATCGAAGGTCAGTCAGGCAGGGACACTCTGGAGAGTCTCCAAGAAGGAGCGCCGAAGGTGTAAGACGGATGCACGTCCATGGTATTCGTTGATCTCTCAGGCAAAAGGACAGGGCATACAACCAATCACAATGGAACCAGGGGATGAGTTCTATTGTATGCATATGTTCTACTCTTTGGAGAGCTGATTTGTATCAGCTCTTATTTTATTACTCGATCCCGGATTTACAAAAGAGCCGGAATCGTAACGAAAACATAGAGGAGGATAAAAAATGGACACGATTTTGACACTGGTAAACAAAGGCAATGATTTTCTGTGGAGTTTTCTTCTGCTGATTCTGCTGTGTGGAACGGGCATCTATTACACGATTCGTCTCAAATTCATCCAGGTAAGAAAATTTGGCGAGGGCTGCAAGCATGTGTTTGGACATTTCAGCCTGAACGGAGAAAAACATGAAAAAGGGGAAATGAGCCCGTTTCAGTCGATCATGACGGCGATCGCAGCACAGGTTGGTACTGGTAACCTGGCAGGTGCGGCGACAGCGCTGTTTGGCGGCGGTCCGGGTGCAATCTTCTGGATGTGGCTGAGCGCGTTCTTCGGAATGGCGACCATCTACTCCGAGGCGGTTCTGGCACAGACCTACAAAACAGAGGTAAATGGTGAGGTGACAGGCGGACCTGTCTACTACATCAAGGCGGCATTTAAAGGTAATTTTGGAAAGGTATTATCCACTCTGTTTGCTATCTTTATTGTTTTAGCACTTGGGTTTATGGGCAATATGGTACAGTCCAACTCGATCGGTGCTGCGTTTACAGAGGTATTTCAGGTATATGGAATCAATATTCCGCCGATCACGATCGGTCTTGTGCTGGCAGTACTGGCAGGATTCATTTTCATTGGTGGAACCAAACGTCTGGCAGCTGTGGTAGAGAAGGTTGTGCCAGTTATGGCAGGCGTTTACATTGTAGGAAGCCTGATTCTGATTGGTCTTCATATCAATTACGTGCCGACAGCATTTATGATGATCATCAAGGGCGCGTTTGATCCGAAAGCGGTAATGGGTGCTGGTGCTGGTATCACCGTCCGCGAAGCAATCCGTTTTGGTGTAGCGAGAGGACTTTTCTCCAATGAGGCAGGTATGGGTTCCACACCGCATGCTCACGCACGTGCGAAAGCAGAAAGCCCGCATCATCAGGGGCTTTGTGCGATGATCAGTGTCTTTATTGATACATTTGTTATTTTAAATCTGACCGTATTTGCAGTCCTGACAACGGATGCGATGAGCTCCGGCAAGGATGGTACAGCGCTGACACAGGCGGCATTCATGCAGAGTTTTGGAAACTTTGGTTCTATTTTTATTGCGATCTGCCTGCTGTTCTTCGCATTTTCGACGATTCTGGGATGGCATTTCTTTGGTCTGACGAATGCGAAATATCTGTTCGGCGAGGGCGCGGCAAAGGTTTATTCCTTCATCGTTGTGATTTGTATTGTCATTGGTTCTATGTTAAAGGTAAATTTAGTATGGGCTCTGGCAGATTTCTTCAACGCGCTGATGGTTATTCCGAACGTTTTGGCATTACTTGCATTGAGTCATGTGGTTGTGGCGGCTGACCGGAAAGCGGAAGCGATCACGAAAAATGTGACACAGGCATATCGGGCTGCAGAAGAAAAGTAAGAGCAAATAAAGAGAAGATAAAAGGTAACTGTTCAGTAGGTCTGCGCATTTACTGCGCTGACCGTACGAAAACATGGG
>ERZ773162.681-NODE-681-length-36393-cov-5.940365_pt1 | contig 36393 bp, 44 predicted proteins | sample MGYA00511113_ERZ773162 | MGnify/ENA primary metagenome ERZ773162 (study PRJEB29015, sample SAMEA2737807) | human gut metagenome | biome: human gut; feature: human-associated habitat; material: faeces | place: China | collected 2012 ... | reverse complement strand
CGTATTTAAATGCGAAGCCACGGCAAATTCCGTTACTGGACACGTATGCGTGAACAGTAACTTTCAATTCTCATGTAAAAGGAGTGAATATCTATGACGCAGACCTGTCTTTCCCATAAGCAGCGGCTTTTAGTTGCCGGAACATTATTCGGCATGTTCTTTGGCGCCGGAAATCTGATTTTTCCGGTACATCTCGGTCAGCTTGCCGGACGCCAGTTTCTCCCGGCAGCGATTGGATTTATTCTGACTGCCGTCGGCATTCCGATCCTGGGTGTTGCCGCGATCGGAAGCACGCATTCGGAGGGACTTCAGGATCTGTCCCGCCGCGTCGGACACAGATATAGCTATTTCTTTACCTGTCTGCTCTACCTGACAATTGGACCGTTTTTCGCTATTCCGCGGTGCGCTACGACCTCCTTTACCGCCGGAGTCAGACCTCTTTTAGGAACACAGCTTTCCGAACAGACTATGCTGTTTTTGTTTTCGCTGATCTTCTTTGCGCTGGTGTTTGTATTTTCCATTCGTCCTGGCAGCATCACGCTCTGGATCGGAAAAATCATCAATCCGCTGTTTCTTCTGTTTCTAGGCGTTCTGATTGTGACTGCCCTGCTTCATCCGAGCATCGCGGTTTCAGGGGCAGTTCCCGATGCCTCTTATCAGAATGGAGCTTTCTTTTCCGCGCTCTCCCAGGGCTATGAAACCATGGATGCGATTGCCGGACTCGCATTCGGGATCGTGGTCATTTCGGTTATCCGCCAGATGGGCGTGCGGGAAGATTCAATCATTGCAAAAGAGGTTCTGCATTCCGGTATGCTGGCTGGGCTTCTGATGGCATTTATCTATCTGCTTACCATCCTGATTGGAGTACAGTCACTGGGACAGTTCGAACTTTCAGAAAACGGCGGCATCGCCCTCTCCCAGATTGCAGACTACTACCTTGGACGGATGGGCACCTGGATCCTCGCCATCGCGATCACGTTCGCCTGCCTCAAAACCTCCATCGGGCTTGTAACGAGCTGTGCGGAAACCTTTGTGAAACTGTTTCCCCATGCCCTTTCCTACCGTGCATGGGCAGTCGTTTTTACCCTTTTTTCACTCATTGTGTCAAATATAGGACTGTCCGCTATCATCACTTACTCGGTTCCTGTTTTGATGCTGATTTACCCGCCAGCCATCACGCTGATTCTCCTCGCGCTGCTTGGAAATGCATTCCAGCATAACAAAAAAGTCTATGTCTGCGTTACCATTTGTTCCTGGGCAGCTTCCATCTTTGACTTTTTAGCAGCTCTGCCAGACGAAATGCAGTCTGCCCTACATCTGGAACCCGTCATCGCATTTGCCAGACATACGCTTCCGCTGTTTGATTTGAACCTCGGATGGATTCTGCCGTCGCTTGTCGGGCTTTGTATTGGACTTCTCTGGAGACAGAAAGAAAAACCAGCAGACCGCTCACACCTTCCTGTATTTCCCATATCTTAATAGTATGAACGAACCGCAGGAGGCAACTATGAAACGAACTAAATTTGCAGCTGCCCTGGCTGTGCTCACTCTGCTTACCACCCTGACCGGGTGTGGACAGGCGAAGGAGGCGGACGGGGCGCTTGAACCGGTCACACTCAATGAGGTAGCCCACTCGATTTTTTATGCGCCACAGTACGCCGCGATCGAGCTGGGCTATTTTAAGGATGAAGGCATCGCTCTGACACTCGTAAACGGTGCCGGTGCCGACAAAGTTATGACCGCGCTCATCTCCGGGGATGCCGATATCGGATTCATGGGCTCAGAGGCAAGTATCTATGTCTACCAGGAAGGTTCCGCCGATTATGCTGTCAATTTTGCCCAGCTGACCCAGCGTGCCGGAAACTTTCTCGTTGGACGAAGTGCCGAACCAGACTTTTCCTGGCAGGATCTGAAAGGCAAAAAGGTGCTTGGCGGGCGCGCGGGTGGAATGCCGGAAATGGTCTTTGAGTATATTTTAAAGAAAAATGGCATCGATCCAAAAAATGACCTGACAATCGATCAGAGTATCAATTTCGGGCTGACAGCGGCGGCGTTTACGAGTAATGATGCGGATTACACGGTTGTGTGATATAAAATACTGCCCTTGCCATTTGCCAAATTATTGGATATGACCGTCCTCTGCTATCCGGTCAGCTGTAATCATCCAGCCATCCGAATCAAACGCATACGCCTGTCCGTCAATCTGGCAGACTGTATCATGCAGATACGTGTAGTCGTTTGTCAGATACCACCAGCGTCCGTCCTGGCACACCCAGCCAGTGAGATACTTGCCGGACACCCAGCCGTCTGCGGTCTGGACCCACGGTGCACCGCTGACAAAACACTTCCGGAGCGGCTGCACCTGCTGATCCTTGCTGTATCGTTTGCCGGAGTCCGCACCTGCCGGAGCTGTCCGGATGATGAGCGAGGATGCAGTGACTCTCAAACCGTGTGTGCCGCTCTTAATCTCTTTGAGATCTGTCATACTGGTATCACTGTCGGCCTTGGCTGGCTCCGCATCCATTTTAGGCCAGGTCTTTTTAAACGCCTCAAAGGTTCCATAGCGCTGCTTGAGGATATTGGTGCCGCTGCCCCAGTCCGGCAGGTAAAGATGCGGCTTGTCCTCCAGACTCTTCCAGTTTCCGCCCCAAGCTAGCCCTAAACCTTTTGCCAGTTCTGCTGCCTTTTTAAACATCCCTGTACTGTCGTTGTAGGCATCGTCTGATGTACTGCCATCACCGTCAATATCCATTTTTAAATAAAAATCAAATGCGATGCCCCACTGATGCTGTGAGCTGTAACTGCTCCCCGGTGCGTTAGTTACTTTTTTCCCCGGCTTGGTACGCCCTTGTGCATATAAAGCATCCTGCTCTGCTACCGTCCGGAACGTCTCCCCGATGGCTACCGTGATGCCCTCGGTCGCGCAGGCTTTGATCCAGGCGGATGCAATGCGCTGCAGGCGCGGGTGGCATAATGTAATATCTCTCATTGATTTGCCCTCTTTTCTTTAATAATATGCACGGGCGGAGTAATCCGCCCTGTTGCGATATCGCAATAGCAGCCATGACCCAGACTGCCGCGGGAGATAGTTGGATCACCTCCTTCTATTTCTTTTCACTGTATTTCGTTCGACGCCAAATCTCCGCTACGCGCTCCCAGCCATCCATAGATACCAGTGCCACGACAAAAGCGGCAATCATGCAAGCAAAAATCATATACCAAGTAATCGCCTGACCCTGCCATGTTAAGAGTGCCACCAGCGCCACCGGACAAAGCACCAGGCTAAGTACCACCACCACCGTTGCGGTTGGGATGTTTTTAAGTCCCGGCATTTTCTTGATTACCTGCGTGATTACTGACACCACAAACGCCATCACTCCGATGGCTGCCACCAGATAAGTGACATACTGCATTAATTCATTCATGTTCATTTTATGCCTCTCTTTCTTTATTCCTCTGCCTCTATATGTTCAGCATGGGATTCTGTTTCAATCCCGTACTCCCGCCGCTTGATCTTACGATCCAATGCTGCAGCCTCATCATCGCTCAGCGTCGGTAATTTCTCACACGCCTCATATCCGATCTGACAGTCCCCATTTCCTCCCGCCGCCCGATATGGTTTATAAATATAGTCCAGATTCCGGCGCTCCTTTAAGGTAACACCACCGCGCTGGACAAACTTATCGGTAAGGTAGAGCAGTTTGTCATGCCCCAGGCCGATAATCATATCATTCTGTGCCTGCTCATGCTTAGATAATGTATTCTTTTTTTGATCGTGTCGCGTAATCAAAAACTGGATAAAAGCAAAAAGCGCATTTGAGCCGATCACCGCAGCAATAACCTGTGACGTATCCATGCCTATCATCTCCTCTCTTATCTTGGCATCCAAACTATACGCTTACTATGTCGCGCCAGACCCACATTGTACCGCGGCCGCTCCTCGCCAAACGCTCGGTATCGGATCCCGTCATCCAGGACGATCCCGGCTAGGCTTACCAGCACCCACAGCACCGTGTACTGCGGGCAAATCTGCCCCATGATATTATCAGGCAGTCCGCTGTAGTCCCAGACGCCCCACCCCAGCCACAGATTAACCACACAGCCAGTCATAAACTCTAAAGCGGTGATCCCCGCCGTTCCGATTAACACCTGAGCCCACAACGGCGTGTCCCAGCGCAGCACCTCGTTGATAAGCCCTAAATATACAAAACACAGCCCACCCAGAGCAAACATTGTCCAATGGCTCCAGCCGCGCCATAGCAGTTCAATCAGTACATACAGCGCGCCGCCTACAGCGAATAAAAACAGGTACTTACTCGTCAGTTTTTGTCTGTAACTCATCTTCATTACCTCCTGCCGCCAGATATGCTTTAAGGACCTCTGACTGGTACTGCTCCGGCACTGATACCCCGTATGCGATCTGATTCAGTTCATTTTTATCAGTCGCTCCGGCAATCCACATATTAAGCGCATTGCAGTATGTAGTGTGATAAGATACATACGTCATAGCCGCCGTGATGATCGTCTGCATATCGGCGGAGCTGTAATATTTGCATGGCTGACCGTCCGAGTGGTATTCCAACTTATCAGCCCCCGCCGCAAGCTGTACCTGTTTGCCAAACAGATTTAGCTGATCATGCTCGGTCAGCGCAAAGCGCTCTGTTGAGCTGTCCGACAAAGTAACGCTAATACCTGAGTAGATAGCTCGCTCGCACGCCGCGCTGATCTCCTGCTTTTTGGCCACCTGTAACTCCGCAAGTGTCGGCTCATATGGCTCTGACGGAGTGACCGGCTCCGGATCGGTCGGAGGTGTGTATACGCTGCCATCATTTGACAGATAGAGCGTCTGTCCCTCATCCCGATAAACTGTGTGCCAACCGCTCAGAGTAGTTGCCAGGACACCACCCTCTGTGTACAGCTGGATGTCCCCCTCCCAGGATTCCGGCGCTGCCCCTGCAAATGCGATCTGCAGCACATGCTCCGCAGTCTGGCGGATGCTCTCGATCTCATAGAGCTGATCGGAGTCATTGATCTTGATTTTTTCCATGTTTTTTCCTCTCTTTCTGTTTTTTGTGTATAATAAAAGGCCTTTCGACCCATTATTTTCAATTTCAATTTTTTACAGCCTCCCAAACGTCGAAATAGCCGCGTCGGGAAACATCCGCTTGAAATGCCTTAATTGCCTGGTATTAATACTATCCAGCAATACAACAATGTTTGACCTATATGCCTGCATCGGTTATCAATCAGATTCCGCTCGCAGCGTAATAAAATTACTTGCGGGCGCCGGAAAACACCACATATCATACGCAACAGAGGGAACACCCGATGCAAATACAGGCACCTATACAATTAGCAATGGAAATCCTGTTAATAAGGCATACATCTACAGACTACCATTCGAATAACTTTGACTGTAAAATAGTGACCTGAAAAAACGGGTTTACACAATACCAGTTAGTAATATCTCTGATTCTAACGGTAACGCCACCTTAGGTGTTTCTACTAAGGACGGGATTCTCATTGCCCTAGACATTACATCACCTGATTATGTGTCGTATCAGCCGACAGTAGTTCAACAAGAGTGGTATATTCGATGCTATAAAAATACAGACGTTTATTCTGCCTACGTCGGGCTTATTTCCGGAAAAGCATATTTTCTGAAATTATCATAAAATAGTGACCTGGCAAATGCCATTGCCAGCAAACCCTGCAACTTATCTGGCGGTACGGTAGAGTTTATAATCGATATATCTAATCTGCAAATCAAAAGGTTTGCATTACACGTGACGTGTTCTGGTAGCATATGGGCTGAATTTATGTTACTAATAATCTCATATAGCGACCTCAGCGCCTCTTTGGAAGAGGCTGGAATAACCAAAGTAAAACTTTATTCGACATACGATTCGAAGATGATATTTAAAGCATGTACCGTCCAAGGAAGCAATGGAAAAATTCGCATACAGGCACAAAACAATTACGGCGAGGCTTGTATGGTTTCGATAATTTCGCCTTATAAATAACGCCGCAAAATAGTGACCTCTGGCCTACGGGTTTTCCCAGTGCTTTAGGAGTTAGAGATTCGCTGCCTGTAAACAAATCGGCAGTGATCCGCGGGTACAAAACTGGTGCTGTAAGTTTCGGATTAGAGAACGCACCAGGGACATATTATCAGCGTTTGCAAATCAACCCTAATGGCACAGTCGTATATTATTACCTGCCAGAAGGTGCAACAACATTAAAAACCGCAACCTTAGTGCATCTTGAAGATTTGCTCTGACTTTGTTGACGTCAACAAAATAGTGACTCGCATAGTTTGCTCAAAATAAAAAGCACAAGCGGAACTATAAATTTGGGAGCTTGGAAGTCTGTGGATTTAAGGGTTCCCGTTACAGCTCCAGAAGGATATACACCAATAGGACTAATGAGCTTCGATACAGCAGGGGCTATCCCTATATGCATTAATGCTATGATGATAAGTACTGTGGAGGTTACTGTTGGATTGACCAACCCTTCTGCCGATACGGCAAATAATACCGGTTTCACTCTTAGCGCCTTAGTAAACGCTCCATAGCAAGTACCTGTTCCTCCACTCCTTTTTCTGCCATAATAGTCTCACACTATACAGAGTCAAAAAAGTTAAGTACTCAACTTTTTTGACCGCCTATGGAGGTCTATCTATGAGCAGTCAAACAAGTTTAGTTGCTGAACAGGTTCGGTTGCAGCAATGGGCGGCACAGATCCAGGATTGTAAAAACCGCCCTGCAGATATGAAAGTAGAAACCTGGTGCAGTGAGCATGGCATCACAAAAGCGAATTATTATTATCGTCTGAAAAGAGTCCGCAAAGCATGTTTGGAGGTCTACAATCCAGAACCGGCGTTTGTGGAGCTTCCTCAGCCGATAAAGAAAGCTCTGCCCCGGGAAGACAGCAGCTTAAAACCGACAGCTATTCTGCGAAATTCCAGAGGATTAGCACTTGAAATTTATAATCCTGTCTCTAAAGATATGCTTCAGTGTATCCTGGAGGTGCTGTCTAATGCTGAATGACGCCACAGGTCTGAAAAAGATCTATCTTGCAGCTGGTTATACCGATCTGCGGAGAGGAATGGATGGTCTCGCAACGATCATCCGGTTCCGGTTTCAGCTCGATCCGTATGATAAAAATACGCTCTTTCTTTTCTGCGGGAAGAAGACGGACCGAATCAAGGGACTCTTATGGGAAGGGGATGGGTTCCTGCTTCTTTACAAGAGACTGAGCAACGGTGCCTTCAACTGGCCACGTTCCGTAGAAGAGGCGTTGGAAATATCCCCGGAACAGTATACGATGCTGATGCAAGGGCTTGAAATTCTCCCCAAACATCCGATCAGGCCAAATGATCCGCCTAAAAGATTGATGTAACATTTGTGCATTATGGAGAAAAAAATTTCTATATTTCACAGAAGAAAAGAGAATCTCTTCCGTTTCATAAAGCTTATCCACAGAATTCAGTCCGCAGGAATCAAACCACACGGTTTCGGGCAGAAAAATCGTTCTGAATCTGTGGATAGCAGTACAGAACATCTGGAATCCTGAAAAGCTATCCCAGGTGCTCTGTACTGTTATCCACCGTCATTATGCCGAAAGGAAAACAGGCGCCAAGTGGCAGAAAACGTACAGATCTGGTACAATGGACTCATTGAGAAAAGGAGTTCCTGCCATGGCGATGAAGTTCACAGAAGAACAGTTAAACAGCTTTGATAAATCTATGCTGATCCAGTTATTTTTGAATCAACAGGAACAGTTAGAAAAGGTCAGTGCCGACCTGCATTCCCTGGATACGAAGATGCAGGCAATGATGGAACAGCTGATCCTGGCTAATAAGAACAGGTTTGGACGTTCCTCTGAAAAAATGGAGGATGCCCAGCAACTCCGTTTTGTTGAAGTGGATGGAACCATTGTGTTTTTTAATGAAGCCGAAGCTGTCTGTGATCTGGAGGCACCGGAACCAGAGACTCTGGAGCCGGCACTGGAACGCAGAAAAAAAGCAACCGGTAAGAAAGCTCAGGATATGTCCGGGCTTCCTACAAATCGGATCGACCACTACATGACCGAAGAAGAATTAACAGCAGAATTCGGTGAAAACGGATGGAAACAGCTTCCAGATGCTATTACACGCAGATATCGTTTCATTCCGGCAAAAGTCGAGGTGGATGAGCACCATGTTGGTGTATATGCCAGCAAAACAGACGGGCACATGATAAAAGCAAAACATCCAAAAAGCCTGCTTCATGGAAGCCCCGTATCCGCTTCGCTCGCTGCTGCGGTCATGAATGGAAAATACGTAAACGCGGTCCCTCTTTATCGCCTTGAACAGGAATTCCTTCGATATGGCCTTGCCATAACCAGGCAGAACATGGCGAACTGGATGATCCGGCTGGGAGAAGAATATCTCGCCGTTTTGTATGATCACCTTCATTCGCTGCTTTACAGCTATCATGTCATCCAGGCTGATGAGACACCGGTATTGGTAAACCGGGATGGCCGCAGTGCCGGTTCCAAGAGTTATATGTGGGTGTACCGTTCTGGCCACATGTATCCGGAAAAACAGATCATCCTTTATGAGTATCAGCGGACAAGAAATGCCTTTCATCCTCGGGAATTCCTAAAGAATTATTCCGGCATTTGCGTGACGGATGGCTATCAGGTCTACCATACACTGGAAAAAGAACGTGAAGACCTGACGATAGCCGGGTGCTGGGTCCATGCCCGCAGGCGCTTTGATGAAGCGCTTGCAGTAGTACCGAAAGAACGCCAAAAAGAATCCGCATCCTATCTGATCTTAAAGCAGATCCAGACGATCTACAGAAAAGAAGGAAAGCTAAAGGATCTCTCATCGGAAGAACGGCTTTCCCAGCGTCAGGTGGCTATAAAGCCACTGGTAGACGCTTTGTTTGCGTACCTAAAGCAGCATGAAAGCGAGGTCGGAACAGAAAAGCTAAAGGATGCCTTCAGTTACGCTCTGAATCAGGAAAAATATCTCCGGGTTTTCCTGACAGATGGGGATGTCCCTATGGATAATAACGCCTCTGAGCGCGCGATCCGCGGATTCTGTGTTGGAAAGAAGAACTGGCAGATGATCGATACGATCAATGGTGCGAAATCATCCGCGATTATTTACAGCATCGCAGAGACGGCAAAAGCGAATAACCTAAAACCATACGAATACTTTGAACACCTTCTGACAGAGATCCCCAAGCGCATGGATGACAGCGACCGGTCATTCTTAGATGACCTGCTTCCATGGTCGAAAAAGTTGCCGGACGTTGTCAGAAAACTGAAAAAGCAATGAAGTAGCGCCGCGGAAGCGGCTTTTAGCTTATAGGGTACTTGGTATGGAGCGTTTACGCGCCTTATATATAAAGAGCACATTCGTGTGCTAAATAGTGACCTGGACTCTACCAGAAATTTTTTTGTGTTTAAAACCGCCTCTCAGAAGAACATAACAGCCGGAGAAACTGGATTTTGGCACGAAAAAATCAAGATACCTTCTGGATATAAGGTTTTGTACGTCTCTGCCACGTATAACAACGCAGACTCTTGTATGCTGACTTCGTATGACGCTACCATCACTTGCATCGGAAATACATCGGATATTGAGCCTTGGTTCGGCTTCTATGCGACGCGGACGGGAACAGGGACGTTTACAGCCTATGCTGTTTGTGTAAAAATCTAATAGCAATACGTCTTTTAAATAGTGAGCTGTCCATCGAATCCTACAAAGTCACTAACTGGGGTTGCGAAATTATTAAAGCAAACTATGTCCGTAAATATGGAAAAGTCGTTCATGTGTATTTTAACTTTACAGTCAAAGCCGACCATGTTGCACCCTATATTTCCCTGTTTGCCCTACCATGCAAACCGATATCTATGATGGAGGTACTTCCTCCTTTTTTCAGACGTATCGATGGCACTCAAATTCCAACAAGATACCTTTCTGATTATGGAGTAATACAAAGCACCTATACTTTAGATGTTTCTTCGGACTACGTTTTTGAGTGGGTATTTATCTGTGAGTAACACCGCAAAATAGTGACCTGAAATCCCGCCTGGATGTCAGTCACTATATTTCCGGTAGCATAACAGCCTACGCAGATACTTGCCCTATAGGATTGACAGTCGTAGTCACAGGTAATGACACAACCCAGATGGCGGGAATGACCTCCCGATATACAATCGGTTTTGTTCTTAACCGTGCCAGTGATTCCGGAGTGGTCATTCTGTTTTCCTACAGCAACAACGAGATTTATATGATCAGTAAGAACGAGACGTGGGACAGCAAGGTATCAGCTAAATAGTGACCTGTCCTTTAATTATTTATATGGATATGTAGCATCCGATTTAAAATTATCCGACTACCCCAAAGATACCCGAAATATAATCCCGCTTGAAGCGTCTGATAATAGTTTAGGCAATTTGATTGAGCTATCAGATGATAAAAAATGGATTACATTTAAACGGAATGGGAGGGTCAGATTTAATGGATGTTTGTCTATCTACTGGAATAATGACTTTTATTTGCAGGTTTCAGTTTGTAGAGAGAGTGACGACTCAAAAGGTACTCCAGTGCCTGTTGTAGGGGTAAGTATTACATGCCCTTTAAAGCAAGATAATGCTTTTGTTTATGTTGACAGAGTTTTACGAGTAAAAGAAGGAGAACGGCTTTGTTTTGCTTTTATAATTCCAAATTGGTGCGATACAACGGGCGGCTTTATAAATCGAAATAGCGATAGAACAAGTTCTGGACTTATGGCAAACTATGTATCCTTTAACGATGAGAAGTATGCCTGAAATAACAATTTCATAAAGAAAATTTTACAGACTCTCTCTCTTTTGGTACCTTAAAAGCATCAGAAGGGAGAGATTTTATGATAGAAGAACTGTTGATGAATGTTGTGAATGCGATGAGTAGCTGCTTGGATGAGGAGCAGTTGGATAAGCTCCAGAACGTCCTGTATATTAATTTCCACGGTGTGAGAGTAGTGGAAGAGAAGAATGAGCTCCAGGCGACCGGAACGGACAGCGACACTGCAAAGATGCGACTGTTTGTGGCATCTAAAAAAGTGTCAGGGCGGCAGGACAATACACTGGCGCAGTATATTCGGGAGATTACTAACTGCCGAAACGCCCTCCGGAAGAACATTGAGGATATTACCACGATGGATCTACGCTGGTACTTCGGGATGCTCCGGGAGCGGAACAAAATCAGTATGGTTACGCTGCAGGGGCGGATGCGGTATCTGAATAGTTTCTGGACGTTCCTGCAGAAAGAGAATCTTGTCAAAGATAACCCCGTGGCACGGATTGAGTCGCTCCGGATTGAGAGCACCATCAAAAAAGCATTTTCGGCGCAGGAACTGGAAGCACTCCGGATGGCTTGCGTCCGTCCACGGGATCGGGCGCTCATAGAGTTTTTATATGCCACGGGCGTTCGCGTGTCGGAGCTGTGCAGCCTTAATATAGGCGATATTGATTTATATAAGCAGGAGTTTAAAGTGATGGGAAAGGGTAGAAAAGAACGTCATCTGTACATATCGGATGCCGCGTGCTTCCACCTATACCGTTACCTGCGTTGGCGGATGAGTAGAGAGGGACTGACGATGGAAGAGTTGGCAAATAAGCCACTTTTTGTATCAGCCAAGAAGCCATACACTCGCATGACGGTGGCGGGAGTGCAGTATCTTGTAAAGACTCTTGGCAAAAAGGCAGGCGTTGGAAACGTTCATCCGCACCGGTTCCGTCGGACTTTTGCCACGGACCTTCTAAACCGCGGAATGAGAATAGAGGAGGTTATGGTGTTGATGGGGCATACCAAGATTGAGACGACACTGATATACTGCAATATAAAACAGGACAATGTCAGAGAGTCTTATCGTAAATATGCAGCGTAGATAGGAGAGAAGAGCACCTTTTTAGGCCGGCAGAAATGGCGGCTTTTTTGTTGTACGCAAAAATAGGAGATAGGAGAGGGTAGGGGAATAAGTAATGGACAGTGGCAAAAATAGAGTAAGTTTTTCGCTATTAAATTGTTATTTTAGTAAGGTATCCGGAAATTCTGGTGCATTCTGGAATGACGGTATCTGACACTGAACCATCAGGGTTAAAGTTAATGGTCATTCCAGAAAAGGTTACAGTATCTCCGGAAATATCTAATCGAGACATTGATAATTGTGCACCCTGAGCACTAGCACCGCAAAAACCGGATTGAGTATCAGATAAAAACATAACTCTTTTATAACCCTGAATTGTTGCATAAATAGCCCGATATTTAGATATGCCTGGAACAGTTAGGCTTTGTCCTGATGACAAAGTTCCATTCCAAAGTTCGACATCACTATTTAACTTAGTAATCTGGTCCATCAAGGCCTTGCCCTGAGCAGCTGATAAAGGAAGCTTTGCGTTGTCTGTCACACAGTTATTGACGATGTGGCCAAGCAGGCACACCCCTTTAAAGGCTGCCTTAATGTTGGCCAAGATCTCCGGAATCTTTTTCTTAGATTTAATTGCTTCGATGGCCGTCGATGCCTCCGGTACCGACGTGGTACTTGAGTAGTCCTCAAATGTCGGAGCACTCAACTCTTCCATTTTTTCGTCTACGATATCCCAGTTTCCGTTCTGGTCCTGGATATCGTAGAAATCACTTTCATCCGGCTTCTTGAAATTATAGTTCTTTGTATTAGTTGCCATTTGGTAAATCTCCTCTCGTTATCTGTTCGTGTGTCAACTGGCCAAGTTCTTCGTACTGGTATGCGGCCAGTTCCATCGCACGGGTTTTCAAGTGTCCGTTTCGAATCTTATAGTGCGTATAGGCCGACAGCTGACCGTGAGTAAAGGTTCCGACCGAACCGTACGTATTAAAGATATATTCGTACACGACTTTTAAGTGTGCCGGTATCGCCTCTTCAATACTGGCTTTAATATCGGATATATTCCCAGGAATACCGGATGTTCCGATGAATCGGATTGTTACAATGTACTCTGGAAAGTTTTCTATCAGCTCGACTTCGGCATTTGTATAACTTTCTGCGATGTGCTGAATCAAAGATGCCGTCGTGGTTCCAGTTCCGGCCACCCTTGCAGAAATTCTCTCTCGGCGGTATCTGTCCGACTTGTCGGTATCTGACGACAACCCGAACATCTTTTCATACCGGGAAAGCATGTCATTTCCGGATGCTCCCGACCAGAAAGAATCATCTACAGTTTTCTGCAGTCCACCTTCGAGCTCTTCTGTTACGGCCGATAGTATCCCCTGCAACTCCTGCATCGTTTCGTTATCGTCATAATAGGATGGAAGAACGCTACTCAAGTCCAAGTGTACGCACCTCCTCCAGATTCACAGCACCCATCACGGGGATTTCTTTTTCTCCGATTGTGATATTTCCGGATGTCCCTTTGAGCGTCAGACCATCGTAGTCTTGCGCTCCTTCGGTACTCAAAAGCAGGCTGCCGACTTTCGCATAGCTGACGCGATACTCTTTGAATGTTATGGCTTTAAAATATCCTTCAAGATTTACCTTAAAAGCTGCCAGAACTTCCTCTCTTGTCTTTGTTCCATCCAAAAGCACCTTTGCCGAAACTGCAATTGTGTTAGCCACTGGGCTCGATACCGTTACCGATGCGCCAATTGGCCGCACGGTCTCGATATGCTCCGACACAACCGATTCCAGCGAGCTGTTAATCTTGTACTCAGAATCAACTATCAGAATGCCGACCGTGCCGGGGCCGGAATCAAGCGGAAATACTTTTGCATCCCCCACACCGGGGACTTCCATCGCCCACTGGCGGTACTGGTAAGCATTTCCCGTTGTTGCCGGCTGTTGCACCTTTTCAAAGAACCGCTCTCTGAGAGCTTCATCAGTCTCTTTATCGGTTCCATCCGTGATAATGTCGGTCAGTTCTGCTGTAACACCATTCACAGCCGTCAGAGCTTCCAGAGGGCCTGAATAAGTGTTGCCAATCTTTCCGGCAGTCTCGCACTCCGCTTCATACTCATTTTCAGCAGTCTGATCTGTGATTCTATACACAAGCCCCTCAATTGACCATCGGCTGCCGATAGGCACCGCCGCAGAGGTCGTTACCTTCCGGATGGCCACACTTGCCTCTTTTCGGGTAATTCCATAACCACCAACAGCCCTGTCTAAATATTCACCCAGTGCCGTATCCGGAAGCAGTAGATCTACGAAATTATCCAACTGAAAAAACTGGTCGGCCAAAAAGTAAGCCGCCGGAGCCAGTGCATCATAGATAATGCTACCTTCTCTTTTGTCTACGTCGTCTGACACCATATTGAGCATCTTCTGCAGAATGCTCTCGTAGGTCATTTTTTCATACATTGCCTTCCACCCCCTCTCTCGATATTCCAAAGATGCTAATCACATCGAACGTGCATCGGCAGATATTTCCTGTAAACTCAAAATTAAAATTCTCGACCTCAGCGATCCGCTCATCTTCAAGTAATGTTTCCTGAATCATCCGCTTCAGCTCCGGCCGCACATACTCAGACCCCTGCCCGATTAAATCCCGCCAATCAATGCCATAATTGAAGCTGTAAATCGGATATTCGAACTGCTGTGTCGTCAGGCGCTTGTGGATGGCCTGGGACAATGCTTCCAGGTCGGAGACAAAACCACGGACGGCAGTTCGAGAAACGTTATAGGATCGATTCGCAAAAGTCTGTGTCTCAAGCTTCGTATCAGTTGTTAATTCATTCTCCATAATCACCCTCCCATCACGTATGGCTTGTTTATGATTTCGAGGACATAGAACTCTTCCCATCCAGTTGATGCAAGCATGCGGACCTTATCGCCTGGTGTCAGCTTCGCCTTCATATTTCCGGACAGCTGACCGGATGGAATTGTAAGTTTAGCATCAACCTGCACTCCGGCACCGTTGTACGTCCCGACCAGGATGGCCGGAAGCTTCACGGAGTTCAGAAAGCCATCTACTATCAGCTTAATCTTTTCATTAATCATCCAGCGATCACCTCCAATTCCATCGTATGTACCGGTAGATACTTATGCGTAACCGACTTCACAATCACGCGTCGGTTTAAGCCGATATCATCCACACTGCCGAAGATGCTGCATCCGGCTCTCACCGAATGATCTCCGAGACAGGACAGTTTAATTGTTTCTTTTTCGTGGTTGTAGAGCTGCAGGAGCTTCTTCGCCTTCTCCTGCAGCTTTGCCACATCCGCACTCTTATCGGACAGATGCTCGTAATACTGCAGATTGCCGTACCGGTTCACGGATGCTTGGTCTGACTCCTGCGCTGTCTGCGCCTTACCGCTTGTCTCATCCATCCAGGACAACTTTACGATGTTATAAAACTCATCATCGATGGACTTCTCCCAGCTATAGCCATAGGCAAGGGATGAATCGCCCAGGACAAGAGGCAGTTGCAAATCCCACAGGCTATCAAGCCGGACCTCGCCATACACATCCGCCAGACGATACCAGATACCCTGCGGAGCTTCTACCGTCTTTGTGTTCAGCAGTGTGTCGGAGATGAGACCATAAATCACGTCAATCCATGTATCCTGATACTTAACCTTGTCCACTGGTACCTTATAGGCCACTGCGGGCATTGTGCCAACTTTCAGATTGAGAAACTTACACATGGCCTGTGTTACTGTGCTAACATCATCCTGCCCGCCTTTTAAGGTGATAATGTCCTTTGCCTTCCCATACCGGAGCTGGTCATAGGCTTTAATCTTTACCTTGCGATTCTCACCCATACTCACCTTAAAGACCGTACCGAAGAAAATGCCATCTGTCTCACTAGAGTTCGTCAGGCGCACGACATCGCCGTTCTGGAGCATCAGTTCATCGTCATACAAGTAGGAGAATTCAAGAACGGACGCACCGTTATTCAGTTCATCCTTCCAGCTGATTTCTGAACAGAGTTTGGATATTTCCAGAATCTGCCCGTTTGTTTCAACGCATAGCTGCATGATCTCCCTCCTTTATGACGGTATCGAAAACGTCTGCCCTGGATAAATCAGATTCGGGTTCTTTATTTTGTCCGAATTGGCACTGACAATCTTCGGGTATCGGCTTCCGTTGCCGTAAAACTGCTTTGCAATCTTCCAGAGGGTATCCCCTTTCTGAACGGTATAAGTTTTACCTTGCTCGACTGCCGGATTTGCAGGCTGTGGAGTCTGAGGCTGTGCCACTGTGGCCGCCGGGGTTACAACCGCCACATACTTTTTACTCGGGGTCTTATACTGTACAAAAGAAAGAGATAGGTATTTATCCCCCTCTTCTCCGGCTTTCTCTGTAATCGTACACGATTCAATCAGCACTTTCACGGATTCGTCATCTGTCTCGCCGTTTGAGTAGATCAACTGAACCGGTTTCTTTTTCCTCTGGGCCTTCGTGATGGCTCGGATATATCGATCCGGATCGGCTCTGCTGCCTGATTCCATGTAGTGTACTTCCTGATGAGGAAGCTCACAGCTGAACTCATATGTCCACAACTCTGGGAATTTCGGGACAGAAACCTGCCCCGATTTAAGAACCTGGTATTTTTCAATACTTAACTTCTGAGTCTTTTTGATTTCTTCCGGATTGACCGGAAGCTTATACTTTTTACCACTGATTTTTAAATAAACACTATAGCTCATCAGTACAATCCCTCCGGTGCTGTATCAATCTCATCCTGCAGGATCTGAGCCACTGCCGGGCCAATCTTCTCATAGTCCATTTCTTGGCTGATATCTCCAGTAAATGTAACCTGGATATTTGGCGCCAGAGTGTTCTGGGCGATGCGCGCCACATAGTCACGCTCCGCCAGTTCCCGCAAGTAATCAATATCCTCGTCTTCCAGTTTCACATTCATGCTTCCATTCTTGCCGGTACCTTTAACTGCAGCAGGATTTCCGGATGTCCCCATTCCGGCACTGGACGGGATGCCATCAAAGCCAATACCGCTCCTACCACCGCTAACAAGATTCGATGCCTTATTTGCGAGAGCAGAACCTTTCGCATAGCCCTTTCCAGCTGCAGACGTGTAATCCATCAATTCAGGAGATTTAACATATTCTTTCCAACCGCTCTCATCCTTTATTGACTTTGTCTTTGTTTCGACAGCACTTTTCAATCCCTCCAACCCAGAGGTTATATTCTTAGTAACGCCTGGAATTTTGTTGATGATATTTTCTATTGCCCTCGCCATGTTCAACACATAACTGATGCATGTATTGGCCATATCAAGGAACAGAACTTTCACCGCGGCAACCGGGCTATGAAATACGTTCCCGACAAAGTTCGCAAGCATTGCAAACCCTTTCCAGGTTGGATAAATAAATGAGTTATACGCAACTGCGCCCAGTGTGTAAAGCGCTGCGCCGATGATTCCGGTCGCACTGACAGACGATCCGGTTAATTTATTAAAAGCAGCCACACCTGCATATAACACAGCCACCAACGCAATTACACCAATTACCATAAGAGTCGCCGGGTTCAAAGCACACAATGCCGCCCAAACGCCAGCTGCGGCATTCAAAACCCACTGAGCCGCTGCCGCTCCATATGTAGCCACAGCCCAAACACCAAGCCCCACAGCCACGCCCAGAAGGAGAGGGCCGATAATATCCATGTTGTTAGCAATCCAGTTTAGCGCCATAAGGAACGGGGCTGATGCTTTCTGTATTGCATTCATGGCCTGGATCCACAACTGCGACCAGGTCAATGGCATAGAGTTGAATTTCTTATCTATCTCTTCCATCGCCGCAAGCTGTGCGTTCTTGACAATTTCAGCAGAGACAGCACCCTTTTCCGCATAGGATTTAATTGAGCCTTCGGCCCAGCCCATGTACTTCTCGATGTTTCTGGCAATACTGGGGGCTGCTTCCAGGACGGAATTTAGCTCGTCGCCTCGGAGAGCTCCTGCGCCCATCGCTTGTGTCAGCTGTGTCATGGCTCCAGCTGCCGCACCCGCTTCCGTTCCGCCGATAGCAAACTGTTTGTTGATGGACTCGACAAAAGCAATCAGCTCTCTCTGGTCCTTAAATGCACCTTTGGCATTCAAGCCGAGGCTCGCAATTCCTCCGGCCGTACTCTCGTAGGATGCCCTGGAACGCTGCGCCGACGCATAGACATCGTTCTTAAGATTCGGATTGATGATATTTCCCGAATCATCCTTATTAATCAAGTTAAGTCTGGTATTAGCATTTAAATATCTGTCGGATGCATTTAAGAGCTTACCGCCAACATCCGTAGCCGTTTTAACAGCGAAGAGCTTACCAAGAGCACTGGCTACTTTTTCCGCTTTCCCCTTCGTCCTGTCAACTTCATCCCCAAGACCTTTTACTTTTTTTCTGGCCTTATCTGCGCTTTCACCAACTCCGCCAAAACTATCCTTCGCTTTCTTTCCGCTTTTTCCAGCCTTGTCAAAGCTCGTCTGTATCTTATCCGCAGCCACACTGGCATTTTCTATTGATTGTCCTGCTTTATCCGCAGATTTCGATATTCTCTCGACTCCGGAAACGAATCCTTTCTCTGCCAGCTCAAAAACCGCTCTCAATCTTGGCATTTATTTCTTCACCCCTTTCGCGGCGCGTTTTTCTGACTCAACCCGCAGTTCACAACTCGCTGCGATGAAAGCTTTCTCCCGGTGAGTCATACTTGCCAGCTGCCCCGGGAGAATGTGTAATCTTTGCAAAGCAAAGTGCGCCAGCAAAAACTCCGGATCACTTTGCTTTATTCGTTTTTTGCCTCATCCTTCAGGTCCTCAAAATCATCGTCCATACCGGACAGATCCTGAACGGCATCTATCAGAGCATTATATTCATTGGTATAAAGCATCTTCTTCAAAAGTTTCGTTTCCCCGAGAACACCATAGGCTTTCTGCAGCTCCGCATTGCTTAAGTCCGGGAATACTACTGCGGCCGCTGTGACCTCATCCACGTACTTGGTACGGTCAAAGGTGCTGTTTCCCTTCTTATCCGTCTTGATACAGCCTTTCTGAATCTTGTCGCAGATCTCCTGTTCGAGCGGACGGATTACGAACGGAACAAGCTTTCCGTCTTTCCCCTTGAAGCGGTCAGAAACGATGACCTCTTTCTCCGGAGTAATCTCCGGATGTAAAAAACCATATAAATCTCTTGTTACTTCGCTCATGTTTATCCTCCCTATCTAAGATTCTCCGGAAGCTGGAAGGCTTCCAGACAGTCGCAGTCATCAAAAGTAAAGTCTGAATCGAACGTGATCGGATCCTCGCTGTCATCTTCCAGGTAAGCAACCGGAATTGTGGACAAGATTACATGGAAAAGTGTCACTGTCTGCCGTCCGACTGTGGACTGCGGATCCTCGTTCGTGAACTGCATGGTTGAACCGGCGAACTTGCCGATCTTCTTGTAATCAAGAAACTCTTTCAGTGCATCTGAGTTCATGAAGTAGAAGGTTCCGGAGCCTGAGCCGGAAGCACCTACCACCTTATGCTGACTCATTCTGTGGCCCAGAAGCTTCTTCTCTGCGATTTTCAGCTCTACGTGAGCATCCACCTTAGAGATCTCATAAAACTTCCGATTCTGGCCGTTTCTCGTGATGAATCCACTTCCCTCTGAACCTGCAAGGGTATCGGAAAGCATTGTATAATTTTCTGCCATGTCTTAACCTCCTTACGTCAGATTTACATTGATGTACGCGAGCTCCATACTTCCCACAAGTTGGATGCCGCAGTTTACCAGTATCGCATTGATGGCGGCGCCTGCTTCAACAGTCACGTTGTCGGAGTCAAAGTTCTGGATCGCTCCACGTCTCTCTAAGTCAGTAAAATACTCTACAAGCATGCCTTTGAAAATCATTCTGCCTGCTGCATTGTTGTCATACTTTCCTTTAATACTTGCATCCCACACTGCCTGGATATCGCTGCGGATTCCGCAGGCGGTACGAACAGAACGATTCTGCTTCATAATATCGCCTTTATCCTGTGTGGTAGTGGTCAAAGAGTTCACATCCGCCACCACTGTGACGTTCTGGCTGCGATCCACATCCAGAAGGAACTTACCCGCCTTAATGGCTGCCTCCTGTTCGGAGCGAGTCATTCTTGGTGTTACATCAATCGCACCGATGAACTTCTGCGCCGTGTTTGACTTAGTAACACTTGCACCGGCTGTGATGCCGCCAACCCAAGCAGCCGCCTCATACACCGTCAGAGTGGAACCATCGGAAAGGGTAACACCCTGCACGCTGTTGATGGTATACTCTGAATCCGCCTCGTAATTCGGCAGTACGGCCGTTACATTCTTGCCCTCATCATCCTGCATGGATTTAACCCATGTAGCAATTGTCTGCTGAGCAGTTGAACTGGAAGAGCTGGATTTTGCATACGGATAAACCAGTACATCAAAATCAACCGTCTTGAGTGTCTTTAACATTGCCGTAATGGCCTCGTCCTTGTGAGTGGCCGGAAGTTTGTACAGGAGCACTGTTTTTGCCCCTAACAGTGCCAGTTCTGCCAGCTTCTTATCCGCTGCCGTTGCACCTTCCGGATAATTCATTTCTGATGCAGTAATTTCGTAAAGGGATGCATCCGTTCCCTTGCTAAGCTCCTGAGCGATAACCACGGTTCCGCGGTCTCCAGCTGTAATGCTCAGAGGCGTGTTTGTCCGGATGTTGATATAAGCACCCGGAATTACCTTATTCTGGTTTTCCCATGTACCCGCCATAGTTATTCCTCCATTTCTACGTTCGTCTTCACATCTTCCATTCTAGGCGCATCTGTTGCCCTATACTCTGTATAAGTGACGCTGAATAGGAAGTGAAGAACGTCATCAGTTATGTTTGTATCTCTTTCTCTTACATAAAAGGAGACGCTATCAGCTCCGATTACATCGAAGTGCCTAAGCATCTCCTGTTTTACTGTCTCACATTCTTTTCTGCGGTTCTGTATCTCTGCCACTGGGAAATACTGAACATCGAAGCTCTGCTTCATCCTCTGCCGGTTATCCAGCCGCCTGCTTGGCTCCGTGGACACGGTAAGAACCAGGATACAAGGAAGTTCCATGTTCTGCGGAATGTTATCCCTGTATACCTGTTTCAGCCCTGGAATAACCGCCCGGCATTCTGCCGCAATTGCCTTATACAGTGTGTCAATCCCCATTCTCGTGCTCCCTTCTAATTCTCACAAGTTCCGCCTCGAAGAGTGCAGCCAACCGCTTGTCGATGTATGACACGCCCTTTTCAAGCAGGTACGTGCCTTTTACAAAGCCTTTTGTCGGTCCGCCGCTCTTCGTAACAACACGATGGCCATAGTTCCAAAAGGACGCATATTCAGCCGTATTGACCAGCACTTTCTTTACAGTGGATCCGGACTTTGAAGCCGGTGCCGACTTCCAGGATTTTCTAAGCAAACCACCCACGACGGTGCCGTGTGTCGTAAAGCTTACAACTGTTCCGGCCTTTGGCCCATGCTTAACCGTAAATGTAACTGGGTTCGGGTGTAAGCCGACCGGAGTCCTCTCTTTTAACCACCTCACACCCTCATTTACCGCCTGATTCAGCACTTTTTTGTCGATCTCGGATAAATCATCCATCTCAGCCTTTAAAGCCTTCCGAAAATCTTCAACAGCTGCCTTATTCCGTCGATAATTCGAGCTCACAGTTTCTCATTCCTTTCCACCCGACACTGATACTGAAAGCTGTATGGATGCGCTTCACCGACCCTCAGCGCCACCTGTTGCCCGCTTATGAGAGTGACAATTACCTTATCGCCTTCGCGAATATCAGTGCCAAGGCCGCAGAACAGCTGATTGCTGGTCTGAACACCCGGAACAGGAACTCCGGCGTTACTCTGCGCAGAAATGCTGTATCTGCACTTAATGCCGGAAGCTACGCAGATCTCGCCGGACGTGTCGAAGCCATCACCGTCCGTTGCATCCTGGTACCGGTACACATCCATCCTTGAATCGTACATCAATTCATACGGGTTAATCATAGCCTCTCAACCTCCTAAACCGCCGTAAGACCGACTTATCCGCATCAGACAGACCGTAAATACCGTCGCGGCTGTTACTGCCGCCAGTGGCATAGGTAATACTTCCATCGCCCTCCTTGATGCTGGATATGTCCTGTTGGTAGCCGGTTCCTTTTGCGGTCTCATAATCAATGATGGCCTTTACCTTCTTCCGGATAAACGGCTCCAAAAGCTCAGGGAGATCTTCTGGTCTTAAATTGCAGAAAGAAATCGCTTCCTGTATCCAATCCAAAATCAGCAAATCGTAGTCTTCTGTATCCAGTTTTAAATTGCTTTTTACAAGCTTTAACATTTCTTCTCTTACCATTCGTCTCCCTTCTCGCGAATCCGGAGATTTGTGTAGCTGGCCAACTCACTGTGCCGATATTTTGCTAATTTACTGTGTTGCGACGCTCTGTAACAGCCCATCTCACGTATCTGCTGGTGTGTGTACTTTTTCAAATCTGAATGTCGGTATTTTTTAAGATACTGATGATTCTTTACCGTGACAGAAATAATGAAACTCTCATTCGTTGAGACCGGATTTCTGCTCAGCGCCACCCCACCGATGCAGACAGCCATCAACGCACCTCCATGCTCTCTGTGTGTTTTCTGGTTTCGTTGCCTGTCTGGTAGGTAATACATAGTTGATATTTGCGTGATCGGCACTTCGGGGCAAGCATGATCTGCAGGTGTAACTCTGTTTCATTCCTGAGAATATCGCAGTTTCCTGAGTCTTCCAGCATCCCGTTGTGGTACAGCTCCCAGGATGCTGAATTAATCGAGAAGTTTTCTTCTTTTCTGGAACGTACTGCGAATTTTACATATTTATTTTCGCCCAGAATAAAATCAATCATGGTTCGTCTCACCTCCTAGATACTCCAGCCAATAGTCACACGGATATACGCACTCCAACACGGTCTCATCCAACAGCTTGGCCAAAACACAATCGCACGGATACGTGCATTCAAGCCACAAATCCTCCGGCTTCTTTTCCAGCCAATCTGTTAGAGGAATCAAGCGCAATTCTAAGCTATCTGGATCGAACAGCAAAATGTATCTGGCTGAATAACAATAGTTTCCGGCCTCATCATATGCCTTTAATTCAATTATGAGCTCACAGCCTTCCACGGATGGGAATGTGCATTCCCACACATCCCCATCTTTCCGGCTAAAGATTACGCTTTCTCCATTTATCAAACCTTCCAGACGTGTAACCATATGATGCCTCCTTAATCAGTAACCTCCACGCTGATCAGATAGGTCTTGCCCGCATCTACCGGATTCGGAGCAATGGTAACAGACTTAATAACCGGAGCAGTCTGATCGACGGTTATGGTACGGACTACAGTCGTGGTCTTGCCCGCTGCATCCCTTGCCACCGTGGTGATGGTGTTGACTCCGGCTGACAGGGTCAGGGACTTGCTGAATGATCCGTCTGTTCCAACCTCGACTGTCTCCGCATTACCACCGTTAAGCTTAATGGTTAATGTTACCGGACTTGAAGTAACGTCATTTGTCTTACCGGTGACCGTAATCTCTGTCTTATTGGTTACAAGCTTATCGGACGGTGATGTAATCGACAATGTCGGTGGCACGGTATCGATTGTGAACTTAACAGATTTCTGAACAGCCGCATTACCGTCATAGTCAGATGCATCAATCTTAATTGTGTGCGGTCCATCTGAAAGAGCTGTAGTTGGCGTATACGTACATCTGTAGCCGCCAGAAACAGTTTCTCTCTTGATTCCGTCTCCGGTAATCTTAGAGCCACTGTCGATTGTGATTCCGATCATGGATGGGTTGACTCCTGAATCTGCATCCGTAACCGTCCAGATAATACTCGGCTTGCTTGTAGTAAGATAAGAACCTGTAGTCGGGCCGGAGATACTGATCGTCGGAGCTACCTTCTCCTTTACCTTTAACTTCAGCGACGCGCCCAGTGTAGCATCTGAATCTGTCTTTGTCGTTGTGTTTCCTGCTTCATCCGTAGCTTTAACAGTGACTGGATAATAGTGTCCGCTATTTACGTTATAACTCGATTTAGCAGGCGCCGTAACCGTCGCCTCATATTTTCCATTGCTGCTGTTATACGTTAGTGTGACGGTCGTGCCATTAATGACGGCCTGTACTGATTTTACTGCCATATCTTATTCCCCCTTATCCGAGTTTGTGTTTAAACGCTACGATACGGATCTGCTTCGGCTCGTAGACCGGTTTCCAGTTCTTCGGATTTGCAACCTCAGTTCTGGACGGGCCTTCTGTCTTAGCAACCTCCGCATTCTGCCAAGCGATTCCTCTCGGATGCAGGATCGTAGTTCTGCGGTTGATCAGATAGTCGATACCAGAGCCTTTACGTTTCGCACGATCGGTCTCTGTCGGCACATCGCCCACCGGATGACCGTTTCCGAGCGCTACAGCTCCGTTACCGAACAGATATGTCGTGTACACATCGCCATCGACCGGGCATCCATCATCGACGATAACTCGTTTTCCCTGGTACACACCGAATGCAACATCGCTGGACGGCTGCACCGTCTCAATCAGGTTCTGTTTTTTCAGATATGCCTCCGTTGCAGAATGCATACAAACACCGGTCAGCTGCGCTTTTGCGTCGCCTAGCTTCTGTTCTGCATCAATGAATGCTGAACCAGACCAATTTGCTTTCGCGCCACTCAGACCAGAAATGTCCAGAATATTAGACGCCAGTCTGGTTTCTGCCGGAGGAGTTCCAGATCCACCTGCCGGTACGGTACCAAACACGCCTTTGAGGATGGCGATCAATTCTTTCTGCATATCACGCTCCCAGAATCTGGCGACCAGAGTACCAATTGCCATCATGGGATCTGTTCCCGCAAGTGCCGCTGCCAGGTCTGTTGCCGACCACATCTTTGCACGGCGAAGAATTACCGCTACATCCTTGTTTGATGTAATCTTGTTGTCTGCAAGATCCGCGCCTTCAATAATCGGCTCAGACTCTCCAGTCAAATCCTCGAAGAACGGCATATTGACCATCGGGGATGCCTGGGAAGCCAGGGCATCAAACTCTGTATTATTTGCAATAATTCCGCTCTGGTACAGCGCGGACAGTTCCATCGTACGATTAATCACATACGGATTAAAAAGTTCCGGGACAATAACGTCCTGTAAGGTTGTTCCTGCCATTTAAAATTCCTCTCTTTCTTAAAGTTTTACCCCAGCTGCAGCCGCCATCTGCCGTGCCTGCTCCGGGTTCTGCTTGAACAGGCGTCCCTGTTCCGTCAGATTGTACGTTTCTTTCGCGAACGGGTTATTTACAGGCGGCTTTCCGCCGCCAGCCGGATCGTATCCACCAGCACCGCCGGCATTCTTAAACAGGTGTGGAGAAGATTCCCTCATCGGTTTCAGAACATCATCCAGACCAATAACCTTTCCATCCTTGTCAAAGGTAAATTTATCCAGACCGCCTTGCTTATAGATGATGTAGTCTGCATCCGTGACGCCCGCCTCTTTCAGCTTATCCTTCAGTGCATACTCTTTTCGGGTATTATCCGCCTCCGTTTTAAGCCTTGCCGTCTCCGCTTCATAATCTTTGACCTTCTGCTGCAGCTCTGCGTTATCCGCATTATTTTTCTTCAGGTCCTTGATTGTCTCACTGGCTGTGCTCAGCTCTTTTACTTTGTCATTGTAGTCCTGTTTCGGTACCGCGTGCTTTGGAAACTCCGCGTTGATCGCTTTCACGGCTGCCTCAACATCCAGTTTTCCATCAGTAATTACTGCTTTTTCTAAGATTTCTTTTAACCATTCCACGTTACATACCTCCATAGATTTTTATTCCCGCTCTCCGGGTGTTGGGATCGGCCGGTTATACTCCCGGCAGAGTAGGCCCAGTTTTATGCCTTATGGCAGGGCATAAAAATAACACGCATCTCTGCGTGCTTACCGCTCGATCTTATCGCATTTCGTGCACCGCCGTACATAACCGAATCCCGGCTCCAGTGTTTGCAGTAGTGATGGCTGCACCGGTGCCGTCTGATCCACTTGAAGATTGCCGTTATGATCACCTCCCTGTTGTTGCGATATCGCAACGGATTATTTGATTTCAATATCCGGAATTATTCTTTCCGGATAAAATACCAGCTCATAATGATACTTGTCCGTCCCTTTAGGCTCCGTCTGCTCCATCACGTAACAGGTCCAGTCATTCAGATAAATGTAGTCCTTATAATACTGATCCTTTCCAGTCTTAATCGTTACTACCAATTCATTTGACCTATTATTACTAAGTGCCATATACCCTTCTGCCTGAAGCATGATTGTATCTGTTCTTGCATTCGTAACCGTGATTTTGCGGTAAACATTAAATTCATCCGCGTCCTTTGACAGATTGTGATTCACTGTAGATGCCGTTGAACAGCCAGATACTCCCACAGCAAAGCAACACGCCATCATAAGTGCTAAAAGTTTTTTTCTCATAAACCTTAAATCTCCTCTCTCGAAAACGGGTACAAAAATACCACCAGCCTACTGACCGGTGGTATCTTTCAATTTATTTCGAATCTGTGTTTTATAATCTTCAATCCCATCGTATTCATCCCAGTTATAAGGTGGAAACGGTGCGGAGTACATCTCCTTCCATCTTGACCGAAGTTCTTTCAACTCTTCATCCGTCTTTAAATACTGTATTAACCCCATCCTCCGACCTCCTTATAAGCCTCATACAAATCTGGAAATAATTCTTTGATTTCCTTTAAACTGTCGTACTCCAACACCTCGATGCTGTTGATATTTGCAAAAAGTTCCATGCCTATATTAGCATCTGTACTCCAATACTCTACGCTGTGTCCCGCAAACAAATACTCATTGAATTCTGCTTTACTTAACGCACTAATTATATCCGATAAAGCCATATCATATTCATATTTGCCTCCGTCAGAAAACCATTGTTTTACAAGATCAACATTATTGTACACCGTCCTCGATGCTCCTTCAATCGCTTTCTGAAATCTTGCATTTCTCCATGAATGATACTTTTTATAATCAATACGATGAGATGTTTCATGCGCTTGTACAAATGCTAAATCATATAACTCAAAGTTGGGGGCTTTTGAATTGTACATTATCACATCTTTCTGCATGTCATACGCAAATGCCACCTTTAAATCAGGATTTTCTTGATATACGGCTGTATCACTGAACATGATCATATCCAATACAGCCTTGTTCTCGTTTGCGGTGTTTGCTAATACTGATGTAAATTCATCATAAGCTTTTCTGATGATCTTATCTTTTATAACCGGCGCTTGTAGACTACTGTCTAGAAACTTTTTCTTCCAATCAACATAGGTCATATTCTCCGGCACTTCGATGTTGTTGCCATCCGCATCCCTTGCAGCTCTCATCTGGCCTTCCGTTGGAGTATCCGGATAATACGGCACGTCCGTGCACCGGCAGAAGGGATGGAACGGAGGCATATTCTTTCCGGTTACTGCTTCAGATACCAGATAAATCTTACCATCTTTTTCTCCGCAGATACCGCAGGTCTTACTGTCCAGAGTGGCCAAAATCTGGTATTTCTCAACCCCATCCTCTTTATATCCGGCATGGGCGGCCTCACTCATCACGAACGAGCTTTCTGTGTGCAGAAGGCGGTAGGCATCGAACTTCTTGGCCTGCATCTTTTTGGCAAAGTCTTTTGCCAGGTTTTGTGGAGCAGTTCCCTGAATCATCATGGTAGTCAGCGACTCCATGAGCTGACTCTGCAGGTGATCCTTCTGCTTCCAGAGCCTCGTGGAGAAATCCGCGCCGTTGAACGGGTACTTAAGCAACTCCTCGACTGTCCGAGGTTCAATCTGCGCAAACTCTGCGTGAAAGCCGTGATACCGGTCTGAATCATACCAGATGCGGTGGTAAGTATCGGCATAGACCTCACTCATCATCTTCCCCGCGTCCGCTTCATAATCAACCGCATACAGTTCCCGGAGAATCGCATCAACCTGCGCCTCCAATGCCTGGTATCTCGTCATACGTGCCTTGATGGACATGTTGTTAACCTTCTGGTTGTACTTGCCAATGTTCTGCATCACAAGGTCAATATACTCACGCATCTCACCTATTTCGGCTTTGCTGAGGCGTTTCTGGGCCTCCGCATAGGTGAGTCCGTTCTCTTCTGCATACTGCCAATAAAAGCTTTCTACTGTCTTCTGAAGTTCTCTCTTAGCCTGGTTGAATGCCTTTTCCAGTTTTGTGAAATATTGATTTACCGTAAATTCGCCAGCTTTATAGGCTGCTTCCTGCCGTTTCTGCCAGTAGGCCACTAATCATCACCACCTCCGCCGTCTGGATCGTCGATAGGTTCATTCTTCGGGAACATCTGTGAGATTTCTTCTACTTCTGATTCTTCCTTCTGAATCATCTCCATCTCCTTTTCCGGGTCTTCCACCCACGGATGATGATCCACAATGGTCTCGTCTGAGATGACGCCCTTGCTCTGTGATGCAATCTGTGCAAGCTCCTGGTCATTCTTCACACTGGTTCTTGTCCAGGTCTGGACAATCGTGTCATCCTTGATTGAGATGTCACACAATCGGCAGATGCAGCGGATGAAACTTCCGAATCCTGTTTTAAACTCCGTTTCCTGCAGTCCTGCCTTCTGCTCTATCAAGGAGTACAAAAACTGCAGTGCAACGCCAGAACTGTTCCCGAAGTTCTGCGGATCCGGATCGATCCCCATGCCCTGCTCAAAAATGCATTTTCTGGTAATATCAAGCAGCTTCTCCCTGGCCTCCACCGGCAATTCAATCGTTAAAGTCGAAACGCCTGAATGGTCGCCATCTCCATCGTTATCAATCTGTATCGCTTTGTAGTCCTTCAAATCCCTCAGGAACTGGCCTAAATCCGCACCGCCATAATTGGTCAGTATAAAGATTACCTCCTGGATGTCTTCCAGGTCATTTACAAACCCGCTGAATACTTTACAGTAGGTGTCAATCAGCGGCTTGATGTTCTTTAAGTCGTTGGTATCTTTGTTGTTGTTGAAAAAAGGAAAGAATGGAACCTCACCGACTCCATGCCGATAAGTGTTCGAGTACTCACAAAGCGAAGGATCAACCAGGAACATTTGATGCGGCATCAGCTGCCCAATCTCGTCTCCGGCTTTTAATCGATATGCAGCGCATTCAGTTTCGTTCCAGTATTCGTAAATTGTATAGGCATCCCCTGTTTCTTCGTCAATGTCCTGGTAGTATCTGAATACGCCCAGTAGCTCTTTTTCTAGGCTCTTAGTCCAGATCGGAATAACCTGCTCGGCCGGAACCACCGCATATTTCCAGACTCCTTTTCCATCCTTCCACACATGCAGCCAGCCAACCGTGCAATTGGATGCCTCGATGCATAGGTCCTTGCAAATCTTCGCATATTTGTCCCCGAGAAACTTTGAAAGCTTTTTGTTCTCCTCTTTTTCTCCGAGGTCAAAGATTGGAGGCGCCGTGAACATATAAGCGGCCTTCTGATCAACTAACATGCCGTGGAAGTTAAATGGAATCCGGTTATCAGCATTTCGGAGTGGTTTTTCTTTTTTCTCTCGTTCTTCCTTCGACGGCGGGAATAAAATATCTGTTTCGTTTTCGTAGTACCGCCTCGCTACTTCAGCCTTCGCCATAAAATCCGAATGCCCTACCTGATACTTCTGTATCAGCTTCTTAATCACTTCAATGTCCATTCATATCACCTCACTTTAATATCCGGATGCCGCCACCCCTGCGAATAATCGTGTAACAAAAGTACCGGAGAGCATCGAGCGCATGATCATGTTCTTTTACCGGTTTGTCTTCTCCGCGTTCCGTTGCCTTTGCATCCCAGATATAGGATGCAAACTCTTTAATCAGATTCTCACAGGATTTATCAACAAAAATAGAACCCGAAAGCAGCAAGGTTGCTACAAATCGGATTCCATCCAAAACATCATTCTTTGCTTTTTTAACTTTGTATCCGTCTTTCTCCAGCTGCGCCTTGAACGAAGCAGCAGCAGGATCCAGAATCACCGCCCGGACCTTTTCTCCGGAAAGCCAAGCGGTCAAATCATCCGAAAACTCTTTATCCGTTTTCTGCCGGCCTTTATCGCGGCCGGAATAGTAATACTCTCTGCGGCAGTACCATTTCTTGTCGGCTCCCTTACTCCACAGCAGAAAGGCCGTCGGGTTCTGGGTACCATAGTCACAACTGACGTACTGGTCGCCCATCCAGAACTCGTGACCGGTTTTCTGCCGGTATTCCTCTGCAATTGCCTCTGCATCAACTACGTTTTTGTCCTGGCTGAACATGTCGTAGATGATGCCCTCAGCCATCGCCCAGAGTCCTAAGATATACCGCTTGAAGAAAACGCCGGAATACATGCTCCGGTATCGTGCTTTGATTTTTTGCGACAGGCTCAGGTTATCATCCATCGTGAAATGGATATACAGCAGGTTCTTGTCTTTGCATCGGTCTATCCAGTTAACTTTGAACCAGTGATATGGTCCGTCCGGGTTACAGTTAAACCAATACTTAGAACCCTCTACAGAGCATCGGCCAGTTGCCTGATTGACGAAACTCTCTGGCATCAGTGCAACCTCATCACAGAAAACTCCTGCCAGGGTAATACCCTGAATCAGGTCTTGACTGCGTTCGTCCTTACCACCGAAAATGTAAAAGTAATTCGTTACATTCTTTCGGGTGATCTCCACTAGATTGTCAGCCCGATGGTCCGTCACTTGATAACCTCGGCTCTTGAGCATCAGCTTCAGCCAAAACAGAACATTTCGCCGGAAGGAACCAATTGTCTTTCCGCACATGGCGAAGTTCTGACCGTTGAAGTTCTCCATCGCCCAGAACACGAACGAAAGAGACATACAAACCGTTTTACCCGAACGGATGGCTCCATCTGCAATAACACCATCATAGTCCTTCACAGGGCTTTTCTGCATCCACCAGGTAAGAACCTGCTTCTGTCTTTTCGAGAACGGCTGGAATTTAAAGACCTGGACCTTTGCAGTAATTCCGCGCCGGTCTTTCATGGCATTCACTTTTTCTCGCATGTCGGTGATGCGCTGCTTAATCGTCATCCGCATCACCCCACAAGTTACTAGCCTCGGCATTCAGTGCGTCAATAAAGCCATCGTCCTCGACTTCAGTCTCCTGACCTCCCAGTTTCAATGCCGCCAGGTCAAGTTTCATCATCTCGATTTCAAGGCGGGCATCATCCACACCATAACGGTGCAATGCGTCGATGGCAGCCTGCTTCCGCCCCTGCACACGGGTCAGCGCAGCCTCGATGTTTTGGATCTGTCCCAAAACGCCCTCATATTCTCCTAAATCTGATATTTTCCCCTTTTCTATACCAGCCTTATATCCCGTTACCGTCATGCCCGGCGGGATCTCTATCTCATATCGGTTATCCTTTACCGGCTCTTCTCCCGCTTTGCGGAGTGCTTCAATCCGGTGCAACATACGACGTTCCCGGACTGTCAGAAGCTGTATCTCCTGCATGAGGAGCTTCTGCTTGTCCTCCGGGACCGCCTGTGCAAGACGCTGTTCCTCTGGATCCAGGCAATCAAAAAGGAGAGTTTCAAACTCTCCCGTGGTGACTGCATTCTTGTTTTTCTCCGGAGCCGCACCGCCTCTGTTCCCGGCAGCGTTCTTGTTTCCTGGCTGACCGCCTTTCCGTTTCGCAACGTTGCGTTTCTTTTGCAACGTTGCATTGTCCCAGTCATATCTATTTTTCCAGCTTCGGATTGTCCCTTCCGGGATTTCCAGAAGCTCAGAAATCTCAATAAGTTTCTTGCCTTCCAGGAACAGTTCTCTGGCCTGTTCCATTCTGGCGTCCGGCGCTCTGGCCATGCACCACCACCTCTCAATCGTGTTTGTTTTTTGGATAAGAAAAGAGCCACACTGGGTGACCCTTTAATCATCATTTATTGTTTTCTTTGCGTAAAATGGTGTGCGTATATTTTTTCTAATTCTATTTTTTCACCAACATTTTTATTATTCGCAATTTGTTCCTCGATAGTACCTTTGTATAGCTCATACCCTTCCTTTCCAAGTGGGGGAATAAGAACTCTTTCTAAAGCTGTTATTCTATAAGAATCATAACATTGCATTACCTCATTTTCATTGTTCCTTTCATCACCTGAATTTACAATAAAAAATATTTCCAAACAGTTTCCAATTAATTTTACAGCGTAAAACAATACAAATACAACCAGGTACGAGAACACAAAAACCAGAACGATAAAACTTCTCTCTGAAAACACACTATCATTTACACCGAAAATAAAGCAACAAATTAATCCCACAACTGTAATTGCCGTTACTAATCCAAGCAAATAAAAACTTAACAGTATTTTTTCTAAATGTTCAATTTTTCTTGCCCGCATTACAGTCTGGACCTCTTTTTTTGATATAACCCCTGTTAATATTGCTAATCCTGACACAGTAAATCCTAAGAAACTTATTAATGCTACAGCTATGTCTTTAGTCAATGCCGAAATAAGTATATTAATATTTTCTAAAGTATTATTTCGAGTTGAAAAATACGAAACCCCTGCTAATGCAATAGCAGAAATCAACGCAATCTTGCATTCAATGGAAGCAAAATCAAATACGTCCACATATTTTTTGTATTTTATAAACTTATTAAATTGAGCATCTTTTATCATTTTAATTCACCTTTTAACTGGCTACGGATTTAAGGAGTTTCATAATCCACTCATGTATAAACGATCTTGATTCTCGGTTATATTCTTCTTCTGTTAGATTCTCATCAATTATACGAATTAATGCGGCATCTTGATTGCTACTTATTGTCTGTCTTTTACCATTTTGATTAATTCCTGTTGTATTTACTTCTCCATACCCCTTCGACACAGCTGTGTATATATCTTGCATATATTTTGAATCTATTTTTAACGAATGCCTTTCATCTGTCGTGGACATCTCCATCTTGAATTTATTAGCATTCACATCACGGCAATCTTGCATATATCGCAAACTATTCCTAAACTCTTCCAAATCCTTATCATTTGAATTCGGTGGTATCAATGTCGCTTTGATATTCTGTATTGATTTTAATGACCTGATTTTGCCCTCTAAAGCACCTTTATCCTTTTGCAGAAATATTTCAAATTTATATTTTTTTGTGTTTTGGCTTAGAATAAATGCAAATGCTGTCATAAATTGATTATAGCCAAATGATTGTCTCTCCGAAAATGCAATCATTTCTTGTTTTGAATCTAAATAGAAATATATACTAACAGCCTCTTCGTTTGAACTTTGTAATACTTTACCCGATTCATCAATTATTTCTGTCGGTTTATTAAATGCCCTAACTAACTTCCCTGTAATAATTCCGGCATCCTGCTTTTTTAATTCTTTCAAGCTATATTTAGATAATTGCGGCATTCTTCTTATATTTCCCAACGAATCTCTGTATTTACAATTTGAAGAAGTAGAAAACATTTTATTCTCGTCTAATTCATCATAAATCGTTTGTTTTACATCATCTAAATTTAATTTATTATCATATACGTCAAAAATACCTGCCGTCAAATTTATTTTAGCTAGATACATTAAAGCCATATTGTCCATTCTCCATTTCGACATTTTCTTTTATTTTAATCCATATTTCAGATATTTACAACACAAAAAAGACACCCTCTTTCAAGGATGTCTTTCGCATACCTGGAATGTCCGGGTGGAGAATCCCAAAACCAGGTAAATTGGGGCGGAAGGAATCGAACCCTCGACACGCTGGATATAAGCCAGCTGCTCTAACCGACTGAGCTACGCCCCAGGGGGATCCCCGCCGGGGTCACTGTCCAGCGGGGATTGAAGTACATACGGAGGAGTTTTCCGTCATCGTGAACCGTCCACATTCGCCGTCACACGAATGCTTAATACCATACTACTACTTTTATAGCGAACACGACCGAACATTTTTATTTTTCTTCAAAAAATCGGGAATTTCTCATCCGGCATCCATCTTCCGTATATTTAACCCGACGTTTTGGAAACATCCGGTTCAGCCGATAGGCTACTTGAATCCATGTCAACCCCTCCAGATAATAGAAGCGGAACATAATTCTCAAATCAGGCTTTTTAATCGCCTCTATGTACTCCTCTGCCTTTGTCGTTAATTCCAGAAGCTCCGCTTCCTTGGCTGTCAGAAGCTTCCGGTAGCGTTCCGCCGCCCGCTTCTTTCTATACAGCATCGGATCTGGAAAACCATTGACCTTGATCGGACCTATCGTTAAATCCGCCCTGCTCCCTTTTACGGTGTCCGCCACAATCGGCGGGTTTTCCAGGAACTTGTCCAGCTCCCGGATGCGTCTTCTAATATCTTTTATCTCTTCCATAACTTCGCAATACTGCAGCAGCACCTGCTTGTCCAACGGTACCACCTCCCTCTATTTTTCTACGCGAACCTTAACTGCCCGCCAGCATCCTCGCCCAGACGATCCACCCTCATGTTCGGCATTCTCTTGGCTATGCACAATTCTTTCAAGTTCGCTTTTACCAGCGCAGTCGGTATTGGTGGACAAACCGCATTACCACATCTTCTGACCTGCTCGGCCCTCGGATATGGCTTTTCGTCGCAATCCCGGTCGATGATGTAGTCGTCCGGGAATCCCTGGCAACCGTACAGCTCTTTCGGTTCCAGCATCCGCAGTCCGATATCCACAATCTGGTACTCGGTGCCATATATAGTTACCAATCCAAAGCGATCCTGTGCTGTGATAGTATCAAGCGGCGCTTTTATGTACTGCCCGGTACCGACACCGTAATACTTCGTCAAAAACGCCCGCACCTCTCCAAAATGCCCCGGAGAGGTTGTCACTGTATGTAATGGCTCCCTTATATCTTGTCCGGTACCGCTCTTATAGAATTTGCTGATAAACGATGTAACAAGACCGTATCTGTTCGAACCATCTACCGTCATAAGCGGATCTTCTATTCCTTGACCACGCGTTTCATTTTGCGTCGTTTCCGAATGGTACTGAATCAGTATCGGCGCAGCCACAAAATTTCGATTTCCGGTTGTTATTGTCGGGAGCGGACTTCTTATATCTTTTCCGACATTATTTTCGTTGTTGCACATAATACACGGTGCCAGCGTTGCCTCCACAAGTCGATTGTGATCGACCGTCGTAATAGTATCTATCGGATCGTTTACTCTACTCCCCGCGCCGGAATAGTTCCCGCCATATGCTTTGTCAATAATCGGGGCAAGTTTTGGCTCAACGACTCCAAAACCATGTTTTCCCGTTATAGTCGGCATTGGCTCTCGAATGTCGCTCGGTCTGCGCTCTCCGCCGTGGTTGCACTGAATGATAAAAGGCTCTGGATTGTCCAAAACAAATTTTTTTAATCCCCTTGCTATCCTGTCCATCGTCTTTTGTGCCAACGGTCTCACTGCCCGGATTCCGTATTTTTCTTTGATTTCTTCTGAAGTGTCAAATATACTGGGACAAGGTAGAGAAAAATCCAACTGCGTATATGCTCCAACATATGGCTTGAGCAATCCCTTCTTAACTTCTTCACTGTCTCCCGGTGCGTGTGTCGGCTCCGGCCAGACGATCGGTTTTCCATCACACCGCGCGATTAAAAAAAATCTTTTCCGCATAGTCGGTGCTCCGTAATCAGCTGCCACCAATTCTCGAAACTGCACCTCATAGCCTAAATCAGTAAGCTGCTGAATAAATTTTCTAAATGTTACCCCCTGCTTTTCTTTGATCGGATGCTTCCGTCGATTAAGTGGTCCCCAGGTCTTAAATTCTTCGACATTCTCCAGCATTACTACTCTTGGGCGCACTAATCCCGCCCAACGGCAGGCAACCCAAGCCAAGCCGCGAATAAACTTGTCCTTTGGCTTCCCGCCCTTTGCTTTGCTGAAATGCTTACAATCTGGAGAAAACCACGCCAGCGCCACCGGATGCCCTCCACATACTTTGACCGGATCTACCTGCCACACATCCTCGCAGTAATGCTTCGTGTATGGATGATTTGCTTTGTGCATCTTGACGGCTTCCGGATCATGGTTGATTGCAATGTCTACACAATACCCCGTTGCCTCCTCGATTCCAGTACTTGCCCCGCCTCCACCGGCAAAGTTGTCTACAATCAGCTCTCCGTTAATCATTTCTGCAAGACTTCCTTTCCTCCGCCTTCCACTTCTCGCAGGCATCCTCCTCGCCTGCTGCCGTCCAACTGCAAAAATCATCAAATTCGCAGTTCCAGCATTTTCTATCATGCTCTTTCTCGCTCATCTTATCGTCCACTCCTTAACATACAAAACAATAGTTCGACCATTGACCGCTTCCGGCGACCGTCAAAACACTTGATGGCGATCGCCAGTTTCCATTTATCCAGGTTCCCATCCAGCGG
>ERZ773162.677-NODE-677-length-36458-cov-3.992748_pt1 | contig 36458 bp, 20 predicted proteins | sample MGYA00511113_ERZ773162 | MGnify/ENA primary metagenome ERZ773162 (study PRJEB29015, sample SAMEA2737807) | human gut metagenome | biome: human gut; feature: human-associated habitat; material: faeces | place: China | collected 2012 ... | reverse complement strand
TGATTCTGGAACGCGAATACGGTATAAAGATAGAGAACCCCAGTGAAGGAAAACAAATCTTCTACTCGGTACGTACACTGGCAGACTACATCATTGCTAATCGCAAAGCTTAACCGATGAAGATATACGTCACCGGATTGGGAGTTGTTTCGGGCATCGGTATCGGAGTTTCCGAAAATATAGAAGCGTTGAGACAAAGAAAGCATGGCATCGGAAAAGTAACTCTTTTTCCGACTGCTCTCGATGTGCCCGTATCCGAAGTGAAACGTAGCAATGAGGAACTGAAGCAACTGATCTCTTTACCTCCGCAACGCACTGTATCACGTACAGCCTTGTTGGGAATGATAGCAGCCGAAGAAGCAATGAAAGATGCGGGACTCACACCACCATTACGTATCGGTTTTATTTCCGCCACTTCCGTTGGCGGCATGGATTTGAGCGAGCACTTCTATGAATCTTTCAAGAAAGACCCGGGACAGGGACGATTACGGGAAGTAATTTCACACGACTGCGGAGCCAGCACAGAATTGATTGCTTCGTATTTGGGTATCAATGATTTTATAACCACCATCAGTACAGCCTGTTCGTCAGCAGCCAATGCCATCATGCTGGGAGCAAGAATGATTAAGCACGGGCTACTGGATGCCGTTATCGTGGGAGGTACGGATGCACTTTGCCGGTTTACGCTCAATGGATTCAACTCCCTGATGATTTTGGACAAAACACATTGCCGTCCCTTTGACCGCTCACGTACCGGATTAAATCTGGGAGAAGGTGCCGGTTACTTAGTACTTCAATCGGAAAGTTCACTCCAAAGAACTCCTTATTGCGAACTTAGCGGTTACGCCAATACAAATGAGGCTTATCATCAAACAGGAAGTTCTCCAGAAGGAGACGGTGCCTTTCTGTCAATGAGTGAAGCTATCGCCTCCAGTGGCATTTCTCCCAAAGAAATCGATTATATCAATGTACATGGAACAGGTACTCCCGGCAATGATGCGTCAGAAGGTATGGCACTCCGAAGAATCTTTGGAGAACACGTTCCGCCATTTAGTTCGGTAAAAGCTTTTATCGGACATACCTTAATGCACTGATGGCAACGAACACATTTACTTTCATCTATCTGCGGATACTCAAAGCCTTCTTCGTCCTCGACCATAGAAATAGCCTCTTTCGGACAGATGGCATAACAAGCTGTACATCCACAGCATTCTTCCTTTCTTTTATATAATACTGGTATTTCTCTTTCCACCTTCACTCACCAACTTTTTGATTTTTCTCTTAATTTTTCTCAAGAATGATTTTGAATCGTTCTTTAATCCAATGCCACCATATTTCTTGGCAACATACTCAAACGGCCGATTTTGGAAGTCGCGCCAAAATTGTTCTCTATTTTCAGGACATTTAATTGGTTGAGTAAGCCGAGCTTGTTTACTTACCACACACTGAACATCTTCTTTATTAACTTCTAAATCTGTAATACCGTCCAATAGTTTTTGTGCATTCGCAGATTTGACAATAACTAACGAACATCCCTCGCTAAAATTTTGATTAGGAAAAATTTTTTCCACTCCCCAAAAATCTCCTATTGTATATTCAGCTGGTTTCTTTATAGTTGTGTACGGGCAGGAATAACAACTTTCGCGAATACAAAAATCTGAGAAGAAGGCATTTTGCCAAAGATTAGCCTCCAAACTACTGTCATCTACTTTATGCTTAGTAAAAATCGTTTGCGTGTAATTCAGTGTCGCCAAATCAATTCCCCAACCATATTTTTTACTTCTACTTTTATGTTTTTGTATTTCTACATTTTTAGCTTTTTCATAAAAATGTAGAAAATCAAAATAAATTTTAGGAGAAGGGACACCATGGCAAATTAAGTCAACCGTTGTAAGATTTTCAGTTGGTACCTTCATTATATCAAGATAATTTAATAAGCCATGCACTTGACACGATGTTCCTGAAAATAAGACACTTTCTTTAACACATAATTTTTCCTTAATTTTCTGAAATACATCATTTAAATCACTCTGAACATATTTCGAACCACACATTTTTTTTGCATTCAAAATATTGTTTGTCAACAAATGCTCTACTTTTAAATTTGAATTTTGAATACATCCACATATCCATTCTGGTTTTTTCTCTTTTATAATCTTTGAAAAAAACCCCCCAGAAGTACTATTATTCAACACTTCAACATCTTCATTTTTATATGCATATATATGCATATTTTTATTATTTTTATTATTTTCATCATTTTTCCAGCGATTCAATGCAGGACAAACATTTCCACATTTACCACAATACACACATTTATTTTCATCAATTACTGGTACTAAAAAACCTTCTTCATTTTCTTGCATTTTTATCGCTGTCTTAGGGCATACTGCCTTACATGCACTACAGCCAAAACATTTTTTCCCAATAGTACTAATATTATTCATTTAAAAGCCTACCTAATATTTTCTCTTAAAAATTCCAATGAACTTTTCCGTTTTACTAAAATTTTATCTTTAATGTAATTATAGTTCCAATTATATCTTAATTGTTCATCAAATGATTTATTTTTCAAAAAAATATCATCTAATTCTAAATATTCGATAAAATCCGATGCTTTATCTCTCATAAATTGTGTGGCATTGAATATTATTGGTTTATTAAATATTAATCCAAACATTAGTCCATGAAATGTGCAAGTTACAAAAATCTCTGAAGCTTTTATATATCCACACCATTCAAACGGCGACATTTTAGATGCATCAATAAAAATATCACACCAATCGCAACTATCTCCTACACTATCTAAATAAACAATTTTATAATTTTTTTCAAAAGCATGACTCTTAATACTTCTAATTTGCTCATTACTAAAATAACTCCCATACACTGCAATATACTTAAATTCGAATGAAGGTTCCTTTACTTTTGAATCATCTTCAAAGTTCCACAACAATGTCGGATCTAACACCACCTTAACATCTTTTTGCGTAAGACATTCCACTATAGTCTTTGAATTTAAATCTCTAACAGAAACCGCATTTAATCTTTGTATTCCTTTTCTCACATAATCAGGAAAATCCGTTTTCTCTTTAACAGTTCCAAAACTCGCAGCATATGATATAATATTTTTACAATTAAAATTATTTCCAAAAACAAATCTATCATGTCCATAAAAATCAATCGAATAATCCCATAAAATATCGCTTCCTAATACGACGTTATCGAATCGTTCCTGCATTAATTTTTTTGCATCTAAAATATCAGTATGTTCTATATCCTGCAAATAGTAGTTTTTAAATTTTCTTAATTGAATAATCTGATGCTTTCTTCTATTTCTTTGATAACAATCTTTATAGAAACCCGGGTTTAAAAACCAATGGTTATATACTTCATGCAATTCTAACCCATAATACATTTTTGCATGAATCTTGTTCATATAAGCAATCTGCCGAACATCATAATCCGGCCACATACTCTTAATAACATTTTGCAGAGCATATGCTTGTAAAAATGATCCAAAATTGGGGATTGACCAATGTGTTAATATTCCAACTGTTCTTTTTTTCATCTCATTTATCCTTCATAGCCAACTTCAATTTTATCAGATATTTATAAGCATGATAATCAGTACTTTGACATTTGCTTTCATGTTCATAAAAGTATTCATAATCATGCATTCCAACTGGATGAACTCCTCCACCTCGCTTTGCTTTTTTTTGCGTGTACTCTTCATATGACTTAATTAAGTAATGGTTGATTTGAATCGGCATACTATCATCTTTTACCGGATTGAACCCATATGTACAAACTTTATCAAAGACATTAACTGGTGGCAATTCCATATTTTTATATTTAGCCCACATATAATGCATATAATTGTTTTGTGTTAAATTAGGCGTATAATTATATTTTGTGTTAAAAAAGAATTTGCCAATATCAACATATTTATTCCATGCGACAACGAAATCTTCTGTGATTAACCTTTTCACATCTCTTTTAATATATCCTGAAGTTCCAAAACATTTCCAATATATTATTACAGCAGGTCTATTCTTAAATTTTTTAAGGAAATCATATATAGTACTATTCTCATTCGGGATAACATACTCATCTAAATCTATAAAGCCAATCCACTCAGTTTCTGATGCATTATTATTCATAAAATCTTGATATGCCTCCATCTGACTTTGTGGTTTAGGCCAATTTATAAGCGATACTATTCCTTGATCAATATAAGGCTTTAATACATGAATATAATTATCTGATGAATTATTATTATACAAATAGAAGTGTTCTACTCCAACTATTCTATGAAATTCTATCCATTCTTGTAAATAATCAGCTTCGTCTTTAAAAATTGCACAAATAGATACCTTATACTTATTCCCTACTATTTTTTTAGGTTTACATAAATAATATATTAACTTGTAATAACCTCTTTGTAATAAAGAGACTATTTTTTTTGCAAATAATTTCAATCCAACTTTTTTAGGCTGATCATATATCAAATACTTACTTTCTTTTAAAATCATAAATCATTGTTCCTTTAAGTTTAGTAAAAACTTTATTTACTCCACATTTATAAATACTGTTTTTCAAATCCCGTTTTGAGTAAAATATTCCAATTATGTCTTTGAATCCCTCAAGGTAATAAGAGCAATATTGTTTCCTAATACAGTAGTTAAAGTACAAAGTTGCAATAAAATAAAGATTGTCCTTCACTACCGTTCTAAATGTCTCGCTAGTAATATCACCATCTCTCAACAGATCACAAATAATTCCAGGATATTCTATTCCGAATGCCTGAAACAAATCGTAATCTCCTTTCTTTTTTTTACCTTGAGGAAGTTCATCAAATATCATCGAATTATCAATAATATATTTACCTCTATTTCGCTCATTAAACAACACCGTTGTATGTGGAAAAAGTTCATTAAAGCTACTAGTATTTTCAGGAAGTCTTTCAAAATCTTCTTTCCAAATTGTCATACCAGTCGACCAGGAAGACCAGTATGACAAATTCTTTACAAATTCGTTAAAATCAGGATATATGTACTGCTCGCTTTTTAACTGCAATACACCATTTGCAAAGTAAACAATGGGCTTTTCTTCCGAATTCTTTTTAGCAAAATCAATTAATTTTTCTAATGCACCAAATATTAATTTTGTACGATGATTAACAAATTTAATTAATTTACCATTTGCACATTTATAGGATTCTATTTCATTTAAAAATGGAAGTGCATCGGTTTCTTTATATTCCAAATTAGTATGATTTTTTTTATATTCAATTATTTTTTCTTTAAATGGTTTATTATCACCATTATCTGTTATAATAACCTCAAATTCCGTTTCATCTACATTTTGACAATATATACTTTCAAGTACTGGAAATACCCATTCTATGACACCATTAGTCGGCATACACAAAGATAATACTGGCTTATTCATCGTTCCTTAATCCTTTAATTTCTTTTAAATACTCATCAAAATTTCTAATATATTCTTTTCCATCATAATGTGTACTTGCAAGAACAAGTAACACTGAATCAGGGGAGAAATCATACATATCCTTCCATACCATTTTAGGAATATACACTCCCATCATGGGTTTATTTAATTCTACATTGAATTCTTCTTTTCCATCAGTAATACGAACTTTACTCGTTCCTGATACATTAATGAGTACAAATTCTGATTCACGATTAGCATGTTGACCTCGCACAACCGTTTCATCTGATCCATAAATATAAAATACTCGCTGTATATCAAAAGGGATTGCTAATCCACCTTCTATAACAACTAATTTTCCTCTTTCATCTCCTAAATCTGCAAAATTTATAATTCTACATCTTTCACGCAGACCCATATGTCTCTTCCTCTCTCTTAATTTCTAGATTACTTAAAATCATTGATTGCTTTGATTACATATTCCTGTTCTTCACTTGTCATTCCATTATACATTGGTATTGACAAAACAGTTTTTGCCAATCTTTCTGTTATCGGGAAATCCCCCTCTTTATAGCCCAAGTCAACATAACATTCTTGAAGATGTGGTGGTATAGGATAATGAATAATTGTACCGATTTCTTTTTCATTTAAGTAATCTATCAATCGTTTTCTTTCATTACATGTAATCACATACTGATGCCATACGCTGGTTGCTCCATTGGCTACCTTAGGTAAAGTTACTAATGTATTATTTAAATTTTTATTATAGTTCTCAGCAAGTATTCTTCTTTCTTCTGTCAATTCATTCAAATGAGCTAACCTAACTCTCAACAAGCCAGCTTGAATTTCGTCCAATCTTGAATTCGTTCCCACTACCTTATTGTAATATCGTTTTTGAGATCCATAATTTCTAAATATTCTACATGCCTCATCTATATCTACATTATTAGTAACAATTGCTCCCCCTTCTCCAAAAGCTCCTAAGTTTTTTGAAGGATAGAACGAAAAACATCCAATATCTCCAAATGTTCCTGTCATAATGCCATTAAAGCATGCCCCATGAGACTGTGCACAGTCTTCCACTAATCTAAGATTATATTTTTTGCATAAGGCAACAATTTCATCCATTCTGGAAGCCATGCCATATAGATGTGTGACCAAAATCGCTTTAGTTTTTTTCGTAATTGCTTTCTCAATTTTTTCAGGATTCATTCCATAATGTTCATCCGGTTCAATAAATACAGGAATTGCTCCATTCATGGTTATTCCCATAACTGATGCGATATACGTGTTCCCCTGTACTAAAACTTCATCTCCATCTCCAATATTCAGCAAGCGGAAGGCAATCCAAAGTGCGTCTAATCCCGAAGCGAGTCCAACACAATATTTTGCTCCAACATAGGTTGCAAACTCTTCTTCAAATGAGGAAACTTCCTTTCCTAATACATACCAGCCTGAACGTAATACTTCTAAAGCCTTATCTTCAAATTCTTTTTGATATCGAAAAAAACTTCTATCCATCCTATTAGGCATTATTTTCATATATATTTTCCTTCTTCTCATTTTTTATTGAATCATATAATTTATTGTATATTTCATTCACATTACTTTCATTGATTTTTATATACATTTGCTCTATATTTCTGCATATTACGTTTTCACTGATTTTTGATAAATCCAAATTTAATAGTTGGTTTCTTATTTTTTCAGGGAATCTATAACGAATAATTTTTGCTGGCATTCCGCCAACAATTGCATATGGTGGTACATCCTTCGTAACAACAGCTCCTGCAGCAATAACAGCTCCTTTTCCAATATTCACATTAGACAAGATAATCGCCCTATATCCAATCCATACATCATCACCTACGGAAATATCTCCTTTTGATAGACCTTCACTCTTTGCATGCATACATTTTACCTTAAACGGAAAAGTAGAAATATGATCTGTGTAATGATCTGCACTCAATATAAACATCACTTCAGGCGCAATAGAACAATAATTTCCAATAGAAAGTTTGGAAATATCATTATATGACAATACTGATATTTCTCCATACGTTCCTTTCCCCACAGATATCAAATCCATATTCATATTATACTTCTTCGATAAATACGTTGAATTGTGTTTATTTCTTTTTCTCCAATTATACTCTACTATTTTTTCGCGTACCTTATTTCTTATCCACATATTTTTTATTCGCTTTATTGATTTTCTACTACTGTTTTAACCGCTTCCAAATATTTTTTCCCATATTTCATGTCCGGCTCTAAATATGTGCCTTCTCCCCACTCATTCCACGCATTTATAAACACATATTCAGAATCTTCTGACCGCGCATGCTGCAATTGTTTACTTAAATAACTCCTAAATTTTTGTGGTGTTGCACCGTATATTACAGTTCCTTTATTTCCCCTTCTAGGAGAATTATCCCAATCCACAAATGCACCAATAAACTGTTCTTTTCCACTTATCGGATCATGTGTTCGATTAATTATATTTTTCCAAACAATATCATAATTATATATTAACATATGATTATGTGTAGCTTTATTAAAAAAAGCACCAAAACATTTATCTGCTATTCTTCTCAAAATAGAACGACCATATTTTAAAGTATACATAGGTTCAAACTCTAAAACTGCACTTGCTTCTTTACTTTCTATATTTTTCTGAAATGAATTTTTTTCTTCTATAACATAAATTCCCGCAAATCCGTTTTCTTTGCAGCGTTTGTTCAAGTACTGAATCATTTCATCGCAATGTGGAATATTGTTTGTTCTATAGAGAACAAATATCGGTTTATTTTCTCGCTTAATATAAAATTCATCTTGAAAAAAAGGAAGCAAATATCTGAAATGTTCTTCCCACTCATTCTCTTCACCATAGTTTTGAGGCATTATTACTTCTCTGGCATTTCCATTCCAAGCTCTCGTCCACGGTTCATTTGCCCAACAAAAGCAATAGTGAAGTTTATCTTTCATATGCAACATCTTTTCTAATGGTTTTTCCATTAACAATTTTCCACAAAACCAATAATGATAATAGCAAAATCCATAAATTCCATATTCTTTTGCTAAATCCATTTGATGCTGAATTGCATCTTCATTTAATAAATTATAATAATTTTCCTGTTCAGGAATTCTTGGCTGATAATGATTTTTATATAATGGTTTTGACTTTTTTACATTTGTCCATTCGGTAAACCCTTTTCCCCACCAGGCATCATTCTCAGGAAAAGAATGAAATTGTGGCAAATGAAATGCAATTAATTTTACACTTTTATCTTCCATGTCCCATTATAGCATGATAACAAATACAACAATTATCACACAATCCTTTCTTTTTGTATTACTTAATATTTCCCCAACATAATTTTCTCAAACGTCAACACTTTAGCTCGGATTCCAGGATAATAGATTTCTTTATTCCGCAGCAACCTTATTTTTCTAGAAATACTGTTCTTATACTCTGCAATCTGCCTCAAGTTTTTTTGTTCTTCTTCCGATATACATGTGCGATACTCTGTATATAATAACTGCGCCAGCTCTGCGGTATGATTTCCTGGCTTCTTCATCATGGACTTTTGCTTTTTCCAGATCCGCTTCAGATCAATTTTTTTTGACTGAACACCTTCTGTATTATTGCCGTGCTGGCGATAATACAATAATGGAGCATGTATATGATATACTTTTCCACTACAATAAGCCACTGCCAAAGCATATAAATCATGCATCGGTACATCTTCCGGCAATACTCGCTGCATCTCCTGAAGCAAAGCTCTATTAAATGCCATCGCACACCCCGGTGACACATTTGCGAACAGGATTTGGAGCAAGGTATGCTTTTTCTCCTTCGGAAACGCACATTCTTCTATAATATTCAGTTCTCCGTCTGTCAGATAGTAATCAGCAATATACAGTTCCGGAACAGAAGTATCTCTCATCGCTTTCTGTGCCATACTGATCTTATCCGCCAGCCACACATCATCCTGATCGCAGAAGAAATACAGATCAGCCGACGGAGCCATCTTTATCAGTTTCAGAAAGCTCTTGGTTACTCCAATATTGGATTCTTCCAGCAGATCAATATCTATAAGGTTCTGCTTCTGCATCTTTTTGACGATTGATACCGTATTATCGGAAGATCCATCATCTCTGACCAACAGTGATAACTGCATATCATCTTTTTTATTGTTAATAAGACTCTGTATCTGCTCTTCAATATACTTCTCTCCATTGTAAGCAGACATTAGTATTTGTATTTTCATTTTGTTCCTTTTGCAAAAATTTCTTCCAGCCTCTGCGTGTTTCTTCTAAGATCAAATCCTGCATCCGCAGCTCTGTCAACGGAATCCCTTGAACTTCTGTCCCTGTCATTTCCTGCCAGTTCCAGAATCTTGTCAGCCCATACTGCATGGCCGCTTTCCAACGGCAGAAAATGGACCAGATCCGTATAAGCACATTCCTTTGAGACATGTTCTGATACCACACTGGGAAGTCCTGCCATCTGCCATTCCACAACTACCAGAGGAAGTCCCTCATAGAAAGACGGTAATGCCATCACATCCATTGCCTGAAGCATCTCATCCACATCCGAGATAGATCCAGTAAATACAATATAAGATTCCAGCCCTTCGGAAGCTGTCAGTGCCTCAACCTGCTGTTTCGACTCACCGTCTCCCATAAAATACAGTCTGGCATGTTCATTTTTCTTAATCAGTTCCTTCATCATATATACAAGATATTCCTGATTCTTGGGCCCATAGAAATTTCCCACATGACCAATCGCCAGCGTATCTTCTTTTAACCCAAGCTTATCTCTCATCCGATTCCGGATCACCGGTTCGAACTGATAGAGTTCTGTACTTCTTCCATTTTTTATGATTTCATATGGACGATTTCTGTACATCCATTTTCCCGCAGCATCACTGCAGGCCAGAGCATCTGTATAGCTTCTGTAAAAAATCGGACGGATCAACTTATCCATCTTCTTATGTTCACAGGAACTGCTATGTGAATGAGCTATCCGAACTTTGCAGCCGCACATTTTGGCAATAAACAGTTCAATTCCTATGATTGCACTGCTTCCATGAACATAGACAACATCATACTTCTCTTTCAGGAGAAGGCTGCGTAATTCACGCACATAATTTCCCAGTTCTCGCTTTCTTTCCGGCAGATATCTGGGATGTACTTCTATATTTTCAAAAGCATTGATTAAATCCAGATCATACGCTCCTGATACAGTAATATCAATCTCATATTTTTCAATATCCAGTTCTTCATAGCTGTCCAGAATAATGGTTGAGATCCCGTCTTTTTTCTTAAGCCCTGAAGTCGTAATTGTAAGAATTTTTATTTTATCCATAGTTACTACAGTTTTTCCTTCATACATTCTTCCACGATTCTGCTGAATTCTTCATTGAATCTCTGGTTATTACTGCCGCCTGACAGATTCTTGCTCTCTGCGATTTCCTTATAGTTTCTAATCACCAATTCCAGATCACTGATCTCATACACACCGATGATGTTCTTCTGTCGCTCTTCCACCGCATGAACAAATTCCAGTTGATGGTCATTGATATGCTCCTGATATTTTGACTGACGTGGCACAACGATCGGGATCTTACCATACTGCAGCGGCATAATGAAGGAAGAAGGTCCTCCATGTGTGATCACAATGTCTGCCTCCTGTACCAATTCCTGCATCTTTTTATAAGGAAAGAACGTTTCCCATTTGCAGTATTTGGGTTCATAAGTACAATAGCCAGTTTGCATCTGAACCTCGTCAGTAATCACGCCTTCCTGCTTCAGGCGATCTATTTCTTCAATCAGCCTGTTGAACGGCTGCTCATGGGTTCCTACTGTCACAAAGATCATATGTTATCTCTCCATCTAAAATATACTGCCCAGATTAATGGCTTTTGGATACACCTTCTTCTGCTCTTCCCACTGCACGATGAACTTATCTACGATAGGATATACCATCTTACCGGTCATGGTGGGTTTATCGATTCGGTCATAGATCTCTATGTAGATCAGCTTGGCTCCAAAAAGTTTTCCAAGGTAAAAGAAAGGAACCGCCACTGCTGCGCCAGATGAGATCAGCAGATCCGGATGTTCCTTCCGTAAGACTTTCCATGCCACCACTGTATTACGAATCAAATTCTTCAGATTCCGATTAGTCGGAAAATAGCAGGGATACATCTTCTCTCCCTGCAGCAATCCCTGTGCATCTTCTTTATCAAATGTGACCCAAAAACGGTCTTTATCCTGCCAGAAGGGCTTCAGCATGTACAGATGTGTCAGATGCCCTCCGCTTGATCCTACCAGTCCTATTTTCATAATCTATCCCCAGTGTATATTGCACTCTATTTTATCGTCCTCATTCTAGCATTATCTACTATAAAAGTCAATTTTCTACCCTATTTCAGATGCATATCTTCAGCCTTTGTGGTATACTCATAAGGATTTTTACTGTTTACATTTAATATGGAGGAACATTATGCTTTTTAATTCTCTTCAATTTCTTATATTTTTACCAGTCGTGCTTTTATTGTACTATGCATTGCCTCAAAAAGTGCGATATTTGTGGCTACTGGCTGCCAGCTACTATTTTTACATGTGCTGGAATGCCTCTTATGCCTTACTGATTTTCTTTTCTACCGTTGTCACCTGGGGATGCGGCCTCATTCTGGAACGTGCCAAACAGATTGGTGGAGTTCATCTGGCGAGGAACAAGAGAATCTGTCTGGCAGTCAGTTGTGTGCTGAACTTTGGTGTTTTATTCTTCTTTAAATACTGCAATTTTGCACTGGCCAACCTTGCACGGCTCTTTTTGCTTCTGCATATTGAGTTAAATCTTCCGGTAGTGGATGTTCTTCTGCCGGTGGGTATCTCCTTTTACACCTTTCAGGCAGTAAGCTATACCATTGATGTGTACAGGGATGATATCTATGCGGAAAAGAATTTCTTCCGTTATGCACTTTTTGTATCCTTCTTCCCGCAGTTGGTAGCCGGTCCTATTGAGCGTTCCAAAAATCTTCTGAAGCAGCTTGCAATTCCTGCAAAACTTAGTTTTGACAATCTCAGAGATGGACTTTTACTGATGATCTGGGGATTTTTTCTAAAGGTTGTCATTGCTGACCGGGCTTCCATATTTGTAGACACGATCTATGGAAATCCTGATACATATGCAGGTTGGTATTTTATTATTGCAACTCTGTTTTTTGCCATCCAGATTTATTGTGATTTCTCCGGATATTCCGTCATCGCCATGGGTGCTGCCAAGATGCTCGGAATTGATCTGATGCTGAACTTTGATGCTCCCTATTTTTCCAGTTCCACTGCGGAATTCTGGAGAAGGTGGCACATCTCTCTGTCCAGTTGGTTCAAAGATTATCTCTATATCCCGCTTGGTGGAAACCGCAAAGGCAAGTTACGCAAATACCTGAATCTGTTGATTACCTTTGCTGTCAGCGGTCTGTGGCATGGAGCTCAGTGGAGCTATGTTGCCTGGGGTACATTAAATGGGATGTATCAGATCATTGGCGATGTTCTTAAGCCACTCCGTATGCGTCTGGCCAGGCTGCTCTATATTAATCCGGAGAGTCTTGGTTCCAGAGTTGTAAAAGTACTATTTACCTTTACATTGATTGATTTTTCCTGGATTTTTTTCCGGGCAGACCGATTCGTATCTGCTTTTACAATTATCAAAAGTATCCTGACTGTTCACAATCCATGGATTCTGTTTGATGGTTCACTGTATGAATGTGGCTTATCCCAGAAGACATTTTCCATGTTAGTATGCGCGATCATCCTTCTTCTACTGGCTGATCTTCTCAAACTAAAGAAAGTATGTATCCGTCAGATCATCGAACAGCAGGATTACTGGTGTCAGATCCTGATCATCGCCTGTTCCATCTGTGCAGTCATGCTCTTCGGTATGTATGGTCCCGGATTTGATGCTGCCAGTTTTATTTATTTTCAGTTTTGAGGTGATATATTATGAAAAAAATATTGATGAGTTTTATCTGCCTGATCCTCACATTTTCCATGATCCTATATCTCGGAAAACTGGTTCGTCCTACTGATACGGATGATGATTTTCTGGCGATCCGCACATTTCATGAACTCCCGGAGGATTCTGTAGATGTAATCGTATATGGTTCCAGCCATGCCTGGAAGGGAATGAATGTAAAGAAAATGTACGAGGATTATGGTATCGGCGCATATAATTATGCAACCAACTGGCAGAAGATCAATACAAGTGCTCTGTTTTTACATGACTCTCTTCGTACTCAATCACCAAAAATTGCATTGATCGAGACTGTCTTTGTCGACGATCCCAAGATGGATTCTGACCTGGACGGTGAAATCTACTATACCAAGGCGATCTCCTATTCTTCTGCTAAAGCAGCATATTTAAAGCAGTGCTTCGGAAACCACCTTGGCAGATACGTGTCCTACTATCTTCCTCTGGTCGCCTTTCATGAGAACCGGGAAAATCTTACCGAATACAGTTTCCGCGAAGGTCTGCAGTGGTATTTTGATTTTAAGTCCACCATGGGATATCGTTCCAGCGATATCATCAATCCAGTTGTTCTGACTGACTGGACCTCTTTTGAACAGAAGCCTCTATCTGAAGAAGCTCTGAACATTCTGAAAGATATCGTGAAGACCTGCCGTGAATCTGGCACGGACGTTGTCTTCTACACAGCTCCATATGAGGGTGAATACTGTTACAGTGATGCAATGGCTCAATATGCCTCTGAAAATGGATGCACCTATATTGATTTCTTTAAATTAGTGGATGAACTTGGAATCGACCCGGATTCTGATTTTCAGGATGCAGGCCACTTGAATACCAGCGGCTCCACCAAACTGGCTGCTTATATGGGAACCTACCTCCATGAACATTTCGAGCTTCCGGACAGACGGTTACAAGAAGACAATATATGGGAAGTGGGATTTTAGGTTTTTGAAAAATTTTAGGGGGGGCTGCCACACGTTTATGTGGCAGCCCCTCTCTTTTATGGGTTATTTATGTTATAACCTCGTTCTTAAATTCATTTTTCTCAATGTCTTGCAATACAGCTTTAATGTACCTGACCCATTCTTTTCTAGCAGCTGACTTTTTCTTATAATGTACATAACTAAAATGCGCTACCGATATCACCAATAACAATCCCGCAATAAACTTTAGCAAATCTAAATTAAGAACAGATAATATGTACATATTTTTACCAAGATTAATCTTTTCCGCCATATTTGATGCTGCCACAAAAGATGAAAGAATAAAAGAGCATACAAAAATAAAATAATTCCAAAGCATTAATTCATTTTTTTCATTTTCTATATATATGTCAGCTTGTGTCTTTAATTTCAACAAATTATTGTAATCGTCTTGAATATATTCATTTAAATACTTTTTTACACATACTATCTCGTTAAACTGACAATTTGAACGCTTTCTGCAATTTTCCATCTCATCGCAAAGCTTTGTAATATCATTCATATACTCGACCTCATCTTTTGTGGCATACTTTATTGCTTATTCATAATATGTATCACTGTTTTCATTGTCTTCCATATTTAACAAATTTTTTGTAGGAACAATCAAATAGCAAGGTCTTATCCTTATTTTTAAGGCATTTTGTTCTGCATATTCACATAATGCCTCTTTTATATCCTCAACATTTTTTTCCAAATCATGAAATTCACAGCATACATTTATAACAACTGATTGATGATTCAAATCACTATTCGGTCTTTCTTCCAGTGGAATGAAATAGTCAAAGTCGCCATATGCAATATACACGTCTTTACAAATATCCGTTACCAGTTCTTCTATCTTTCGCAAATCAGGATAACCTTTCTTGTTTGGTTCCAAGACAATTTTAGCTGACGGAACTTTGAGTATAGGTAATTCTTCTTTCAAAACTGTTCTTCCCGAATAGACAGGATAAATGTCTCCTAAACAATCAACATACTCCTTGGTTATACGTTTCTTATTTTCTATTGCATTTTTCAGTTCCTGAATCAATGCCGGTTTGAGTGCCTCCACATCGCTGTTTAACCTTCTCAATTCAGAAAACAATTCCTGTTCGTCTTTTGAATTATATCTGATATGTTCCAATCGTTGATTAAATTTTTCTGTCCCCACTCCTACATGCCCCCTTGTTACTGCTGCACTTAAATACATAAGACATAACTGATTTAAACTTACATTCTCATAATCTGCCTGTTCAACCAATGCTTGATGCAATGAAACAGGTAACCGAAGTTTTATATTTCCGGATGCTCTATTATTTGTAGTCATCTTAAATCTCCTTTCTTTTATTTCTTGCATTATACAGTGCCCCCATATACGATGTCAATATCTTTTTTCAAATTGTTCTATAAAAGCCACAGAATAATGAATTTTCATTACTCCATGGCTCTTTCTTCTCAATCTTACCTCGCACCGCTTCCTCTGAATACAACTCCAATCGTCTTGAAGATGATCTTCACATCCAGAAACAGTGACCAGTTATCAATATATTCCAGATCCAGCTTCACTACATCGTCAAAGTCCGTGATGTCACTTCTGCCGCTGATCTGCCAGAGACCTGTGATGCCCGGACGGAAGCTGATCCTTCGTTTTTGGGAATAGTTATACTGTTCATATTCGTCCATAGTCGGCGGACGAGTTCCCACAAGGCTCATATCGCCTTTCAATACGTTCCAGAACTGCGGCAGTTCATCAATGCTAGTCTTGCGAATGAAGGCTCCTACTTTCGTGATACGGGGATCATTCTCCATCTTGAACATCAGCCCATGCATCTCATTCTGCTTTATCAGTTCTTTCTTCCGTTCCTCTGCATCTGCATACATGGAGCGAAATTTGTAGAAGTCAAAGATTCGTCCGTTGACTCCCACCCGCTTCTGCTTAAAGATCAACGGTCCCGGAGATTCCAGCAATAAAAATGGTGCCAGTACGATTCCGACTATCAGAGTAATTGCCAGACCTGCCAGTGCTCCCACAATATCCATCAGACGCTTCAGCACCACCATTCGGTAGTCGAACAAGCGACTGGTAAATGCGACTACATGATATTGTTCCAGGTTGTCGATCCGCTTTTCTCCTGATAATCCCAGATCAAACAGATCCAGATTCAGTGCCACCACAACACCCATTTTTTCAAATTCCAAGATCATTTTCTTCAGAAAATCTTCCTGCTTCTGAATGGCATCCACATGGATAAAGACTTCGTCCACCACATGAGTTGTCGCATAATCCAGATATGCCTCTTCCTCGCAGGACAACATCGGAATCTTCTGTTCCGCAAGGAACTGTTTCGTACCTTCCTGCGGTTCTCCCAGCACGACTGCTCCAACCACATGCCACAGGGTTTCCTTAGAGCGCTGGAATCTCTTTACAATGGATTCCAGCTGTTTGCCATCTGACACGATCAGAAGACTCTTTTCTTTTCCCTTCCGCCAGCCAAATACGCGGCTCCAGTTGCGGATCACCAGATGCATGATCCAGACAAGAAGTGTATTACACACAAAGAAATATCCCATCACCAGACGGGAAGTGAAGATATCTGCTTTCATGCTGAAGCTTAAAAGTGTGCTTGCTGCAATCATGATCACATTATATTTCACCGAAAAGAACAGTTCTTTATAGCGTCCTCTTCGGAAAAATCCATCGTATGCTTTCAGGAAATAAAATGCTGCCACATGCAATACCAATAATACACTGATCAGTCGATCCATCTCTTCTGCAGCCATCAGAGTACGAAAAGTCCTGTATCGCAGCAAGCCCGCAATCACAAGGCTTGCAAGTACCATCACAGCATCTGCCAGACAGATACATATTTCCATTAATTGATTTCGTTTTCTATACATAATGCCCTCTGCATATTTATCAGTTTTCGTAAAATAAGACACTCTCATTATAACAATGAAAGTGCCTTATTGCAATTGGCAAATATGTTCTCTATGGTCGATAGAAGGTCTCAGTCTTCAATCCTGACAATATATCTGTCCACTTAGAAGCTCCTCTTCTGACATAACGGGCATACTGGTTGACAGTCGCGTTCGTCAGTGCATCCGGATCATCCATATGTTTCACAACACTGTATGCTTTTTTTGCCGGATGGTTCTTCGCGCTCCAGTTATAACGAAGTCCCAGTGTCATGATTCCTTCTGCGGAATCATCAAGGTATGCACGGTTCATGATGGCATCTACTTTTGTATTGGCAGATGCGATATAGAATTCGTAAGCAGTTGCAGCTGCCTGGGAAGCTTCCTGACTGCTGTTAGCTGCAATATATCCCTGTTCTCCCAGGATTACACGGATTCCACCAGTTGGGTCTGGATTGCCATCGTCATCCGTATTTTTGATGCCATATCTGCTCTCTATCTTCTTCAGGTAATTGGTCAGCACCCACAGGTTGTTCATGGAAATATACGATGTATATTCGGATCCTGAAGTGCTGCTCCAGTCGTTCCAGAAATCATTTCGATACAGCGGATTGGAGTAAGGATGATAGTCCACATGCCATTCCATCTGAGGTTCTGTTGCATGCATATAATAAGCAAAGCGATCCAGATACTCTTTTCCCGGATGTCCGTCACTGGTCCATGCAGTCCAGGTATGATCCAGTGAAATAAATACTCTGGCATTTCTGTCCGATTTTTTCACCGCCTGATACAGCACCTGAAAAGCTCTCGCATAGTTGTCCGCACATTCCTGCGTTGAGACATTTCCGGCAAAGTTCCATGCCTTGCAGGCATTCACCTCATTGCCAAGTACCCAGTTACTTACACGGAAATTCTGCGGACTCTTGCTGCCGTCTCCTTCGAACCAACCGCCTTCGTCAGTTCCTCTGGTTCCTCCCAGAGACTCTGTGATATAACTAAACAGTGCTTCCAGTGTAGCTCTCGCTGAAGTCTCTGACATATTTAATGCATAATCGTTCTTGCCTGCCACTCTTCCGGCCGGATAGATCAGATACTGAAGTTCCGGATCCCATTTCATCAGAAGATCGACCGTTACATTTTTAGTCCAGTTACCATACTTGGTCGGATCTTTCAGTTTGGTAGGATCATTTTCATCCGGTTCCAGATCTTTGGTATCCACCCGTCGGTTCAATTCATAGATTGTCTTCCGGTATTTCACCATATCCTGGAAATAGTAGGTCTTTCCCTTGTAAGTGTATGGCCGATAGCTGGCAGAGCCAAATCTTCTCACATTGGTACTGGTTTTGATCAGTTCATTCAGATTGATGTTGATCAGAACTGCATTCACTCCAAGATCCTTGGTATCTGTGTCTTCCACACCCTGCATTCCTTTTTTTGAATCTACTTTTCCCTGATAGAAGCCAAAGTAACTTCTCGTTGTCTCTGCATACTCACCCGGATTGTCCACATACATGCTGTTGCTGGTGATCTGCTGATATCCGGTGCTGTTTTCTGCCGGAATTGCAAGCACATACTTACTCATCACATTGCTTCTGCGGTGTGCATCGGCCGGGAATGTTGCAGTCAGTATCTTGTTCTCTGCATCGATCGTCGCTTTTCCCCAGACATTTTTGCCATCTGCTCCCGGAACCTGCATATAGATCTGCGTTACATCCATAAGGTTTGCAAATTTTCCGTTGTCTGCCGCAGTTATCTGAACAGTCACTGTCCCGGCTTCCTTATCATCGGCTGTCATGGTACAGCCGGTTAACTTCAGTCTGTCGCTTGTTGGATAGGTTACTTTCAGATCCAGTACGATCTGGCCTTTATAATTTCCTTTTCCATCCAGAGTTACCTTATTGGTTCCGATCCTGATCTCGTCATCATAGGAAACTGTATAATCCCGGTTCACCTGCAGATGTTTTCCATGGTAGGTCAGATTCACGCTTGCGTTTGCCACCTGCCAGTATGTGCAAGTGGAAATACTTCCCACGGAAGCTCGGTTAATATCTACCCGCTGAATCTCAAAGGTTCTGGTCAGCGATCCGGTGTAAGCTCCGCGCCCCTGAATCGTAACAGTGGCCGGGGTGCCATCTGTATCTGCCATTCGATTGTTTGCATAGGAGATTGAGTAGTCTACGCCCGCCTGCAGGAGTTCTCCATCCAGTGTCACAAAGGTAGCCGGTGTAAGATTGGAGCCTGTATATAAGGTCTCGTAATATTCCAGTGTATAATCTACCAGCGCATTGTCATTCAGATGGATTCGCTGCAAGATCTCTGTTCTGCTTCCACCATAATTTCCCTGACCGGTGATTTCAGCTGTTATCTTATCATCCGTCTCTTCGTAAGAAATCGTATAGTCCGTTCCTTCTTCAAGGATCTTCTTGCCGTCCATAACGGTCGCCTGCAACGACTCTGCTGCATCAGAGGCACTGTTTTCCAGTGTAACTGTGATATCATCTGCCTCTATCTCTTTGGAGGTGATTGTAAAGTTCTGCGTATACATGCCGGAATATCCGCTTCCGGTGATTCCATACACAATGACAGATGCCGCTCCGGCATTTATATTCTCTTCATAAGATACCCGGTAATCTGCTCCTTCTTCCAAAGCTTTTCCAGTGCTGGCATCCGTCAATGTAATCTTCGGGCAGATAGCTTCTCCGGTGTAAATGTAGGAATCCCGATCAAGTTTACAGGTTACCGAAGGAGTCAATGTGTTTTTGACGATTTCAAAATTGACGATCCTGTTTCCGGTATAATTGCCCGTTCCATTAATAACCATATAAGCCTTACCGATTTTCTCATTGTCATACCAGGCAACGGTATAGTCTGTGCCCTTGTTCAAAGTCTGAACATTTCCTGTCTGACTGTCCGTAGCTGCTGTCGTCATTGTAACCGTCGGCTCCGGTGTACAGGGCATTCCATCATAGTTGATCATTCCATTCTGCGGAAGCGTCACAGCCACTGATACATCATTGATATCCATAGGAACGATCTGGAACTGGATAGTTCGCTCTCCTGCATAACCACTTCCTTCCACGGCAGTCAGATGGATCGATCCGGTTCCTACATTGGTATTATTCTTATATTCTATCTTGTAGTCTCTTCCTGCTTTCAGTTCTGTTCCTTTTAATCCAAGCAAATTGGATATCAGATCTTCGCCTGAATCTGTCACTGTGATCTCTGGTGTCAACGGCTGTCCACTGTAGGTCTGATCTTTCACAGAAGAGACATTCATGCGCCCCAGCAGTCTGTCTTTCGTGACCTTGAAGGACAGTTTTACCGTTCCCTGATAATTTTTCTGACCTTCTACTACCAGTTTATAATTTCCCGGTTCTCTGACCTGCATGGTCTCATTACCTTCGCCGTCCTCATAGTGAATGGTATAATCCACGCCCCGGTTCAGTTGTTTTCCATTTACAATAACCTTTGTGGGCGCTGCCGCAATCAGTCTGCCTGTATAATACCAGGTTCCTGCAAAGGAAATATCTTCTCCATGGATCATAATCCGTGGGATCGCATAATTTCTTCTGACTTCACCTGTATAATTTCCTTTTCCGCGAACGATCACAGTTCCGGTTCTCTGATCGATACTTTTCGTGTACGTCACCGTATAATCTGTCTTTTTCTTCAGAACATTTCCGTTCCATGTCACCTGCACGGTCGGGCGGCCGCCTGCAGATACATTGGTCAGATCAATATCCACAAGATCCATATTGGCCTTGCTAATGGAAAATGTGGTTGTCGCTGTCCCGGTATAATTTCCCAGACCTGTAATCTTCAGCTTTGCAGTTCCGGTAGTCTGGTTTGCCTCATAAGACAATCTATAATCTACGTCTTCTGTCAGCACCACATCTCCCAGCTTCAATATAGGTGCCGGTGTGATCGGGCTTCCTGTGTAATTGTAAGAAGAACTGATGCCCTGGATCGATACCTGGGAAATATTTCGCGATACGATCATGAATGGAATCTGAATTCTTCCCGTATAGCCCTTTCCCTCTACGGCATCCACCGTCATCAACGCAGTTCCTGCATTTACATTTTCCTCATAGCGGACGGTATAATGCGTTCCTTCCTTCAGAACTGCTTTGGTTTTGGGATTGATAAGCTTCACGCCCGGACAGATCTCCATCCCGGTGTAGGTCTGCATGGGAATTACGCTGACTGTCACATCAGACAATGCCATGTCTTTGGTCACTTTCACTGGCAGTTCAATGGTTCCTTTATAATCATTGATTCCTTCCAGAATCATTGTGTAGCTGCCTGCATCTTTGACATATGCTGTCATAGTTCCGCTGGCATCTGTATATTCCACTCGGTAATCTCTTCCCTTTAAAAGGAAGGTTCCATTCACAGCCACTGCATAGGGTTCTACATTTACAGCTTCCCCGGTCCATGCATACAAGGATGTATAATCAATGTTTGCATTTCCGGCTTCATAGGCCTCTCCCATATCCGCCGGGAGAATCCGGAATGTAAGCTCCCTATTCCCTGAATATGATCCAATACCGGTTACTTTGATTCTACCCGTTCCTGCGTGCAGATTGGAAGAATATTCTACGGTATAATCGGTTCCTTCTTCCAGTGTATAAGTCTCATTCTGAATCGCAAATTCCGTTTTAACAGCTTTTCCCGTAAATGTCACCGGATAAAGTCCGCTCACCGTCAACTGGCTGATGTCTCCAGGACGGATCACATAGATCGTTCTGGTCACTTCTCCTGTGTAATCGCCTGTACCTGTGATCACAACCGTATAGCTGCCTGCTTCCTGAATTACAGAAACTGCCTCTCCTGCTGCATTTTTATAGATAACTGTATAATCGGTATCTTTCTGCAGTTTATATCCCGTCTCCGGCTCTGTGACTGATAACTGCGGATCAATGGCACTGCCTGTATAATCATGAGATTCTGTCAGAGAAATATTCAGATCCTCCACGGATCTTACCACATGTACGGGCAGCTCCTTGCTTCCAGTGTAATCGCCGATTCCCTTGACCACAACTTTATAGTTTCCAATATGTTTAATCTCAGCAATCGCCTGTTCGGACTGGTTCTGATAGTAGATCTCATAATCTATGTATTCTTTCAGCAGTTTCTTTGTATCAGCCTCACGAACAGTAATCTCCGGTGTGATTGCAGAACCTGTGTACATCTGCTCCGAATCTGTTGTAATATCCAGACTGCTCAGATCTCTTGTCACATGTATGGTCTTAACGATCTCCCCTGTGTAACTTCCCGTACCTGTGAACACCAGCTTATAGGTTCCTGCATTCTGAATCGAATCAATATTCTCTCCGGCAGTATTTCTATATGTTATAGTATAATCTGTACCTGCTTTCAGATCTGTGCCGTCACACTTCACTGTAAACACCGGTGTGATGGCAGATCCTGTCCACGGATAGTCTTCTGTCCAGGTAATACTTACGTCTGTAAGTGGTGTCTTCTGAACATATTCGTATGCGTTTTCTGCGAGAACAGGATATGCAAATGTGATACCAAGATCCTGCCCGCTGTCGGAATTATTGGATATAGGTTCTGCAATATGTTCCGCTCCAACGGTAGTATCAAAACCGATAGTATTATTTCCTGCCAGAAAATATGTGTAATAAAGAGAGGTATCCTGATCATCCCATGTGGCATCTACCAGATACCACTGTTTATCCTCCATCTGCACATAGTTCCACATATGGGCACCTGCACCACTGGAGGTAACTCCCTGTCCGCTGACCAGCACACAAGGAATCCCGACCTTATCACACAACACTTTAAATGCCTTTGCATAGCCTTCACATACAACGCTCTTTTCTTTTTTATCCCCATAGCCAACGAATGCCGTAACAGATGTATGTGGATACAGATCACCGGTTGTCAGAGAATCGGAATTATATGTCAGTTCTTTGCATAAAAAATCATGAAAATATTTTGCCAGCGCATACACACTGCCATCTGTATCTTTTTTTGCTGTATCTACGATCTTCTCTACCTGTGCTTTATATGCCAACAATGTAGGGTCGTTTGCTTCTCCTGTGGCACAGCCATCATAATACTGCTTTGTCACAGAAAACTCTACGCCATACAGATATCCTGTCCAGTTTCTTCCATCTGAAGTTTTTATGTCATTCAGATCTGACGTCACTCCAAAGCTGTATGCGTATGGCCAGTAAATCTCCGGGTAATCACTGTACAATGCCAGATATGCCTGTCTGACTGCCTGAAATAGCTTGTTAACGGCCGCTTCAGATGCTTCATTCTGCTGAAATTGTCCATTTACTATAGATGCCTCAAATGTTATAGGTTCTTTCAGAGTCACTACGGTCTTCAACCGGGCGATCGGTACTTCCGCCTCATATCCTTCACTTATAAATGCCTGTTTCATGCTGTCATAACACTCTTTTGCCAGCGTATCCAGCTGCTCTCCAAATGAGCCCTGCCACTCAGAAGCCTCCTCGTCAGCAGCATACACAGCCACTTCGTCCAGATCATAGTCAAGATCGGTCGTATAATATTCCCATACGTCATCGATCTTCACATTACCGGACTTTTTTCTATCCTCAGTCTTCTCCGCTGCTTCTACTTCAGTCTTTTTCTGCTTTTCAGCTTCTGTTTCGTCTGTCTCGTCCACATCCTCCGTCAGCGTGCTGTTCTCTTCTCCATCCGTATTATTTTCCACGCCTGCCTGCGCGATGTCCGTATCATTTTCCACATCTGTCTGCGCGATGTCCGTATCAATGCCTGCCTCTCCTTCTTCCGTCTTATACGGAGTGGCTGCCGTCGCATACACGGGCTGTACCTGACTGATCATCATGAATGCCGCCAGCATCAATGCCAGTATTCTTCTGAATCTCACTCGTATTTCCTCCTCTTGTCTTCTGTTCTATTCTATGCTTTCTGTCATTTTGCTGTATATCTGTAAATGGATCTTAATCATTCGGCAGATCCACTTACAGATATGCAGGCGACTTTGTTATCCGCCGCCTGCAGACTGTATTTCATTTACATTTAAAGGATCATATTCCATGTCAGGTTATTGGTTCTGACAGGCTTTAATATCATTACTTTTGCTCCATTTGGCACGGTTCCCATTCCAGAGATATGGGTACCTGACTCAGCATCATATCTGCTGTACTTCGGTGCAAATATTTCATTTGCCTGCTCCTGCGTCACCTTCGGAGCCTGCAGAAGAACCATTCCATTGACAAGCTGTGCCTTGGAATTTCTTGCATATTCTGTCAGGCAGATAATGATCGGTGCATGGACTGCCACATCCTCAGATGTTGCAGTTTTGTCAAAGGAATCCGTCTTTGAAACTGCTCCGGTGATCACGATCTGTGATACGTTGCTCCTGTTCTTCCGGCCGATGATCTGATTATCCATGGTCTCCAGTTTCACCTGATTCATTCTTACTACACCAGTTACCGTATTTTTCACCCACATGCCTGCATCGATCACACCAAGGCTCATGGTCGTCATACCTGTGGAAGTGTAATTTCTGGTCTTCACATAACCATTGATCTTTGCATCTTTTACCGCCACATTTCCTGCGGTCACATTCAGTGTCACACCTTTGTTCAGCTTCAGGCTGCTGATTCCACTGATTCCTTTTGGAACAGAGAGAATCGCCTCTTTGGATCTGACCTGCACAACGGTGCTTCCGACTTTATGATCAAACTTGTCAGACAGCTTCAGATCCACGGTTCCAAATCCTGTGATCTGTTCCGCAGGCTGAGTCTGCATGTTGTTAACATAATAAAAATCATCTCTGTTGCTCCAGTTGGTGGTCATCTCCCAGGTCAGCGTGCTCTTAGCGCCACCACTGATTCTTGACGGTATTGCTGACAGATATGCGTATGTATTGCCCTGATTTGCTTTATATTCAAAGTTTCCACTTTCCAGCATGTTTTTCATGGTCAGATCATAATTACCGGCATTCAAGGTGTATGCACGGTTCTCATACCATACAGTCTTTCCACTTGCTTTTCTGAGCACTCCGATCAGTCCGATCCGGTCAAATTCCGTCGGGCAGCGGAGCGTGATCGCTGTACCGGTAAAGAACACATACCGTCCATGGTCATCATTGGACTTTACGGTCAATTTTGCTGCCTGTGCAGGCATAGTCAGTGTTCCGATCGTACCATTGTCCCCTGCATTCTCTGTCAGCGTGATGGTGTATGTTCTCGCCTTCTTTGCGATCACATCGATCTCTTTGACTGCCTGTGCCCAGTTCATAAAGGACGCTTTATAAACCGATGTTCCATCTTCCTGCGCAGTCACAATGATGGGAAGTCCACCATTATTGACTGCATATTTAGATTCTGCCAGATACATGCCTTTCTCATATTTCCACAGAGGCAGGTTCTTCGCATAGGAAGTACCTGAATCCTCCACCAGCAGAGTCACATCTGCAAGAGATGCCTTCGGGATCACCGCCAGTTTTACATTCTCTGTTGGTTTTCCATTTACTCCAAGCTCATAATCCTTCATGTCATTCATGCCAAATGCATGGGTATCTTCCAGCTTCCCATTGATCTTCTTCTGATCATAGACCATCATCTGAATGCTGGTCGGTACTGTGATCTCCCCGTTGATGGTCAACTGGGTTCTGGATATCTTGTTCGCAGGTCTTGTTGTCCGATAGGTTGTCAGCTTCAGGGCTGCATCATCTGCCTGCTTAGTCAGGTCTGTGAAAGTCATGACTTTTTCGCCGGTCACTGCTGCATCATTGGAAGCCGCCGTCAGTGTAGTCGCTGCCAGATTACCCTTTACATGCAGGTCTCCCGCAAGGCTCAGAGTCTTTGCAGATACTGCTCCATTCACCGTCACATCTGCGCCTGCCGGGATCACAATCTGTCCCTGCGGTGCTGTAATCGATGTATAGGTATCGGTCTCTTCCGGCAGGATCAATGTCCATCTGGTATTTCCCATAGAGATGGTCGGTGCCTGCTCTTTTGCAGTCTGCCATTTTCCACCACTGACTGTTCCGGCTACCAGCTTCACACCGTCAAATGTCGTGTCACATCGTGGTGTAACCGCACCAGTAAACTTCAGTACCGGTACAGTACTTGTACTATCGCTCTTGATAGTAACTGCTTTTGCATAAGTCGGCAGTGTCAGTGCACCATATGCCGGTGCCTGATTGCCGGTCTGTGCCGTCTTCACCAGCGGCTGTCCATTTTCCTGTTCCGCATTGGCAGTCAGGATTGTGATGGTATATGCATCATAATCTGCTGCTTTCATACCGGTTCCTGCACGGTTGATCATGGTAACTGCCTGTGAAAATGTCTTCGCATAGGTCGTTGCATCAGACTCTCCGCCACTTTCACGGGTGATCTCTACCGCCATCTCATGCTTGTCACCGTTCTTCACATTGTAGTTCAGATCCTTGTAGCTGATGAGATTTGCTAATACATCGGTCGGTGCTGTCTGATAATAGTGCGCGCGGAAAATACCTGCGTCCGCCTTCGGTGCTGCCAGCAGTGAGATATCTTTGTAAGTCTCAGTCGGATCGGCCGAAGAGCCTCCTCGGTACAATCTTGCTGATGTGAGTGTTCCTGTTTTGTACGCATTCAGCACATCCGCCTGCGTGGTTGTATCTCTCATTACTTTGATCCAGATCCTCTGGTTCTCACCTGTGGATGCTGAACCGTTCACTGTAAAGGCAGATTTACCAGTCTTTGCATCTACTCTGCGAGTTCCGATATAACTTCCCTCGTTCTGCATCTTCGACGTCAGACTTGTATTGATTGTTGTCGTTCCCCATGCATTCCAGGCAGACGCTTTTCCATCCGTATCTTCCATCGTAACCGCTTTCACACTGACTGTTCCCAGTGTTGTCAGATCTGTACCATTGAGAATATCCAGATCATTTACATACTGCATGGTGCCCAGTACACCGAGCTTGCATCCCTCCATGGTCAGAGTGCTGCCCACATTTCGGACACCATTGACAGAAGCAAACAATGTCTCTGCATTTTTAAAGGAACAGTTCTCCAGTGTCACGCCAGATACGGAGGTCTTCTTTCCATCCACTGTTATGGTTGATGCGGACATGGTCAGTGCCGGGTTTGCTGCGTTCATCTTATTATTGTTGATCACTACCGGATCAAAGACAAAGTTTTCAAATGTAACGATTCCTGCCGGTTTGACCCCGCCTGCTGCCAGGAATCTGACTTCTGATGTCTGATTCGCATTCGCATTGGTATAGATTGCTTTTGCCGCCTTATTTGCTGTCGGAAGCACCAGCGAGCTGGCAGCCGTTGCATCTGTAATGCAGGTATCTTTCAATTCGGCCGGAACCACAACTGTATATTCTTCCGCCGGTGCTGCCAGATTCGCGATCTCCGTTGCCGCCTGGTTCAGATCCAGACAGGTCGTAGATTCATCGGCATGATCAAGTTCCACCTCATACGATCTAAGGCTGTCTGTTCCCAGATATACACCACCTGCATATTTCACCAGATGATATTTTGTGTTGTCAGTATTGTTATATCCCACCTTAAAATGTGACAGATATTCTTTCGGAATGTCCGCCAGCTTCTTCGTAGCCGGAACGGTGAGCTTCACATTGCTATCGCCTGCACGATTATAAATAATTTCATAATCGCTTGCATCTATCAGATGCGGATTTTTTTCTGTACTGTCATTCTCATGAACTGCCAGTATGATCTTGCCTGCATCAGTGCCTGATGGTTTGCCGTTTTTATCAAATCCGGAATAAACACCGCCTGTAAGTGTAAACTGGGAGTTATCTAGGCCCTTTTTCTCCACGGTTCTCCAGGTTCCGATCATCGGTGGATTGGTAAGCTGGTCTGTATAGACAATATCGCCGATCTTCATGGCAGCTTTTCCGTCCAGCTCTGCTCCTGCGTGTAGTACAAGTGTCTGCACACTCAATGCCCCTGCTGCCTGAACAGCAACATCTTCATCAATCTGAACAATTCCGTTCGTAATTGCCAGTCTACCGGTCAGGTCATAACGATTATGCTCACCAGAGAACTCATACTCTGCTGTCTTGGAACCAGTTCCTGTGATACTTCCAATTGATGCGTTGGCATAGTCTCCGCTGACAACAACATTATCCATCGTAAAGCTGTAGCTTCCTACCGCAATGTCTCTGGAAATGCCATAAGGGGTTTTCACACCTTTTACTGTCTTCACAGCGGTTGGTGCCAGCATAATTCCCCGGAACACCGTATTGGCACGTAAAGCGATGTTGTTATTATAATAGATCAGATTACTATTGCCATCACATGCTGTGATTTCCACCGTTGCTTTTGTTGACGGCAGTATCAGACTTACCGGCTGCAATGCGCTTCCCAGATTATTGCACAATACGATACTGATGTTCTTCTCTGCAAGGTCACTGCTCTTGTAAGCATTGACTGCTGCCACTGCATCTGCCCAGGTCACATAGTAACCAAGCAATTCTTCATCTGCACTAGCCGCATCTTCCACATATACAGCCGCCTGCACTTCATCTACATAATAGATATTTACATAGCCGCTCTTGTCGCGGAAGAAGATATAACCAGCTTTCTCTCCGGTCTTATATGGATTCTTATTTTCTTCTTTCAGGTTTGCGCTGTCCGGTACGAAGAGACTGATATCCGCCTTCGGTGCAACCAGAAGACGTCTGCACGCAGTCTTCTGTGCCGCAGTAAATGTATCATCCATCACTGCCAGCGTCGGAATGGTTCCATCGCTGTTCAGCACCTTGACCGTGATCGTTGATTGATCTGTACGTGCTACATTTCCTTTGATGGTCAGGTAAGGTGTCAGATCTGCGGCACTCTTGCGGATGGTGGTCAGTGCATTCTTGGATCCTGTATAGGTCAGATCTTTATTGAATGTAAATGCTCCATCTGCTTCTATCTGAGAATCTGCCATGGTCACATTGCCATTGACTGTCACGGATGCGGCTTTGAGCTGTGCATTGCTAAGTGTCAGATCTTTTGCTACTGTAAATGTGCCATCTGTGTAGATCCAGTTACCTTTTCTGTCTTTACCGGTCACATATTTCTCTACATAGAGCTTTCCATTTGCGTCTTCACTATTTGTGTTTTTATCTGTGTTCAGATCCACAGAAGCGAATCCTGTCACAGAACCATAGATCAGGTTTCCATCGTCAGTTGCTGCTGTATTCTCTGCACTGCGGTTTCCAACTGTCTTAAGTGTCTTGTCGGTAACTGCTGTCAGCTTCAGAGTTGCCGCATTGTTTCCTTTGAGAATCAACGGCGAATTGAAGGTCACATTGTCGCCCAGATTCAGAGTGTATGCCCCTGCCACAGTCAGTGTAACCGGTTTTACACATGTCTTCGGGTCTCCGTCAAACACAACATTAGTCCAGGTTCTATTTACCCTAACTTTACTGTTCAGATTTACATCTTTCAGAGTGAGTCCTGTGTTGGCAGTGATATTTCCCTGATAATAAATGTTCTTTGCATCACCTTCGGATGTCACAATGACATTGGCTGCTGCATTTTTTTTCGGAAGCGGCAGACTGATCGGTGCTGTCTTCTCTGCTTCTGCACTTCCCAGATCTGTCTTCAGAGTGATCGTATACTCCGTATTCTTCGCATTGCTGTTGCCCGCTGCCTGATTATTGATCTCCGTCACTGCATCCGCCCAGGTCAGACACGGGGTCTGCTGATCTGCCTTCGTACCATCACTGTCAGTAGTCTTGTATGTCAGTTCGATGGCGTAGTCCTTGGTGCTCATATAGTTAATATAACCGCCGGACTTATAGAGCATACCCTTCTGCACATCACTGTCTGTTGTATTCAGGACAATCTTGGCTGCTGCTGTCCTCTTCGCCAGCACAAGCGGAATATTCTTATAGACAGTCTCCTGGTTGTCATTGATTGTCTTATAAGCACTGCCCCATACATAACCAGTCAGAGGTGCTTTTTCATTCGGCTGATCCTTAAAGAATACTTCCTGTGCTGTCAATGTGGTTCCTGTCTTCACCATTTCTACCACTGACAGCTTCAGCGGATCTCCCTTGACCGTTCCATTGATGATAAAGTTCGGTGTCACACGGGTGATCTCTTTGTTTGTACTCCTTGTATTTCTGGTCAACGTCACAGATGCCTGTACGGAACAATTTTTATCTGCTGTAACTACATCCGTAACAGACAGCTTGCCGTCTACTTTCAGTACTGCAGACGCTCTCTTTACCTTCTCATTGGAAGCAAGCGACAAAGTAGTTGCAGTCACATTGCCTGTTACATATAATCCCGCGCCATCGTCGTAGTCACTCTGAACTTTCAATACACTCAGTCCGCTGATGTTTCCATTTACGGTAAAATTACATGTTGCATTTGTTCCATTTTCATTCTTTCCAGTTTCAGATGCGGAATTCCGTACAGTTACCTGACCTTTTCCGTTTCCACTGATACCAGTGATCTTGCTGCCCTCCGGAATCAAACAGCTATCCAGTTCCAGTTCATAATTCTTTACCTTGATGCTTCCACCGGAAGTCTGTGGCACAAGATCAAGCTCCACAAATGTGGTATTGCTGTTCAGCTCAATCAGATTCTTAAAACTGAATTTTATTGAACTCTCTGTCTCATTTACTACATATAGCCGGTGAACTTTTGTAGGGAAGCCAAGGTTCTCATTCACATTTGTCGCACTATCCTTCAAAATGGAAATCACATAATCAGCCGTCGGATCATTCAAAAACTGAATCTGGCTGAAGGCTTCTTTGACAGTTCCAAAATAACCATAGATATTGCCTTCCTCATTATAAGAACCATAATTCAGTGCAACCGAAGGTGCGGCCGTTCTTGCGATAATAACCCATTCACCAGATTTTTCTGTCCACTGCTTCTCACCACTCTCGTTCTCTGTTACAAACCAGGATGCCGGTGCATTTTTGGCACTCAACAATTGGTGATCTGCGGTCTTCGTATTGTAGATTCCCTCAGTATCAACAGTAATCGCACAGGAGAGATAATATTTGCCCTCCACGGTTCCATACTTCTGATCACTATCAACCTTTCCGGTCACATACAGCATGGAAACTGTGTTTTCTCCCGGATAGGAAATCTTATTATTCTCTCCATTTGTGGTCAGGTTGGTTACTGCGATCTTACCGGATGTCATCTGCTGGTTTCTGGTATTTCTGACGCCCACAGTCTTTAACCATGCTGCATCATTCATTGTCAGCTTTGTTGCGGTCACATTACTGGTAACCTGCAAGGTCGGAGTATCCTTCGGCTTGCCAGACAGAATCAGATGTGCAATGCCGCTGACAGAGCCTCTGGCTTCCACCCATGCACTGTCATCAGACGGAAGTGCTTCACTGTCGCCTGATGTGATCTGCCATACCGAATTGGTGGAACCGGTTACATTGGTAAATACACCTCCGGAGTTCTCCAGATGGAATGTATTCCGGTTCAATGCCACATTCGCCGGAGCTGCACCTTCTTTTGCTGTTGCTTTCGGCGTCAGCCAGAAATTCTGGAATGTCACATTGGTTGGAAGGCTTATATTTCCATACCAGGTCAGTGTACACAGTTCAGCGCCTGAACGCTGCTCATAAGAGAAGTCCAGACTTGCGGCTTTGGATGGAATGGTAAATGTTCCATCAATCGTCACCGTGTCATCCAACACCTGGATCTGATACTTATTTTTCGAATCATTGATGTTGTTGATAGCAGCTACTACCTGCTGCCAGTTCGCATAAGTTCCGATCGGCTGATCTTCTTTAATTCCTATCTGCGTAACTGCAAACAGTGCTTTCGCAATCAGAAGCTGTCTGCCATTCTGCTGCAACATAAATTCATCATATTCTCTTGCAGCATCCGGGTTAGCTTCATCCCGAAGTACTGCTGTGACATTGAACATCTCCAGTGGGAATCCACTGGTCATGCTGGTGTTAAATGCCACCTGCTTAAGAAGTGCATCTGCTGTCTTGTCCGGTTCATTGATCTTCATGGTACAGCGGCTCTCTTCATCTGCCTGTACCGGTGTCCCATTGATCGTCAGCGTGTCACTTAAAGACTTCTGGAGCACAGGTGTTCCTGCTATCCGCACTCCATAGAGTACAACCGTTCCCGGCTGATCGGTCTCACCTTCACCCATATATTGTGAATCCACTGCAAATAAGGATTCGTCATTCAGCCATACTGCATCGCCATTTACTGATGCATAATTATGTACATGGAAGACTGCCTGGTCATCATTTACCAGCTTCTTCAGCCGTTTTACTGTGGAGACCGTAATGGTTGCCATTCCATCCTCACTTGGATATCCACCATTATATAGAGTGCCTGCTATCATGTTCAGGGTATTGATCTTTACCTGTCCGCCGTCATTATAAATGGTCTCATAACCGCTGATAGCATCTTTTGCGACAGCTTTCGTTATATTCCATGTGGTTACATCTACAGTTGCGCCTGACTCCACGTTGACACTTCCACCTTGCTGCACAAGTGTCGGAATCGTTACCTTACCATCAAAGGTGGTGCTTCCGCTGTTGAGAGTCAGTTTCTTGAACTGTACTTCCAGTTCTGTATCACCAGAAATGTAGGTTCCTGCCTCAGTTGAGCCTCTGCTCACCAGAGATGCCACATTCAATGTAGCCTCAGACATGTCAAATACAGCATTCTCTGTTTTCTGATGCTTGACTTCTGACCAGGTGATCGCATTGGCATAAAATGCTGCATTGGGAGCATTGATGGTCAGGTCATCACCTTTTCCAGTCCACTGTTCATCATAACCGCCTTCCAGCTTATACTCGCTGAATCTGTCTATACTGATTTCTGTTGCACTCGGAGCCTCCAGTGTTCCATTTCTGATATCTACAAATGGACTGATGTAAATCGTAGAGGCTGTTGTCTTCAGCGTATGCTTGCCTCCATACCCCAGATCAAATTTGCCCGCATATCCATTTCCCAGATTTTTCTGTTCATCTTCATATGCTATAATCGACAGGTCGGTCACACAGGCTGGCAGTGTGACATTATTCCGCAGCTCATCTATTCCGAGCATTACAAAAGCATATGCTCCCTTATCATTTCCAAAGCCGCCTGAAGTCAACGGTTTACTGATGCTTGCTGCCGCTTTTTCAAAAGTTTCAAAACGGCGGAGCATATTGTCATGTTTCACCAGAACAGTCGCTTCTTTAGCCCTTACGCCATAACCTGTTCCCGTTTTTTCACATACAGCATATAAAGTAATCATCTGCTTATGTTCAGAATCTGCATACAAGTCAGAGGTAAAAAATCCATCCAGTGCAGTTCTTACCTTTGGCATATAAATCTCATATCTACGCTCAGAAATTTCATTGTTTTTGTTCCATCCGAATGGCTTTTCTTCCCATTTACCAGTCTCTTGATTATATGCCATACCTTTGCAGATCACCGGTGTAACCATCTTACCTGAACGAGATACACTTCCATTGATCAATAATGTATGGTCTGATACATTATCCGGTGATACCATCCGCAGTTCAAAGTTCTCCGTTGCTTCCAGCTCGCTTCCACTTCCTTTTACAAGCAGATTATTGATCACACCACGCTCTGTAAGGGTCATGGTAGAACCGGAGACTGCCGTCAGGGTTCCGCCTACATTTTCCAGAAAATGAACGGTCAGTACGCCATTCAGTTCCAGATTGCCGGTCACTTTCAGGGTTCCGATGGATACTTCCTGTTTCTCAAATTTTCCATCAGAGACCTCATAGCTCTCTCCGACCACCTTCAGACTTGCACAGTTCAGTGTCTGACCGGTCAGATCCACATTGGCTGCCATGGTCACTGCCAGTTTTCCTGTGTTGGTCCACTCTACATTTTCTGTAAGCAATCTGCCTCTGTAAGCAACATCCTGCTCTCCCACGATCAGCTTTTCAGAAAGATTATTCATATTTACAGTCAGATTCGACCACCGTATATCACTGTTATCCGGGTATACGGTCAGAGATCCGGCTTTGCTCACGCGGATCTGTCCATTCGTTGCCGAAGTGGTCATAACTGTATCCGCATCTGTCAAAGTCAGAACCTGTCCCTGCAAATCAAGCAGAACTGCATGTCCCTGCTCCCGGTAATTCAGATCATTCTTACCAGCACTCACTGTCTTGTCTGTATTTACCTGACTAGTATTTACACGGATCACATAAGAGGCATCATTCTCCGGCTGCTCTGCGATCCATTCTTTTGCTCCTGCAAGTGTATCCACGCCAGTCTGGTAGGATTCTGCATCCTCTCCATGCTGATAGATCCAGTAAAGCTTCGTCTGATCTTCCGGTTTTGCTACAACTGTCAGGCTACCTGCCACTTCATCCAGTGCAAATTCAACATTTCCGTCAGCCACAAAATAGCCATTGACGTCCTTACCGGAAGATTTGATCTGAGCGATCAGATCTACGCCAAGGATGGCGACCTGGTCATTCTTAGAAAAGGTTCCCCAGTCTTCAAAATTGCCAGCTACATCAACAATATCTCTCTGAAGACGAATCTGGAAGTCATTGATCTCGCTGTTGATGTGAAATACCGGCCATTCTGCTACATTCGCTGTCTTCTCTGCTACCAGTAATAATTCATCCGCATCATTACTTATTATCTTATTAACTGTACAGCTTTTCTGCGTAAATAATTTGGAGTCTCCATTCATTGTAAGATTTTCGATCTCCATCTCTTTTGCATTTACACTGCTTTGTTTCAGATCAAACGTCGCATTGGTTGTTTTCCATTTATTTTTTACAGTCAGGCTGCTCCATTTTGTAATAAAAACATCATCTGTAACAAATTCATTTTCATCATTTACCGTCAGATTACTGTTCATTGCAGTCTCTAACTTCTTTTTAATTCCATTTGAAGTATTATAGGATACCTCATTCCAGGTTACACGGTTGTGCTCTCCAAGTTTAACTGTAACAGAACCAGTACTTGTTGATGTATCCCCATCATTTGCCACTTCAACATTCATATTCTGCCAGTTCAAGTAGACATCACTGGTATCCTGCGAAGACTGAAAATCAGCACCGATCGTTACAGTATTATTTTGATCAGCCGTTGCAGATTTGGCAACAAATTTCATTGTACCAAAGGTCTTATTTTCATCATTACTGATTCCTTCCACATTCGCCGTATAGGTACCAAAGGAATATCCGTCTCCTTCAATAGTCAGCGTATGTCCGTGAAGATACAGCGTCGTGTTGCTCCGATCCTCTGTCTGGGTATAAGCAGGGACTGTCAGATCCTGCTCAATCTCAACGGAATAGGAAGAATATTTTCCCTCTGCAATCACGCTTTCAGCTGCTGCCAACGGATTCTGTCCATTCAGTTCAGCCGCTGTCCATGTCTGAAGCCGTGTAGTTGTTCCATCGGCAATACCATTTAAAATAACAGCTGGCTCTTCCACTTCTTCCACAGACTTTACTGAAAACAGATCTGAAATGACTTCATCTGCTGTGATCTCCAAGCCTGGCTGTTTGTCTTCGCTTGGATCACTGTTCCCAGTGTCTCCGATATCTCCAGCCGTATCACTACTTCCAGTGTCTCCGATATCTCCAGCCGTATCACTACTTCCAGTGTCTCCGATATTTTCAGCCGTATCACTGCTTCCGGTGTCGCCATCGGTGATGCCGGTGTCATTATCCGTTCCGGCACCATTGTCCGCCGGCTGCTCAGATACATTCGTATCTTCAGCCGCAGAAGCCTTCTCCTCTCCTTCCTCTGTCAGAGTCTCCACTCCATCAGAAGCTGTTATGGATGCAGCCAGTGTCTCCACCCCGGCACTCTGCCAAAACATTGCAAAGACCAGCATCCAGGCAAGAATCCTCTTGCCAACTCTACTCTTTTTCATTGGAACCTCCTTCTTTTTTGTCCATTCTGTAAAAATGCAATTATGTGTAAATTATATCACGTTTTCTGGTAAATATTTTCTAAAAATTTTTCATATTTTTATTTTGAAACTTTCAAAAGTAAATTCCACCGTCTGCATGCCCATGCCACATTTTGAAATCTATTTTTTATTATTTTATGGTTTTATTTTATGATTTGGTGAAATTAACGGATATATGAAAGAAAAGTCCCTTGTCTATGTATTGGATT